>OIWT01000050.1_pt1 | contig 156704 bp, 135 predicted proteins | sample 1587701 | NCBI WGS metagenome assembly OIWT01 (sample SAMEA3888904, study PRJEB22519) | human gut metagenome | biome: human gut; feature: human-associated habitat; material: faeces | place: Denmark | collected 2009
ACGTTAAAAAAGTCTCTGTAAATGACAAAAATGTCACACGAAATGTCACTGTAAACAGCGAAAATATCTCTGTAAATAATAAAAATATCACTGTAAAACTCACGCAAACACAAAAAGATATACTGAACCTGATAAAAGAAAACCCATGTATAACGCAAAATGAAATCGCATCAAAATTGAACATCGCACGGGAAACCGTAAACCGCAACATGAAAAAACTTCAGCAGGAAAAAATCATTCAGCGTCTCGGCGCGGACAAGAACGGCAGCTGGAAGATTTTACGGTAAAGATTCAATGCCAAAAATGCCGCTGTGTGCGAACACGTTTTTTACGGTGGAAAGATAAAGAAGTACGAGAAAACATCACTGTAAACAATAAAAACATCACACTAAACGGCAAAAATATCACCGTAAAAATCATTCAAATGCAGAAATGTATATAAACCGGGTCAAGCCCGACAATGACAGAGAAGCAAACCATCTAATGACAAGTTGGCTTTGTTGCGTGAGGGATGGTAAGTGCGCGAAGCGGCCACCGCAACGGAGCGTAGCGAAGTGAGGAGGCTGGAGCGATAGCGAAACCCTGAACAGCCCGACCGCCGAAAACTCAAGTTTGAGGCGGACACGCCCGAAAAATGTTTTATGGAATTCTGATAAAAATGAATTGGTGTGATAACGACAAACATCATCTGCCGCATTTTCATGCATAGTACAATGAATTTGAAGCCTCGTTTGATTTTGATGGAGAAATTATCGTCGGCTCTTTTCCGGCAAGGCAGACGGCTTTTGAAAAAGCCTGGACGTTGCTGCATCAGGACGGACTGAACGCAAACTGGAAACTTGCCATTGAAGGCGAACAGATTTTCAAAATCAATCCTTTGCAATCAGGGGTATATTAGTATGGAAGAAATAATTTACGGAAAGCCTCTATTGCCCAGAGCAGTTTCTGTTGAAGCATTGCCGAATTTCATTCTCAAAATCAAATTCAACAATAATGAAACGCGATATTTTGACGGAAAGAAAATTTATAATTTAAACTGTTTTAAGCTGCTTCAATATGTTGTTCGGAATCTTAAACGGCGGAAGAGGGTAAAGAGTGAAGGAAAATTTCAGAACTCTGGCTTAACGTGATTTACGGTTCTGCGACTTTCAGGTTTCCGAAATCCGGCTGGATAAAATATGTTGTCTGCATTGTCCGGAATCCTGAGAATTTTGCGTACTGCCACAGGCGCGGAATCAGATTTTCGTTGTAGTTCTTGAAGTGGGCTTTTATGAAAGTGGAGTTGGTTTCGGCGATTTTTCTTGTCTGGCAGAATTTTTCAGATTTTCCGGCAAGGTTGATTTTGCTGTTGTTTCTGTCATCGCTTGCGTTCAGAATTATTCTGTTCCGCTCCAAAATCCGCGTGATTGTGTTTTGCGGCGGAAGAATGTTGCTTTTTTTGATGTTGCATTCCGGGCAGCTCAGCACGAAATTCCAAAGTTTGTCTTCTTTTACAAAACTCCAGGGAATAAAATGGTCAACATGGATTTTTGCGCCGAGTTTTTTTCCGCAGTAAAAGCAGTTACATTCCTCAAATTCAGAAAAAAGAATGTTGCGGTAGATTTCAAGCGGCGTCCTTTCCGGCAGCGAAAGCTCAAGTTTTGAAAGAAGATGAAACAGCACATTCTCCTCGTTGATTTTTTCAAGGAATTTTGCCCAGGCATAGTAGTTCAATTTTTCAAGTTCGATTTTATATTTCAGAAGAAATTCGTAAGCACTTTGCGAGAGCGTGATGAAATTTCCGTTCTGGTCGAATCCGTAGAGTTTTCCGCCGAAGTCTCCGTAAAGCGCACCGAGAACATATTTTCTGCATTCCGCCTGAACTTTTTGAATCAGTTTTGATTTTGTATTTTCTTCGATTGACGCAAATTCAAGGTTTTCAAGGAGCGGATTTTTTGCGGTTGCCTCATTGAAAATCTGTTCGATTTTTGAAGTTTTTCCTTCGCCCGTCGGTTTTTGCTGATGAAGATGATATTTTACGACAAGATTCCAAAAACTTTCTGCGAATTTTGCGAACAGGTCGGAATAAAAAATCAGCTGGCCGTTCTCGTCCGGTGTGTTGTTCAGAAGATTGTCCAGAATCGATTTTAAAAGTGCGAATTTGTAAGTTGAAGTCTTATGGCAGCTTTCCGAAAAAACAAAATTGAACAAGCTCCAATATTCGTCATCAGAAATGGAAGAAGAGTTTAGACTGCCAGATTTTGAGTTCCACGCCATTATTTGTCCTTAATAACGGTCGTTTTTTGTGACAGAATTTTTTGTTTACAGTAACTTCTTTTCAGTATATACTTTTTCTATGAATGTCGAATGGGATGAAAATAAAAATCAGCAGAACAAGCAGAAACATCACATAAGTTTTGAGACAGCAAGCTATGTTTTTGCAGACCCATTCAGACTTGAACGCTACGATCACTCGGAAAACAATGTCCGTGAGGAAGACTCTTTCCAGACAATCGGAAAAGTCGAAGATGTTTTATTCGTTGTTTATACAGAAAGATTTGAATCATATCGAATTATTTCGGCACGGTTAGCAGATTCAGAAGAAAGGAGGCTTTATTATGGAAATAGTAAAAAAAGAAATCAAGATTGGCGACCAGCCAACATTTGATACAATTAAAGAAATTGAAGCCGCAAAAAATCACGAAATAAACTATGAAGATGCTCCAAAATTGTCAAAAAAGGAACTTTCAGAGTTCGTTCCGGCAAATCCTGCATACTATAAGCCTAAAAAACAGCAGATTACACTGAAACTTGACGCAGATGTCATCGAGGCATTCAAAAGACTGGGAAAAGGCTATCAGACAAAAATAAACGCAGCTTTAAGAAAGGCGATTTTCAACTGAAAATTAACAGAATTTAGAAAATGTGATATAATTCTAAAGATTATTTCGGCTCAAAATCGAGGTGTTTATGTTTACAGCAGTTGAATATGTCAAAGAAAATCTTGTTTTTGCACTAGATTATGAAGTGTATAAAATTTCAGATGCCCTTATAAAACAAAATCTTGAAGCATACAGAGAACTTGCAAAATGACTGAGCCTGTCACAAATAATGACCGTTTTTTTGCGCAGATCAATTGGTGCGCTTCGTGCAGAATTCCTGTTTTTGATGAGAATAATTCTGTCGGTGCGGTTTGCAAGTGTCCGCTTTGCCATGGAAAAACTGGATATCTTTCCAGCGATTTGCGGCCTGTTTTTCCGGAGGAGCGGCTTTTGCTTGAGCTGCTGCTTGAAAAAGAGCCGTTCAGTTTGGCTTCGTCTTCGGTGTGGAACTCTGCGAACCGTTACTATATTGACGGAAAATCTGTTGCAATTTCGTCTTCAGTTTTTAGAAATGCCGACTGCGATTTTCTCCGCAAAAAACTGAACGAATATTCGGCAGAAAATCTTGAAGTTTCAAAAAAATATTTCGATTCAACAGTACAGAAATTTATTCAGGCGAATAAAAGCAGGTTTGATTCCATAAAGGACGATGCTTTTGACTTTGTTCAAGACGAGGCGGAGAAGTTTGTCCAGAAAAACGGAGCAGGCTCAGAAAACCGCATGATTGTTTCGTTCAGTGGCGGAAAGGATTCCACTGCGACTGCGGATGTTGTTATAAAAGCGCTTGCAAATCCGAAAATAACACATCTTTTTGGAAATACCACGCTAGAATTTCCTATGACGATAGATTATGCAGAACGCTACAGAAAAAATCATCCGTTGGCGGAATTCAGAATTGCAAAGAACACTGACCAGAATTTTTATGAAGTCTGCAAGGAAATCGGACCGCCTGCAAGAATGATGAGATGGTGCTGCTCGATGTTCAAGACAGGACCGATTACGCGCGTCTTGAACCGAAAATTTGGCGACAAGCAGATTCTTACGTTCTACGGAATCCGAAAAAACGAGTCCGTGAGCCGCTCAAAATACAGCCGCGTTACAGAAAACACCGAAACTGTAAAAATTCAGAAACAGACCGTCGCTTCTCCGATTTTTGAATGGAAAGATTTGGACGTGTGGCTTTATCTTCTTTCTGAAAAAGTTGACTTCAACGACGCTTACCGGCTTGGCTACGACCGCGTCGGCTGCTGGTGCTGCCCGAACAACAATCTGCGCGCCCAGTTTCTTTCACGCATTTACATGAGCGAACGGAGCGAAAAGTGGCGGAGTTTTCTTGTTGATTTTGCCCGGCAGATTGGAAAGCCCGACGCGGAAGAATATGTGGATTCAGGCAAATGGAAGGCGCGTCAGGGTGGAAATGGAGTTGCTGCTGCCGGAGACGTAAAACTCAAATTTACGAACTGCACGAGCGAAGAGCACTCAAAAATCTACCAGCTTACACGCGCTTTTGACGACAGTTTTTTGAATATGCTTGTTCCGTTTGGAATCCTTGCTCCCGAGCTTGGCCGAAAGTTGATTCACGAAACGCTGATTCTGGACGTAAAGACAAAAGTCCCGATAATTTCCGTTCAGCCGTTCAACCAGAGCGGTTTTGAGCACGCCGTAAAAGTGCGAACAATGAATGTGGAAAAGCACGACGACCTTCAGCGCATGATTGGCTATCAGGTTAGGAAATTCAACGCCTGCAGAAAATGTCTGAAATGTGAGTCCGTCTGCCGCTCTGGAGCGATTTCTCTTGCTGGAAATGAGTATTACATAAATCCGGAAAAATGCGTTCATTGCAAAAAATGCGTCACAGAAAAATATCTGACCGGCGGCTGCATGATGGAAAAATATTTAAGGACAAAGGATTTATAAAATGAAATACAGAGGACACGAGACATTTTCAATACGAAAAAACTGGCTTGCGAAAGGGATTGAGGCGGTTCAAAAAAATCCGGGAATTTTTACGGACAAAACACTGGAGCCTATGGAAGAACTGGGGATTGGACGGAATATGGTTGTTTCGCTGCGATACTGGATGAAGGCAGTTGGTCTTACGGAAGAAAAAAAAGGAGAGAAGACAAGAAAAACTGAAACTGTATTTTCGACTCTTGGAAAAATTATATACAAGCACGACCCTTATGTTGAGGAAACTGGATCGCTCTGGCTTTTGCAGGCGGAACTTGCCTCAAACAAGGATTTTGCGACTTCCTGGTATTTTTTCTTCAATGAATTCAATATGACGGAATTTAGCAAGGATGATTTTGTGTCCGAGCTTTTTAAATTTGACAAAGGCAGCGGTGGTTCAACTGCGCGCAGTTCATTTGAAAGCGACTTTGAATGTATTGTGGGCACTTATGTTTCCCGCTTTAAAAATGCGTCGGAAATTGATCCGGAAGACAATATTGAGTCTCCGTTTGCAGAGCTTGGACTTGTTGATTTTATGGGCGGCGAACGGAAAATGTACCGGAAGGTTATTCCTCCTAAGCAGAATATTCCATCGCTTATTTTTCTTGCAGTGCTTTATCGTATGTGCGAAAAAAGCACAAATGACGGATATGCGTACAAAAATCTTGAAATTCCGCTTTCAGATATTCAGAACAGGAAAAATGGTGCCGGCAAACTTTTTAATCTTGATGTAATTACGCTTATGGATATTCTGAGCGAGCTTGAAAGCCGTGATTTTGTGAAAGTTGTTCGTACGGCAGGACTTGATGTTGTCCGGCTTTTTGCCTGGAAAGATTTGGACGAAAGCGAATCTTACAAGAAATGCGTTGAAGAATATTACAAGGAACTGAAAATATGAGTTTGCAAAAAAACAGAATGATAGCCGCTTCAAAGAATTTTCAAACTTCAGTGAATATTGCGTTTGATTTTAACAATGCTCAGAAACTTGCGGATTTTATTCCGACTTCTGAAGCTATAAAGTTTATTGACGAGGCTGTTCTAAGCGCAAGAAACATAAATCAGACGGAAGAAAAAACTTCTGAAAAAAACGATTCCTTAAACCGTGCCGGAATTTTAATCGGTCCTTACGGAAAAGGAAAGTCGTACATTGTGCTGGAAACACTTTCTCTTCTATATAATAATCCAGATTTGAAGAATGTCTTTGAGTCGCTTGCGAAAAAAATCACGGAAAAAAATCCTGATACGGCGGAAAATGTGCGCCAGTATGTAAAAAGCGGTACACGGCTTCTTCCTGTTGTGATAAACGGAAATTCTCAGAGCCTTGCCCAGTCGTTTTTGTATGCGCTTCATCTGACTTTAAAAAATAAGGAATTTGAAAATCTTATGCCGGAAACCCATTTTGAGTCTGCGGTAAAAATGATTGAAAAATGGGAAAACGAATATCCTGAAACTCTTGAAAAATTCAATAATCTGGCTTCCGTAAAATCCGGGGAATTCAAGCGGCAACTTTTAACGTATAATTCGGATTTTTTTGCGGAATTTGAAAAGCTTTATCCGTCGCTTACTTCGGGAAGCGAATTTAATCCGTTCAGCGGTTTTGATGTTGTTGAAGTCTACGAAAAAGTTTGCAAAAAACTTTGCGAGACCGGAAATTACGATGGCATTTTTGTAGTTTATGATGAATTCGGGAAATATCTTGAATCAAGCATTGCGCAGGCGACAGTAAAAGATACAAAACTTCTTCAGGACTTTGCCGAGCGTTGCGACCGCAGCGGAAAAAATCAGCTTCACTTGCTTTTGATTTGCCACAAGGAAATTGAAAACTACATAGATATTCTTCCTAAGCAGAAAGTTGACGGCTGGAAAGGCGTTTCTGAGCGGTTCAGGCATATTCACCTTTACAATAATTATTCGGAAGTCTACAGCTTGATTCGAGCGGCGATTATAAAAAATCCTGATGAATGGGAAAAATTCTGTTCAAATAACAAAGCTCAGTTTGAAAATTTGAAGAATATTTGGTTTGGAAGCAGCTTCCGGCTTTTTTCAAATCTTGATTGCGATGTGGGGCAGACGATTCTTTTTGGCTGTTATCCGCTGCATCCGGTCACAAGCTACATTTTGCCGCGGCTTTCTGAAAAAGTTGCGCAGAACGAGAGGACTCTTTTTACTTTTCTTTCCGGAAATGACAAGAACGGATTTGCTTCTCTGATTAAAAAAACGGAGGATGAATTTCTTTCGGATGGAAAAATAATTCTTTTTACGCCGGACGTTCTTTTTGACTATTTTGAAAACCAAATGCAGAACGAGCCTTACACAAGCGAAATTAAAAAGCATTATTTTATGGCGCTTTCGATTCTGCGGCAGCTTGATAAAAAATCGCTTGAATCAAAAATCATAAAAAGTCTTTCGCTGATTTACTGCCTTAACCAGTTTGAGCGTCTTTCTCCGGATTTGAATTTTCTTTTTGAGCTTTATGATGACGCAGGTTATTCCCGTGAAGAAATTCGTGGCGCAGTGAAGACTCTTTCTGAAAAAGGTTTTGTTTATCTGAACATTCACAACAATTATATTCAACTTAAGGCTAATTCCGGCGCAAATATTCCAGCGTTGATTTCTGACTGCGTTGAAAAACGGCGGAGGTCGGTTCGCATTGTCGATATTCTGAACAATTTCAACACGGAAAAATTCATTTATCCAACTTCGTACAACGTTAAAAATAAGATGACGCGTTACTTTCGTTTTGCGTTTATTTCTGAAAACGATTTTATGGAACGTGGGGATTGGAAAAATGCCGCTGAAAATTTCAATTCCGACGGATGTGTTTTTGCAGTTTTTAACGATTCTGAAAGCGCGGAAAAAAATCAGGACGATAAAAAAAATCTTGTAGAAAAGGCGTGCAAAATATCTTCCGAAACAAAAAATCTTGTCTTTATATTTTCAAAGTCGGTTGAAAAATTCTCTGAAAAGCTCCGCCGGTTTGATTCTGTCGCCTTTTTGAGAAACGAGCTTCTTTCTTCTTTTGATGATACTTTTGATTCTGTTCTCTTTGACGAGTACGACATAATTTATCAGGATTTGTACGAGGTTGTAAAACAGATTGTCCATTCGTATATTCAGCCGGAGCGGAAACTGGCGCTTTACGTCTCGCTTGGAGCGGAAAAGAAACTTTACAGAAAATCCGATCTTACAAATCTGGTTTCCCAAATCTGTGGAGAGATTTTTTACAGAACGCCGGTCATAAACAATGAGATGCTGAACAAAAATTGCCTTACCGGAGCGGCCTCAAAAAGCCGTGCAAAACTTATGGATGCGATGCTGAATTTTCCGCTCAACAACCTGGGATTTTCCGGAAGCGGGCAGGAAGTTTCGTTTATGCAAAGCGCGCTTGTCCACACGGGAATTCTTGAAAAAAATTCCGAAAAGAAATTCTTCAATCTGTCGCCAAAAACCGGAGACACAAAAAATGACAAAAACTTTAAGAATCTTTTTCGCGTGATGAACGGTTTTCTTTCCAATGCGGAAAAAACAGAAGCCACTTTTGAGAAACTTTTTGACCTTCTTGTAAAACCTGAGAATGGAATTGGACTTAGGCGTGGTGTGATTCCTGTTTACATTGCCGCTGCGGTTTGTGAGCGCGTAAAGAATATCGTCCTAAAAAAACGCGGAATTGAAGTTCCTGTGAATGCTCAGAACTTGGCGGAAATTGCGGAAACTCCTTCCGACTTTACAATTCGGATTCAAAAATGGAACGACGAAAAAGAAAATTATATTCTTGCATTGGAAAAACTTTTTTTTGACTTTGTAATTGATGAGGAAAAAAAAGCAAACGGATATTCGTACCTGATAAATGCGATGCTCCGCTGGTACCGTTCGCTTCCAAAATACACAAAGCAGATGAAAAAGGTTTATTGCTGTGGCTCAGGGCTTGCTGAAATAAAATTCGCCGCCATTCAGAAAGAATATTCCGTGTTCCTGAACATTTTGCGCTCAGGCGGATTTGGGGCAAATGAAATTCTTTTTGAAAAGCTGCCTTTTGTGTTCGGCAATGGGCAGAGTGCGGAAGATTTTGATTTTTTTGAAAATGTGGCAAATGCAAAAATTTTTTTTGATTCCGTGCTGGATAATTTTGAATCAAAAATAGTTGAAGAAATAAAAAATGTTTTTGATACGAACGCAGAAAGGTCGCTTAAAAATCTTATTGCGGATTTTTGCCAGAAATTGAACCTTCAGACGGAAAATCACGTTTTTGAAAACGGAGCGCATTCGCTTTTGAGGATTTACAAGTCCGCCGGAAACGATGAGAAAAAAATCGTGATGGAAATGTCAAAAGTTCTTACAGGCCTTTCTATTGACGACTGGAACGATGAGAGCGTGACTATGTTTTTTGAACGGCTTTCAGAACTGAACGGAACGCTTCTTGATTTTGATAACCGTTCAGTGGATAAAAGAAATATGTCGGCGCTTCGGCAGGCTCAGTGCCCGGCTGATAATACTGAAAATCCGGCGGCTGCAAACATTGACGGAGCGGCTGGTGAATACAATTCCGCCGCCAATTACGAAATCCGCTTTGCCCAAAGCGGAACAGAAAACGCAAAATCAAAGTCCTTCAAGAAGATTGAATGTTCCCGCCGGGCGGTGTTACTCGAAGAGGAAATCTGGCGGACAATCGAGGAAATGGGGCAGTCCGTAACGAACGCAGAAAAGCGGCAGGTTTTGGTGAGCCTGCTGGAGAAACTATGCTAGGGGAGAATAGATGAGTTTTTATTTTGACAATGCGGCGACGACCTTTCCGAAGCCTGAATGTGTTTACTCTTTTATGGATTCTTTTTACAGAAAACACGGAGGAAATGCGGGGCGCGGCCAGTACAAATTGGCGGCAGAATCATCGAAGATAATTTTTGAAACACGTGGTTTTATCCAGAAGATTCTTTGCTCTCCGAACAAGGACGTGATTTTTGCTCCGAGCGCGACTGTTGCGCTGAACATGGTGATTCAGGGGCTGCTTGCGGATGAAAAGAAGAAAACTGTTTACATTTCGCCGTTTGAGCACAATTCGGTAACGCGCGTTCTGCATCATTTTGAAAAGGTCGGAAAGATTTGTGTAAGGCAGCTTTTTGTCTCGCCTGATTTTGAATACGACATTGAAAAAATCAACGCGCAGTTTGCAGAAATTCCGCCGGACATTGTGATTGTAAGCCATGCAAGCAACGTGATAGGGCTTGTCGTACCGGTTCTTGAAATTTTTGCCGCTGCGAAAAAGTATGGCGCGCATACCGTGACCGACATGGCGCAGACTGCAGGGCTTGTCCCTTTGGATGTGGCGAACGACCTGGTTGACTTTGCGGTTTTTGCCGGGCACAAGACCTTGTATGGGCCGTTCGGAATCGGCGGATTTGCAAAAAGCCGTAATGTCGCGCTGGAGCCGGTTCTTTTTGGCGGAACAGGCGTTGATTCGGCGAACCAGGAAATGCCCGAAAATATTCCGGGCCGCTACGAGATGGGAAGCCAGAACATCTGCGCGGTGGCAGGACTTCATGCGGCGGTACAATGGTTCTTGCAGAATCAGTACGAAATTCGCGCTGCCGAAGAAAAAAATCACCGCAGGCTTTTGGAGATTCTGCGGCAGTATGACTTTGTGAAGATAGCAGGTCCAGCGGACAGATTTTCAGAAAAAACAAAATGCATCGGCGTTGTCTCCACCGTTTTTGACGGCTATGCGGCGGAAGACATCGGAAACGTTTTTGATGAAATGGAAATCGCCGTGCGCACAGGACTTCAATGCTCTCCGCTCGCACACAAATTCTTGGGAACATTTCCGGCAGGCACAGTGCGCTTCAGCGTGGGATATTTTACAGGCGAAGAAGACTTTTGCGCTCTGGAAAAGGCGATGGGGTATATAGAGGAAAATAGGTAGGGAAATGGCACAACATATCAGGAGATAAAGAATATGAAATTTAGTGAAATTAGAAATTTAATTGAAAACAGAAAACTTGTTTTACCAGATTTTCAGCGTAATTTTGTCTGGGATTCTGAAAAAATGAAAAGCATTTATGCAAGTGTCCTTTGCAGAATGCCAATTGGAAGTATCCTTACATTAAAATCAAATGACAAGGCTTTTGCCTGTAAAAAAATTGGAGCACAGACTAGAAAAGGTCAAATAAAAATTGAAACTAATGAAGAAATTGACTATTTGATTGACGGACAGCAGAGACTTACATCTTTGTTTGCAGGATTTACAACCTATTATTTTAAAGAATTTAAAGACTGCAAAGATGATTTGGCAAGCGATGATTTGAAACTGTTATGGTTTTTGAAAATTCCTGCCATTGAAAATACGGATAATGCTATAAAAGATTTTTTTAATTCAAAGAAATTATCTTTTTTGAATGAATTAGACGAAAATTTATCAAGTTCAGATGTAAAAGAACTTGTGGAATGCAAAAAGATTTCAGAAATTGAAGCGGCAAGAAAAACTTTATTTGATTTTTCTAATACAAATGACAGGCAAAAAATTGTTGATTATTGTACATCAAATCATGATGGCTTTTACAGAATTCCAATTCAATTTGTAATGGATGAAAATGAATCAATAGATATAAAGAATTCCTTTAGAAAAATATTGGCAATAATTGCTGAACAATTTCTTCCAGAAGTAACAAAAGATAAAAAAATCAGTGAAGAAGAGAAAAATGATTTGAAGCAAAATTGGATAGATTCTGTAAAATCTTATTTTAAAGATTGTTTAAATGAATTGTCTTTAAATAAAATAGAAGTAAAAAATTCCAATAAGGCTCGTGCAATTGATATTTATAGCAATTTGAATATGCAGGGCGTCGCTTTAGATGTATTTGATTTAATAATGGCAAAAGTCGGAAAACTTACTGACAAGAATTTTTATGAAATGATGATAGATTATATTGGAAAACCAATTGAATACAAGCAAGAGCTGTTGTCATCAGTTGTACAGGATTGGATAAAGATTTCTGGTAAAGAATATAATAATCCGGCTGAAATTGCTAAGATTGTTTCTGATAAAGATGTAATTGAGCAAACTTATATAAATGTCTTTTTGAATGTTCTTGCCTTAGTTATTGCAAATAAAAATAGAAAAGTAGATGAAGAATTTAATCCTGATGTAATAAAAAAAGAAAAGATTCTTAATCTCAAGGAAGAAGATATTTTCTGTAATGCAGAAAAATGTTGTCTTGGAATGAACAGAGCTTTATTCTTTTTTCAAACACGTTGCGGAATAAGAAAACTTGGGGATATAAATTATAAAGCTCAGATTGCTGTAATTGCTTACTTCTTTTCAGATGATAAATATTTTACTGATAAAAAAATTCATGATTTTTTTGAATACTGGTATTGGATTTCTATTTTTGCCAGAATGTATCCGTCAAATCAGAATGTTACAATTCTGAATGAAATACCTCGTTTTGAAAATTTCTTTTCAAGGATTATTATAAGTGGCACTCCGATTGCGCTTGAATATCTTCATAATCATCAAAAAGATGTATTGAATGAAAAATTTTATTCTAACAAAGAAACTCTTACAATGTGCAAAATAAATGAAACAGACAAAATTCCACCTGCTATTATGACAAATTATATTTGCCAATTTTATCTTTCTCAAGGATACAAAGATTTTTTGACTGATGAAAATTTGAACTTTTTGTATTCTGATGGATTTGAAATTCATCATTTGCTGCCGTTAGGAGGAAATACGAAAATCGGAGAAACAACAAAAATAATCAGGAAAAATAAAAAACTCCCTTATAATTCACCATTAAATATGGTCTATATAACTAAAAAATCAAACGGACTTATTTCTGATATGGATTTTACAAAATACTCACAGAATGAGCAAATAAAGAAAAGTTTACCTAATGTAGGTTGCAATGTAACTGTGTATGACAAATTGACAATAGACAAGTTTCTTGAAAATAGATTTTCAAATTTAAATGCAGATTTGAACACTCGACTTTCAACATTATACGAAGTCTTGAAAAAAGATTTTTCTTGATTTTTTCTCTAAAACTAAAAAATCTCACAATGAATAATAGACATAATCATCCACTACACATTTCCTAGAAACCTTTCCCCGAACGATGATATAATATAAATAATGACGGTTTGCATTATAATTTCTGTCGTAGTTGTAATATTTTTTTCTCTTATAATTCTTTTTGTCTATAGAAGAAAGTCGGCAAGAAAATTTCTTCAGAAAATCAGTTTGTTTCAGGAGCAGATAGAAGAATTTTTCGCAGAATTTGATTTTTTATTAAATCAGTTTATAACAAAAGAACAGGAAGAAGAGTTCATCGCAAAATGGCAGGAACTTTATTCTGAAATTGGCCGATACAGAATTCCTAAGAAAAATGCGGCGTTTGCAGAAATCAGCAAGTTCAAGGAGACTTTTAAAAATCTTCAAAAGATTATTTTGCAGTCAAATGGTGAAATAAAACGTAAAGAAAAAATCAAAAATCTTGCTCAAAAAATATCGGAATTTTTCAATGAATTGTTCAAACTTACGGAAAATTATGTTTCCCATTCCGCAGAGCTTCAGTTTATAAAAAAATGGCAATTTCTTTTTCTTGAGGCGAATCAGACAGAAGTTCGTGATGAAGATGAGAAATTCTCGGAAATTGAGCGTTTCAAAACGGTTTATGATTCTTTGCACGATTATTTTGAAAATGCAAATGAGCAGTTCATTCAAAATGAATCTTTAAAATATGATGCGCTATTTTCAAATGTTGACGGTAAGAATCTGGATTTTCAGCAGCGGACGGCGGTTATCACTGATGAGAATAGAATTTTAGTTTTAGCCGGTGCAGGAAGCGGAAAAACGCTTACGATTGCGGCAAAAGTAAAATATCTTTGCGAAGTGAAAAATATAAATCCGGATGAAATTCTTCTTGTTTCGTTCACAAAAAAATCCGCGCAGGAAATGACTGAACGAATTCAAGATAAGCTTGGCATAAACGTACAGGCAACGACTTTTCACAGGCTTGGACTTGAGATAATCAAAAACGCAAACGGCAGGCGGCCGGAAGTTTTGGATGAAAATGTTCTTGGGGATTTTATCAATAATTTTTTTGAGAACGAGCTTTTAAATTATCCTGAGCTTATAAAAAATCTTACCGAATACTTTGCGTACTTTCTGGAAATTCCTGAAAATATAGAAAACTATTCTTCTCTTGGCGAATTGTATGAAGCAGAAAAAACTTTCGACCTTGAAACCTTAAAGTCAAAATACGATCGGGAAAAATACGTCCGTGAAACTGGAGCAGAAAAACTAAAGGCATTAAGAACGCTGAACAATGAGCAGGTAAAAAGCGTTGAGGAAACAAAAATCGCCAATTTCCTTTTTATGCACGGAATCAGATATGAATACGAAAAACTTTATCCGTTTGAAAGCGACGACCCGAAACGAAAATCATACAGACCGGATTTTTATCTTTGTGATTACGACATTTATCTGGAGCATTTTGGCATTTCAAAAGATTTTACAGTTCCTTGGCTTTCTCCTGTTGAAGAAAAAAAGTATCTTGACGGAATTGTATGGAAGCGAGATTTTCATAAGGAAAACGGTACAAAGCTGATTGAAACTTATTCGTATTACAGCTCGGAAGGAATTCTTCTAAAAAAACTTGAGAAGCTTCTTGTTGAAAATAATGTTGAATTTAAGCCACGTGATTTTATTGATATTTTTAACACTGTTTACGCAAGCAAAATCAACAAGTATTTTAGCGAATTTATAAAACTCTGCTGCACTTTTATAACTCTCTTTAAGTCGAACAATTACAAAATAGAAGAAATTGAAAATTTGCGGCAAAAATATCTTTCGGAAGAAAAAAATGAATTCCTTTGCGAGCGGATAAATCTTTTCCTTGATATAATAAAAATTCTTTTGGCAGAATATCGAAACTATCTTTCTAAAAACAATGCGATTGATTTTTCTGACATGATAAATGATGCGGCTACCTTGGTTTCAAATGACTGCGATATTCTTCCATATAAATATGTAATTGTTGATGAATATCAGGATATTTCAAAGTCAAGGTTCAATTTTTTAAAGGCGATTGTGGACAGAACCGGAGCGAAATTCTTTTGCGTGGGCGATGACTGGCAATCAATTTACCGTTTTGCCGGAAGTGACATTTCTTTGTTCACTGATTTTGAAAAATCTTTTGGGTATACGAAAATTTTGCGGATTGAAAAAACTTACCGAAATTCCCAGCAGCTGATAGATGAGGCTTCAACTTTTGTTTTAAAAATCCCATGCAGCTGAAAAAGAATTTGCGTTCAGATAAAACTCTTGATTATCCGCTTGTTTTCTGGGGCTTCGACGATGATCCAAGAAAATCTTTGCAGCAGATGATAAATAAGATTGTCTTGGATTTTGGCGTAAATTCTTCTGTTTTGCTTTTGGGACGCACAAACTATGATTTGGAAATTGCAAAGAAAACCGGACTTTTTAAAAATTATTATCAGAACAGAAAACAAAAACTTGAGTACATTCCAATTCCCGAACTTCAGATTGATTTTATGTCAGTCCATAAATCAAAAGGACTTGAGTCTGACAATGTGATTCTCTTGAATTTTAAGAATGACAAACTTGGATTTCCGAACCAAATTGCAGATGACAAAGTTTTGAATCTTGTTCTTACAAATGCGGAAGACTTTAAATTTGCTGAAGAACGCCGCCTTTTTTATGTTGCCATTACCCGCACAAAAAACAGGACGTTCATTCTTACAGACAACAGAAATCCTTCCCCGTTTTTCAAGGAATTTACAGCTTCAAAGTCAGTATGCTTTATTTCTGTCAGACAGACTGTAAACGAAGGTCAGGAAAAATGCCCGTTTTGCAAAACTGGAAATCTCTTAAAAGTTGAGCACAACGGAAAAACTTTTGTCGGATGCTCAAATTTTCCAAAATGCAAATATTCTGTTCATGACGCGACAGTTTTATCAAATCCAAAAAAATGTCCTGCGTGCGGCGGATTTCTAATAAAAAGAAAAGGCAAGAAAAACAAGCACTGGTTCATCGGCTGCACAAACTATCCATACTGCGAATACACGGAAAGGCTTTAACACTAAGTTCCCAAAATAAAGTCACTATATTTACCCAACGGACTAGGTATATTACCATTTTATGTCATCTCCAGCCGCAAGCTCGGTTCTTGAAAACCAAGTAGCCCGCAGCCAGAGCAAATATCTTTCTAAAAAGCCTTACCTCAAGCTCCTTGGAAGTTTTATCACGTAAATCACGTCGTTATCAATTCTGCCTGTTCCTGGGAGTTTTTTCTGCACAAGCTGGTTATTTTCAACATTTATTGCAAAGTCGTTGTCGTTTGCCACGGCGATTGTATTACTGTCCAAAATCCAAAGACCTTCAAGCTTGTCGTGCGGATATTTGTTCGGAAGATATTCCACAAGGTCAACAAGGAATTCTTTTTTTACAGGCTTAATTCCAGCGGTCTCAATCTCTTCTGTTGTGCACTGCTCAAGAGTTTTTCCGTTTATTAGAAGTCCTTCTTTCGATTCAGAATTTTCTCCTGTTATGTCTGTCGCGTCTTTAAGGTCAATTTTGAAAAGATACTTATGTGCTTCTTTTTCGCCGGAAAACTTTCCGTCGCGTTCAATTACGACAAATTCTGTGTTTGAAAGCGCCGTAATTCCGCAGGTGGAATCTGTCTCCTTGTTTTGAATATAAGCGTACTGCTTTGTGCTGCCAGTTTTAATATCAAAAGTTACAATGCGAACAAGCTGCTTGTTTGAAATTTCTTTCTTTGAAGGATTGAAAAGCGTGGACTGCATGATTCCTACAAGAGTTTTTTCGTCCGGAGTTATTGCAAGACCTTCCATTCCGCGGTTTGCACGGCGGCGCGCAAGAACTGCCGGAAGATGCCTTTTTCCTGTGTCAATTCCGAACGGGCTTATTCTTTCAATCTGCTTTCCGTCTGCGTCGTAGTGGACAATGTGCGGACCGTATTCATCAGAAATCCAGAAAGTTCCGTCTTTCATCGCAACAATTCCCTCGCTGTCAAGCCCGTATTCGTCTGTTCCAAGAATGTTTCCGTCAAGGTCGTAGGCAATTTCTCCAGTCGCGCCTTTTCCGTTTGGGTTTGGAAGACCGGTTATCTCTTTTCCGTCAGGAGATTTCAGCGTGATTTCCTTTACAAGCGAAACTGAGCCGTTTTTGTTCATCTTGAAAAGACCGATTCTTGGAGCGTAAGAAGAAACCGGGAACATTTTTCCTTTTCCGCTGTTCCCCTTAAAATCGATGTTCGGACCGCGGTCTGTTACTAAATAAAATAGACTTGAATCCGTTGGATGGGCGCACGCGTCTGAGCCGTATCCGCCGTTTTGAATTTCCACGCCGTCATTTGTTTTTGCAAGAACAGTGTAGGGAACTTCGCTTCCGTTCAAGCCGACTTTTTCAAACGGAGAAACTGAATCTGCTCCTGCCATTGATGTTGAAGCACAGGAAACCGGTAAAAAAGCCGCCATTGCAGCCAACGCATAAAATAATTGTCTTTTCATAAAAACCTCGTTGATTATGTTTTACAAAAAGATAAATGCCGACTGTAAAATTCCAATTAAGAAACTGTTAGTTTAAGGATAATTTATTTTTATTTTTTATATGATTAATTTTGTACTTGCTGCTTGGAATCTATTGTTTTTATGATTCTTAATTGACCTAACGGAAATATTTCATTATTATAATGAAACTAAGAATGAATTTTGCCGGAAATGTCCGGTGTTTGGAGTAAAAAATGGCTGTTTTAAAAACAATCCTTCTCATTGCGTTTGTAATTATCTGTGTGCTTTTAGTTCTTCTTGTTCTTGTTCAGAATGAAGAAAATAATGGCATGGGAAGCGCTTTTGGCGGCGGACAGTCTACAGCTTTTGGTGCCCGCTCAGCGAGTGTTCTTACAAAGACAACTGGTGTTCTTGCCGCATTGTTCTTTGTAACTGCTTTTGGAATTTCACTTTTAAACAAAGCTCCTGCGAAAGAAGACTTGTCATCTACGGTAAAGGAAATTCAGGGAGAACAGACTTCTTCTGAGGATAACGGAAGCTGGCTTCAAGAGGAGCTTAGCCCTGCTGAAAAATAAAGCTACTTGTTTTTGGTGGCTCTATTGTTAAGGATGGTAATATGGTTTTTTCAAAAATATTCTCTCCTAAAAGCATAATTGTAAACCTTGAAAGCGAAGATAAAGATGAGCTTTTTGAGGAAATGGTGCAAGTTATCCATTCTGAACACCCGGAAGTAGGTAGGGATGATGCGCTGTCTGTTCTTCATGCACGTGAAGCTCAGATGAGTACTGGCATAATGCATGGTGTTGCTGTTCCGCATGGAATTTGCAGTTCTGTAAAAGGTTGTGTCGGAGCAATAGGAATAAGCCGCAAAGGTATTGATTATGATGCCTTGGATGGTTCTCCTGTAAATCTTGTATTTATGCTCTTGTGCAGTCCGAACGACAATAATATTCTTCTTGAGATTTTAAAAGAGCTTGCCGTTGTTCTGCAAGATCCTCTGTTTATAACGAAACTTTTTGAAAAAACTTCGCCGCAGGAAGTATTCGATGCTTTATGCGAGGCTGAATCTCAATAGAATAAGTGTAAACCTTTTATTTGGAGTACATAATGGCTGCTGAAGAAATTGATATTATTACACATCTTCTTGATGTAGAAAAAGAAGCTTCTACAACAGTGCTTGATGCGCAGAAAAGAGCAGATGAAAAAATCGCGGCTGCACGTGCTCAAGCTGAATCTGAATTCAAGACAAAATATTCTGCTGTTGTTTCTGAAATTGAGCAGAAAGAAAAAGATACAAAATCCACTATAGAAAAAAAACATTCCGCAGACCTGGAATCGTATAAACAGAATTTGAATTCAAGCGAAAAGGATTATACGTCTTTTAACGCTCTTATGGATAAAATTCTTTTTTCATAGGAGAGCGATATGGCAATGGATAAGTCCGCCGCTGATTCTTATGTTTATGCAAAGGCCAGCGGTATGCTTGCCCGGTCTTATGTCGGGGAACGCGCAAGGCAGTTGTTTTCTTTTCATACATTGCAGGAATTGTGGGCTTTTTTGTTCAAGAAAGAAGTTCCTGTCGTTCCAGAAACTCTTTTGGCTCATGCCTTGGAGCAGGAAGCCTTTGAACGTTTTATTTATGACTATAAGAAGCTTGTTGGGAATTATTCAGAGCCGGACAGCATTGTTTTAACTTTGCTTAGAAGTTTTGACTATGAAAATCTTAAGGACATTTCTGCTTCACTTTCGCTTGGAGAAAAGAAAATTCCTGATATACAAAAGATATCTCCTTTTAATATAATAAATTACGATAAATGGCCGGACATTGCTTTGGTTACATCCGGCGGACCGCTTTCCTGGTATAATAGTATTCCTCCTGTTTCAGAGCAGCATTTGGCGAATTACAAGCTTGACTGCCATTACATTATGTCGCTTTGGAATGCAGCCAAGCAGCTTCATTCATCTTGCAGGGAGGAAATTCTTAAGCTGATTGGTGAAAAAATCAGAATAGACAATATTGTCTGGGCAATCCGGCTTCGGTTTTACTATAAAATGCAAAGGGAAGAAATAATTCCGCTTTTGGCTTATTCAACAGAAAAAAAGGAAAGTTCAGATCCTCTTGCCTATGAAGCTATAAAGACACTGGACTTGGAACTGGACAATTACGATGCTTGGAAAAACTGGAAATACAGCAGGCTTTTGAATCCGCATGAAGAAGGCGTTGTATGGACAATAGATCCTAGATGGATTTCTAATTCGTATAAAAGTCTTTATGTAAAAAAAGCGTACAAACTTTTCCATAAATATCCGTTTACGGCTTGCCCGATTGTCTGCTGGTTTATTATAAAAAGAAACGAACTTGACAATATCCGCACGGCTTCTGAAAGTCTGCGGCTTAGTATAGATTCATCGCAGGCTATGCAGATGACTGGAGCCTTGGAGGTAATAAATGGCTAGAACAACCACAATGCGTCTTATTGAGCTTATGGTTTTGCGGGAAGACATACATTCTGTTCTTAAATACCTTGGCGAACTGGGCGAATTTCAGTTCCAGCAGGAATTTGCCTCTGATTCTTCCGACTCTGCAAAAAGACTTAACCCGGATGCTTCTATTTTTGAGCGGCTTCAGCAGGTTAGGGCGGCTTTGGATTTGCCTGATTTGGACGGATATAAAGTTTCTGTTCCGCTTCCTTCTGACGCAGATTTTGAAAGTGCGACAAAAATTATTGATTCAGTTGAAGATATTCACAAAAAAGAACTTACTGCCGCTGATGAAGAAAAAAGGGCAGTTTCCGCATATAAAGAGGCTTTGGCTTTTGCAAATCTGAAAGTTTCTTATTCAGATCTTGAGTCGCTTTCTTTTCTTACTTTGAGAATCGGAAAAATAGATCCTGAAAAAATTGATGATTTAAGGGCTCGGCTTGGCTCACGTGGAATTATTGTAAAACTTGGCGATGATGATTCAAGAATTCTTGCCGCTTCGTCAAAAAAAGCCCGCTTTGCCTTGGACGGAGAACTTAAGGAGGCCGGATTTACAGAACTTCAGGTTCCAAAGGATTTTAAAGGAATTCCTGATGAGGTTCTTCTTACTTTGGAGCGTAATAAAACAGAAGCTGCCGCTGCCCTTGAGGAAATTCAGACTGAACGCCGTAATTTTGCGGAAACTCACAAGGACGAGCTTTACAGGCTTTTGCAGATTTATTCAATTGGAAGCCAAATTTATTCTGTGGAAAATTCTCTTGAGTCCACGGAATTTGTATATAGAATAACAGGTTGGATTCCGGCTTTTCTTATTAGAAAAGTAATGAAAGATTTAGACGAGCTTACACAAAGCCGAGCTGGAATCCGTGAATTTTTGCCAACTGAAGTTCCGTCTGTTATTTCCGGACAGGAAAAGGTTCCGGTTCAGGTTAAGCATGGAAAAATTGTTTCAAACTTTGAGCGCATGATTTTCAGCTATGGCTCGCCTTTGTATGGAACTATTGATCCGACTCCGTTTGTGGCTTTGTTCTTTACGGTTCTTTTTGGAATTATGTTTGGGGATGCTGGTCAGGGATTGTGCTTCCTTATAATAGGAATTCTTTGCTGCCTTAAAAAAATCAAGATTTCAGGCTGGGAAAAGTTCGGCGGAATTTTTTGCTGCATAGGAATAAGCAGTACGATTATGGGACTTCTTACCGGCGAGTTTTTTGCAAATGAAACTTTGTCGCGTCCGTTCGCCTTGTGGGTTACAGGACTTTTTGGAACTCCGCACGCTCCGATTCTGCACATGATGCCTTCAAGCGATCCTGCTTCTATAACTAGAATGTTTGCGTTCTTTGGCTTTACGATTTCAATAGGATTTATAATCAACAGCTGCGGACTTATAATAAATATAATAAATCAGTTTTCTTTGCGTCGTATTGGAAAAGCTTTGTTTGGAAAAACTGGAATTTCAGGAGCGGTTTTCTTCTGGTATGTGATTATTTTTGCGGTTAGAGTTGCGCTGTTCAAGCATGCTCCTGCCGCTTATGACTGGGTTATTATATCTGTTTCGCTGTTTTTGACTGCCTGCTCCGAAATATTCCAGAGACTTGTTGACGGCGAGCGTCCTATTTTGGAAAACGGCCTTTTTAGCGCAGTTATTGGCGCTGTTGTTGAAATTATAGAAGTCATTTCTTCTTATCTTTCAAATACAGTGAGCTTTGTCCGTGTAGGCGCATTTGCTCTTGCCCACGCAGTTTTGGGATATATTATCAATACTTTTGTTGAGCTTGCCCCTGGCGCAGGCGGAATTGCTGTAGCCATTTTGGGGAATGCTATTGTTGTAGTTCTTGAAGGAATGATTGTTGCAATTCAGGTTGTGCGTCTTCAGTATTACGAGTTCTTCTCGAAATTCTTTAGCGAGACAGGACGGGAATTCAAGCCGTTCTCTTTTGTTTATAAAGAGACAGTTTAGTTTGTAGACAGCTGCTTTTTGCAGTTTATTTATAGAATTTTTAGAACAAGAGGTTTTTATTATGAACAAGAAATTTTTGGTTGCTCTCTCAATGATGCTTTTGGTTGCTGTTGCTGGCGTTTTTGCGCAGGCTTCTTCTGTTCCTGAAGAGCAGGCTGTAGAACAGGCGGCTTCTAATTCTGGGGCTATAAAATATGTAGCTGCTGCTCTTGCTGTTGGAATCGCTTGTATTGGCGGTGGTTCTGCTGTTGGAAAAATCGGTTCAGCTGCTATGGGCGCAATGAGCGAAAACGCAGAGCTTTCAGGAAAGGCGCTTCCTTTTGTAGGTCTTGCTGAAGGTATTTGTCTTTGGGGATTCCTTGTTGCTTTGTTCATTATGATAATGTAATAGAATTTTTTGCTGAAGACTGAATTTTGGGTACTTCTATCTTCTTAAAATTCAGTCTGGCATAAAAGCATAATCATGGAATATTTTGTAATTGGAGAACGGGAACTGATTCTTGGCTTTATGCTTGCGGGCGTAAAAGGCAAGGCTGTTTCTAACAGACAGGAAGCTTTGGATGCTTTTAACAAGGCAACCGGACAAAATTCTTCCGTAGGCTCCGTTGGTGACATACCAAAGGTTCTTATTCTTACGGAAGACATAGCCGATATGCTGTCCAAGGAAATTCAGTCTTGGCAGATGCACGGAAAAGCTCCTCTTATTGTGGAAATTCCTGGGCTTCAGGGACACATTCAGGGAAGAAAAACTCTTACTGATTCAATCCGGGAAGCAGTTGGAATTCAAGTTTAATTTTTATTCATCGATTTTGGATTTTAAGCAAAACTAAAAAAATCCAGTTGCAAGGCTTTATGTATGCAGAAAGAACTGCCCTTGCTCTGAATTTTAGGGGGCTTATAAAACTAATCATTTTGTGCGGAAGGTTCATACCGAAACCATACAAGGAAGACTTTTTATGGAAGAATTACGTTCAACGGAAGTTCTGGACAAAGAAATTCGTTCTGACAGTGTAAAAAAAGCAGAAAAAATTCTTGCAAAAGCGGACGAAAGCGCAAAGCAGCTCATTGACGGAGTTCAAGCCCGCATTGTAAAGGCGAAGTCAGACGCAGAAAAAATCTCCGCGGAAGGAATTTCTGTTTATGAAAAAAATATAAATGCGTCGCTTCCTCTTGAAAAGCAGCGTTATCTGGTTTCTTTCATTTATGGCTCTATTATAGAAGCTATGAATAAGTATTTTGAATCTATCGGAGACAAAAAACGTCTTCTTGTTATACAAAGTCTTTGTGAGCGTGCAAAAAAAGCAATTCAGGAAAAGAAAATTTCAGCAGTTGTTGTTGGATTCAATCTTTCTGATGCTGAATCTATGCTGAAAGAAGTTTTTCCGCAGAATCTTTCTTCATGCGAGGCTGGAGACGTTCAACTTGTTTCCCGCGAAAGTCTTGAAGGATTCAATCTAAAGGAAGGAATTATATTGAAGTCTTTGGACGGTTCTGTTACTTGCCGTTTGACGCTTGATGAAAAAATAAAGGAAATTTTAGACGAAAAAAGAGGAGTTCTTGCACAGACTCTTTTTGGCGGGAGGTTGCCTGAATGATTACTGGAAAAATAACCCGAATTTCAGGTCCTATAGTCTATGCTGAAGGTCTTGAAAAATGTGGACTTTACGATGTTGTTGATGTTGGTGAAAAGAAGCTTATTGGTGAAATAATCCGCCAGAGTGAAGGAAAAGCTACAATTCAGGTTTACGAAGATGTTACTGGAATGCACGTTGGCGAGCAGGTTGTTTCTAGCGAGCGACCTCTTTCACTTAAACTTGGTCCTGGGCTTGTAGGCACAATTTACGATGGAATTCAGCGTCCGCTAAAAGAAATGTATGAAGACGGCGGAGTTTTCCTGCTTCCTGGACAGCGCACAGAGCCTATCGATAATAAAAAGAAATGGGAATTTATTCCTGCCGCTCATCCTTCTGATGGAAAAGAAATGTGCGAAGGTTTTTCCATTGCTCCGGGAATGGTTCTTGGAACTGTTCAGGAAACTGGTTCTATCGTTCATAAGATAATGGTTCCTCCGACAATCCGCGGACGTGTTCTAAAGACTTTTGCAGGAAAGGGCTCTTATACAATTGATGAGACAATCGCTACTACAGAGCTTGGTGAAAATATTTCGATGAGCCAGTACTGGCCTTTGCGCAAGCCTCGTCCTTTTTCGCAGAAACTCGAAGTAAGCCAGCCGCTTGTTACAGGTCTTCGTGTAATTGATGTTTTCTTTCCGCTTTCAAAGGGCGGAACTGCCGCAATTCCAGGCGGATTCGGTACTGGAAAAACAATGACCCAGCACGCGATTGCAAAATGGTGCGATGCGGATTTGATTGTCTACATTGGATGCGGTGAGCGTGGAAACGAGATGACCGATGTTTTGACTGAATTTCCGACTTTGATAGACCCTCGTACAGGACGTTCTCTTATGGAACGCACAATTTTGATTGCAAACACTTCAAATATGCCGGTTGCGGCGCGCGAAGTTTCGCTTTATTCTGGAATTACGCTTGCCGAATATTACCGCGACATGGGAATGCACGTTGCAATTATGGCGGACTCGACTAGCCGTTGGGCAGAAGCCTTGCGTGAGCTTTCCGGCCGTATGGAGGAAATGCCTGCTGAGGAAGGTTATCCTGCGTATCTTCCGACTCGCCTTGCTGAATTCTATGAGCGTGCCGGTCGTGTTAATTCTCTCTGCGGAAAAGAAGGCTCAGTTTCTGTTATTGGAGCTGTTTCTCCTGCGGGCGGCGACTTTTCTGAGCCTGTAACCCAGCATACAAAGCGTTTTATCCGCTGCTTCTGGGCGTTGGACCGTGAGCTTGCAAATGCACGCCATTATCCTGCTATTGGCTGGATTGATTCGTATTCAGAATATGCCGCGGAAATTAAAGGCTGGTGGGACAAATTTGATCCTCGGTGGTCTGCAATCCGTGTTCAGGCTTTGGACTTGCTCAAGCGTGAACAGCGTCTTCAGCAGATTGTCCGCTTGATTGGAGCTGATGCTTTGCCGGACAGCGACCGTCTTATTCTTACTGTCTGCGAAATGATTAAAAACGGATTTTTGCAGCAGAATGCTTTTGATTCAATTGATGCCTATGCAGTTCCTGAAAAACAGGTGAATATACTTTTGCTTATGATGACTTTCTATGAAAAAGCGCTAAAGGTTATAAAATCCGGCTGTCCGCTTTTGAAAGTTACCGAGCTTCCTGTACGAAATGAAATAATCAGGGCAAAAAGCGAAATTCCAAACGACAAGCTTGACGAGCTTACAACTATTCAAAATCACCTTGACGATCAGATGGCGGAACTTGAAAGAATGTACCGCAAGGATGTTGCACTATGAAAGGAATTGAATATACAGGACTGACTTCTGTTGACGGACCGATTGTAGCTGTAAAGCGCAGTGAAAATTCCTCTTATGACGAAGTTGTTTATGTCCGCGATAAAAACGGTGAAAAAAAGACTGGACGCATTATAGATTTGAATGAAAAAACTGCGATTGTTCAGATTTTTGGAAGCACAACTGGTCTTGACTTGGAAAATACAACTGTGGAATTCCTTGAAGAGCCAATGGAGCTGCGTGTTGGAAAAGGGCTTCTTGGACGCATTTTCAACGGACTTGGCGAGCCTATAGATGGCTATCCGCAGATTATTTCCGACAAAAAAGTAAATGTAAACGGAAATCCGATAAATCCTTATGCACGTGTTTATCCGCGCGATTTTATTCAGACAGGAATTTCTTCAATTGACGGAATGAACACGCTCATCCGCGGACAAAAGCTTCCGATTTTCTCTGGAAACGGACTTCCGCACAACAAGCTTGCCGCCCAGATTATCCGTCAGGCTAAAATTCTCAATAGCAACGAAGAATTTGTTATGGTTTTTGCCGGCATGGGAATAAAATACGATGTCGCGCAGTTTTTTAAGCATACTTTTGAAGAGTCTGGAGTTTTGTCAAAAGTTGTAATGTTCCAGTCGCTGGCTGATGCGCCTTCCATTGAACGTATTATTACTCCGAGATGCGCTCTTACCGCTGCTGAATATCTTGCCTATGAATGCAATATGCACGTTCTTGTTGTTATGACAGATATGACAAACTATTGCGAAGCCTTGCGTGAAATTTCAACAACGCGCGGTGAAGTTCCTGGAAGAAAAGGTTATCCGGGCTATCTTTACTCAAATTTGGCTGAGCTTTATGAGCGTGCAGGAAAAATTCAGGGAAGCACAGGTTCAATTACACAAATTCCTATTCTTTCTATGCCGAACGATGATATTTCGCATCCGATTCCTGACCTTACAGGATATATCACGGAAGGTCAGATTGTTCTTGACCGCGAAATGAGCCAGAAGGGAATGTATCCGCCGGTATCAGGACTTCCTAGCTTGAGCCGCCTTATGAAAGACGGAATTGGTGAAGGCATGACACGTGAAGATCATGCGCCTGTTTCAAGCCAGCTTTTTGCCGCTTACAGTAAAGTAAAATCAATCCGAAACCTTGCTTCTATTATTGGCGAAGAGGAGCTTTCAGAACTTGACCAGTGCTACTTGAAATTCGGAAATGAGCTTGAAGCGAAATTCTTTACCCAAGGCGAATATGAAGACCGCTCAATAGATCAGACTCTTGACTTGGGCTGGAAAATGCTTAGTATTCTTCCGCGTGAAGAGCTTTACAGAATCAAGAATGAAATGATTGACAAATATCTTCCAAAAGCTTTAGAGAACTGACTATGGCAAAACTGAATATTGCTCCGACAAAATCGAATCTTCTCGCGATAAAAGAGCAGCTGGCAATCAGCACTGAAGGCTACGACTTGCTTGAGCAAAAGCGCGAGATTCTTGTAATGGAGCTTATGCGGATTGTTGAACAGGTTAAGCTTCTGGAAAATCAGATTGACAAGTGCGTTCAGAAAGCCTATCCTGCGCTGAAAAAAATGCTTGTTTCTGTCGGCGGCGACCGTGTTGAGCGGATTGCGCACGGAATTGACTACAACTTTGAAATTACAAAAAAGCCGGCCGTAATTGCAGGAATGTCTTTTACAACAATCGATGTGAATCTTCCGCAGAGAAGGCTTTTTTCTTCTTTTATGGGAACTTTTGCAGACAGCGATGAAGTCATGGCGGATTTTTTTGAGCTTTTGACGCTTCTGACAAAAATGGCGAGCATAAGAACTGTCGCTTGGAGGCTTGCTCTTGAAGTCAAGAAAACCCAGCGCCGCGTAAATGCTTTGGATAAAACGGTTATTCCGCAGGACAAGGAAACTGTGAAGTATATTGAAGGTGTTCTTGAGGAACGGGAACGTGATAATGTTTTCGTTATGAAGTCTTTAAAAAAAAGGCAGGGTGAAAAATGATAAAACCTCTTTTTCAGCGGGTTGTAGTTGGCTACAATGGTTCTCGCTCTTCTCTTCATACAGTTTTGTACGCAATTCTTATGGCAAAAGTCTACAAGTGCGCAGTAAAAGTTGTGAGTGTTGTAGACATTGCTTCCATAAAGTATCTTACTTTGCAGAAATTTATGGTTTCGCAGGAAGGCGAGTCTATTGCAAAAAGTCTGGAATCTGACAGTGAAAAAAATCTGGATTATGTGACAGATCTTGCAAAGTCAAAAGGCGTAAAGATTGAAACTGAAATTCGCAAAGGCGCTGTTTGGTCTGAAATTATTACTGCCGCAGATGAATTTAAGGCTGATCTTATACTTTTAGGCGGTGCAAAAAACCTTGACCATCTTTCTTCACTTTCACGCGATGTGATTTCTTCCCAAGACAGCGAAATAATTGGAAGCGCGCACTGTTCTGTAATGGTTGTACGCGAGCCTTATGTTGAGCAAAAATTCAAGCTTGTTTAATTTTTTATAGAACATTTTTGGCTGTCTGAAATAAATTGTTTTGGACAGCTTTTTTGTTTTTAAAACTAAAATCACAATTTTTATATTCGCCCTTTTGTTTCCTGAAAATTTGTCTTATAATAAACTTTATGCGAATTTTACTTGCCGATGACAATGTAAGAAATTCCCAGGCTTTGGCGGAGTTCTTGCAAAAAAATCATTTTGGAACTGACACAGTTTACACTGGAACAGAAATTATTGAATATGCCTCTTATGAAATTTATGATGCGCTTGTTATTGGATCTGCTCTTCCAAAGATGAGCGGGCTTGAGGTGGTAAAAATTCTCCGCGCGAAAAAAAATTTTGTTCCGGTTCTTCTTATGTCTGAGAATCCTTCTGTTGACGAAATTGTTGAAGGTCTTGATTCCGGTGCGGACGATTATATTAGGAGACCTGTTTCTTTTGAAGAATTTCTTGCAAGAATAAAAGCTCTTACACGTAGAAAAGGTGAATTCAAGTCAAGCACAGTTTCAATAGGAAATTTTCTACTGGATAAAAATTCATGCGAAATTCAAAATTCCAGCGGCGAATCTATGAAAATATCTTTGAAGGAACTTTTGATTCTTACACTTTTGTTTGAGTTTCCGCATCAGGTTGTAAAAAAAGAGCTTATTATAGAAAAAATTTGGGGTGGAAACAGTGCCGCGGAATATAATAATGTTGAAGTTTATATTTCCTTTATCAGAAAAAAAATGGAGCAGCTCAATGTCAACGCACGGATAAGAACTGCGCGCGGCATAGGCTACTCCTTGGAAGAAATCTCTTAGCTTTTAGAATTTTGTTTTAAATCCGATTGTAGCTGAATAGCTTTTTTCCGGATCGCTTTTAAGATCCAGCAAATTTACAGAAACAGATGCGTTCAGTGTTCCTCCAAGAATTTCAATTCCTGCATAAGGCGAAATACAAAGGCTGTTTTCTTGCTTGTCATCTCCGTCTGGATCAATACGCGAAACTGCAAAAGTCGTGTGCGCTCCAACAGAAAGCCGTGTTGCTCCTGCGTAAAGCCTGTCAGTGTGGATATTTAAATTCATTCCAAGAACATTTTCTGTTCCCGGGTATCTTCTTATGATGTTTCTAAGAAAAATCATGTCTTCTGCCGCTTCCGCTGGAAAAATAAATCCAGACGTGTCAATGGAAATGTATTTTCCCTGTGCTCTTGGCTCAACAAACGCCCAGATATCTTTCATTTCTATCTTATCTGAATCTGAATCTGAATCGCTGTTGCCTTTTCTCAAAATGTATTTGTTTACACCGCCCTGAATCAAAAGAGAAGTTCTGTTTCCTATAAGAAAATTCAATCCGCCGTGAAGCTGGAGCTCTTTTATGTACACGAGCGCGTCATTGTCTTCGCTGTTTACTTCGGAAGGAAGCGCAAGTCCCGCTGAAAAATCTATTGTTGAAATTCCAGCAAGAGAAGCAAGCCTCAAGTCAAGATTCAGAACGTCATCCTGATTTTCATCTTCCGCCGCCTTGTTCTTGTAAAGATTTATTCCCGCCGCAAAATTTCCTTCCGGGTGAAATGTGTAGCCGATTCCCTGTGCGTAAAGAGGGTAGTAACTGGCTCCTGCAAGTCCGCGGAAACTTTCTGTAAATGAAGAGCGGATTGGCTTTATTCCGAACTGACGCTGAAGAAACAAATCCGAGCCGACCGGTTCAAAATTTCCGTAGTAAAGGCTTATATAATGAGAAGCGTGCGCGGAATTGACTGTGTATGTTGCGGACAGTTCTTCAACTCTAAGATATGAGTTTGGAGTGTCTCCGTTCAAAGAGTCATATTTGAAAATGTCGTTTGCCTTGGCATAGAATTCGCCTCTTAGGAAAAGTTTTCCGCCAAAGTCAATCTGACCTGCAAAAAAAGTTTCTCCTGTAAAAGCCGGATCAAAACTTTCAGAGTCGTATTCATTTTGGATTCCGGAAAGAAATCCTGTGTATCCGTTAAAATACGGGCTTTCAAATGCAAATAAATTTAAAGCTGCTGAAATTGAAATGGTGGCTGCGCAAAGAAATCGTTTCAATTAGTCCTCCGTGCGGAAAAATTCAGTGAAAAAAAATAAAGAAAAAACTTTCCGTCCTTTGATTTTCGGAAGAATAAAAAAAAACTTAACAATTGGATTTTTTTGAGATGTTCTAATAAAAAAGATTAAACTTTACTTGATTTTTTATTAGATTCGATTAAAATATACGTTATGAGTGATTATCTTGATGCCAATAATGAAGAGCTTCTAAAGGATTTTTTTTCGGAAGCTGAACAGCAGGTAGAGACTCTTGAAAGCAACATTCTTGTAATAGAGAATGACCCTTCAAATCATGATGCCATAGATGAAATTTTCCGGGCGGCGCATACATTGAAAGGCGGCTCGGCTACTGTGGAAATGAATGAACTTGCAACATTCTGCCATGATGTAGAGGATTTGCTTGATGCGCTTAGAAGTGGTCTTGTTGTAGTTTCTGAACCTATTGTTGATGTTTTATTGTCTTCTATAGATACTATAAAAGCTATGCTTGACGCAAGAAGCAATGGTTCTGTTTATCAGGAAGATATAACTCCTATTGTCCAGAAAATCAATTCATTTATACCGGCAAAAGTTCCAAAAAAAGGCGCGCACGTAAAACTTCCGTCTGGAATGCTTGGTGCTGCTCCTGCTGAAAAACCAGTTGCCAGTGAGCCAAAGCCAGCGGTTCAGGCTTCCAGTGGAATGCCACCTATTCCGCCGTTGTCTGATGATGAATATACGGAACTTAAAAATGCAGTTCCAGAAGACCAGAAACTTTGGTCTGTAAATGTCACTTTTGATGAATCAAATCCAATGAACAGTGTTGGTGGAATTCAGGTTTTTGCGGCTCTAAAAAATTGCGGAACTGTTTTAAAGACTGTTCCTGATTTTGAAGAGCTTTACGAGGACGAATTTCATCCGCAGGTTGTTTACTATGTTTCTTCTGCAAATGAAGGTTCTGCCCTTGAAGATGCGGCTTTCTTAGATGATGTAACTCTTGCTGTTGATGCCCAGCCGGTTTCTGGTGCTTCTTCTGCTGTTGCCGCTCCTATTGCTGAACAGCCTCCTGCGCAGGAAAAAGTTCAGATTGCTCCTGTTGCTGAAAAACAGCCTGAACCTGCGGAGACTACAGTTGCTTCGTCGGCAAAAGAAAATAAAACTGAGCCTGCACAGAGCAATGCGCAGCCTGCAAAAAAGCCTGCTGCTGGTCATGCTGTAAATCAGTCTTCAATTTTAAGAGTTGATTCAAAGCGTGTTGACAATCTTATGAATCTTGTTTCTGAAACTGTTATTACAAAAGCCGCGTTTAACCAGAATGGACTTCACATGGCTGACTTGCAGGTAAAACTTCAGAATTTGAATCTTTCTTTCAAAGAAAAGCATCGCCGTCTTATGGAATGTATGCCGAAGTATATTGAAGAGCTTCAAAACGGCGGTCAAATGAAAGAAATCATGCAGAAGATGACAGAAGAATTCGGCTCTATGTCTTCTTGGTTCGATGCTTTTGAAACTGACTTTAAGTCTTCTTCTACAAAATACCGTTCTACAACGCAGAATCTTGGACGCATTACAGGCGAACTTCAGGAAGGCGTTATGAAAATCCGAATGGTTCCTATTGGAACTATTTTCAACAGATTTCCGCGCGTTGTCCGTGATTTAAGCCGTGATTTAGGCAGAAAAGTCAACCTTGTTATTGAAGGTGAAGATACAGAACTTGATAAAACTGTTGTTGATGATTTGCTAGATCCGATTATGCATTGTGTAAGAAATTCTGTTGACCACGGAATTGAGCCGCCGGAACAAAGAAAGGCAATCGGAAAAAACGAGACTGGAACTTTGACTTTGCGCGCTGCAAATGAAGGCAACATGATTGTCATTGACATAATAGATGACGGCACGGGAATTGAAGTTGATAAAGTCAGAGAAAAGGCGATTAAAAAAGGTCTTATAAGCCCTAATAAAATTCTTTCAAATCAAGACGCCTATAATCTTATTTTCCTTCCGGGATTTTCTACAAGCGATAAAATCAGCAGTGTTTCTGGACGCGGTGTAGGTCTTGATGTTGTAAAGACAATGGTTGAAAAACTAAAAGGAACAATCAATGTTACAAGCGAAAGAGGAAAAGGCTCAAAGTTTTCAATAAGACTTCCGCTTACGCTTGCAATTATTCAGGGACTTTTGGTTCGTGTTGGAAAAGAAGTTTACTCTATTCCGGTTGCCAATGTTATTGAAAGCCAGCGTGTAAAACTTGACACAATAAATACAATTGACAACTATGAAGTTTTGAATGTGCGCAATGAAGTTATTTCGATTCTGCGTCTTGGACGGCTCTTTAATATCCGCAAGACAGACAATGATGAATATTGCTTTATTGTCATTGTTGGTTCTCAGGAAAAGAAAATCGGCGTTATGGTTGATGCTCTTATTGGCGAAGAGGACGTTGTAATAAAACCACTTCAGGATCAGTTTACTTCTTCTCCAGGAATTGCTGGCGCGACAGTGCTTGGAGACGGTTCAGTTTCTCTTATTATTGATGTGAACCAGCTTCTTGAGCTTGGTGTAAAGCAGGAGCTTGATGCTCAGCAAGTACGTGAAGCAGAAGCTATAAAATCAGCTGCGGCAAGAGGTTAGTGTATGGCGACAATTCAAGAAAAACTTAGTGTGCTTGCAAATACAATGGACAGGACTGAAGGCTTATCTTCGGAACAACTTGCAGAAGAAAAAAACAAGATTACAGTTGTAGATTTCAAAATGGTTACGTTTTCTTTGTCTGGAAAAGATTATGCCATAGATATTATGAAGGTAAAGGAAATTGCAAAAGCCGGACGTTTTACTTATGTTCCGAATGCTCTTCCTTTTGTCCGTGGTGTCTACAATTTGCGTGGCGATATTATTCCGATTATTGATTTGCGCCTTTTCTTCAACAGCGAAGTTCATGAGCATGATGATGATTATCTTGAGAATTTGCTGATTGTTTCAGTTGGCGAGCAGACATTTGGAATTGTAGTTGACGAAATTGACAAGGTTGTTGGAATTCAGAAAAGTTCCATTCAGCCACCGCATCCTTTGTTTGGCGACATAAACATAAAGTATATTTACGGCGTTGTTGAATCCGAAAACAATCTTTATGTTCTTTTGGACATTGACAGAATTTTTGGTCACAGAACTCCAGAAGAAGAAAAAGAACTTGCGGAAACTGCCCAAAATCAGGCAAAATTGCGGCAGGAAGCTGAACTCGCAGAATCTGCGGCTTCTCCTGAAAAGTCTGTTCCTGAGATTGAAAAGCCTGCTGAAAAAGAAAAAAAATCTGTTCAGGATTTGAATTTCATAGCTGATTCACTTAAAAATTTCAAGAAATTCTATGTAAGCGAGATTACAAAGGATTGGACTGAAAAAAGATATTCAGAATGGTGCAATGAGCGTGGCGAAGGAAAAACTCAGCTTCAAAATGAAACTGATGCGGATTTGTTCTTAAATTCTTTCTATTCAAAATGCAATGGAAACTGGTGGACAGAAGAATACGCAGATGAGCTGGAAAAAATGCTTCCTGACAACAGCGCAAAAAATATTGTTGTTTGGAATCCGGGATGCGGAAAAGGCTACGAGTCTTATTCTTTGGCGTGCATATTAAGAAAAAAATATCCGTCTGCAAAAATTAGAATTTACGGTCATGATATTGATTTGCTTAGCGTTTCAAATGCTCCTCTTATGACGCTTTCGGATGAAGCTAGCAACAGTTGGTATCAGCCTTATACTGTTCGGACTGTAAGCGGTGAATATGCGTTCAACAAGGACATAAAAGATTCTATAATGTTTGAATACCATGACTGCGTAAACACAAATAATCTTCCTCCTATAGATATTGTGTTTGCAAGGGATTTGCTTGCGTTCTTGCCCGATGCTTCAAGAAATACGCTTTTGTCTGAATTTAGTGAAAAAACTAAAGGCAATGGTGTTATAATTGTTGGAGATAATGAAAATATTCAGATTCCAGGCTGGAACAAAGTAAATGCTTCAGAAAATATTTCAGTATATAAAAAATAGACTAGAAAATATGTTTTTTTCAGGGGGTTATTAATGAGAGTAGAGTATATTAATCCATTTGTCGAAACTTCTTACCGTGTTTTAAAAGAAGTTTTGGGCGGGGCAGAAGTAAAAAGAGGCGACTTGTATTTGAAGTCAACTGCTATGCCTGTAATGGGTGTTGCGGCTCTTGTTGGTCTTGCAGGAGATGTTGAAGGCCGTGTTCTTTTTGACATGACTTTTGAAACTGCATTGAATATTGCTTCCAAGATGAATGAGGAAAAATTGCCGGCTTTTGACGACTTGGCAAAGGCTACTATCAGCGAGCTTGCAAATTTGATTACAGCGCAGTCTGTTACAAAATTGCATGACCTTGGTTTTAAATTTGACCTTACGCCTCCTGCCTTGTTCGCAGGTGAAAAAATGGAAATAGCGGCATTGGGCGGAACAACAGACAATGTAGAAGCTCTTATTGTTCCTCTTATTACTGACTATGGCAAAATTGAAGTTAACGTCGCAATTCGCGAGCGCACATAATATAAGGAGTTTAGAATGAAAACAAAACAGGATTTTCCATCTATTAATGAGCGTCCGCCTGAAGGTGAAAAACTTGACGGAACAAAGTACCGTGTGCTAGTTGTAGACGATTCTATGTTTGTTGCAAAACAGCTCACTCAGATTCTTTCTAGTGATGGCTATGAAATTGTTGCTACAGCTCAGGACGGAAAAGAAGGCGTTGATAAATATAAAGAGCTTTGTCCGAATGTTGACTTAGTAACTATGGATATAACAATGCCTCGCATGGACGGAATTACAGCCCTTGAGCAGATTATTGCCTTTGACAAAAATGCCAAGGTTGTAATGGTCAGTGCGCTTGGAAAAGAAGAGCTTGTAAAAAAATCTCTTCTTAGCGGTGCAAAAAATTATATTGTCAAACCTTTGGACCGCAAGAAGGTTTTGGAACGTATAAGCGCGGCTTTAAAATAGAACTTTTAAATTTTTAGATAGAAAAGAAATGGAGCTGTCCTTAAAGCTGAAGATTTTTTCAACAAAGGGCAGCCTTTTTTTCTTTAGGCATTCATTAATCGAACCAGCTGCTTGAAATCATATAATCATCAGCAATCCCCATTCAGTCCCGGCTTTTGCTTTCCCGCGGAGATGGAAGTTTCTGAATCCCGGATTGCCTTTTGTCTGGTTGAAGACGGTCTCGCACTCCGTTGAGCGTTTTTTCATGAGTGTCTTATATTCTTCACTTGCGAGAAGTTCCTTTACTTTTTCTTTCTGCTCAAGCTAGGCGCCCATTTTTTTTTGACAGCCCTTTTTGTGTTGTGTTTTATAAAAAGTGCTTTTGTTATGCTTGAGTTTCTTCTGTTTCTAGGTTCAGACTCATTTTTTCCAGAAGATTTAAAAGCGTTTCTTTTTCTTCTGCGGAAAAACTTTTATAGCAAATTGAAAGCAGTTTGTTTGAAATTTCGCTTGTAAAGTTGTTGTATTTTTTTCCTTCAGCAGTTAGAGAAATTATTTTTTTCCGGCTGTCTTTTCTGCTTTGTTCGCATTTTACAAGTTTTTCGTCTATTAATTTTCTGATTAAAAATGTTGTGGTGCTTTTATCTCTGTTTATTTTTTTTGCAATTTCTCCCATGGACATTTCTGCGTTTTCAGACAAAAGAAAAAGTATAAATCCGTGGGAAGACACAAAATTATGGCTTGAAAGCATTTTGTTTGTAAATTCTGCGGTCTGCGTGTGGATTCTTGAGATAAGCGAAATTACAGAATTGACGTTGTATTCCATATTTTTCTAATTTTATCATTGGCGTTGAAAATTGTCAGCAATTATATTAGTATTTTTTCCATGTTTGGATTTTTCTTTAAAAAGAATTTATGTGATGTCTGGGACAATCTTTTTTATGTTGTTGTCTGCAATTTTTTTTCACTGATTGCGCTTTTTGTTTCCTATCTTATTTTTATGTTTGCCTATAGTTCGCCTTTTTCTGGTGAAATTAGAGCGACATTGATTTTTGCTTCAGTTATTATTGACAGCATTTTGATTTGTTCCGTGGGATTTGCTGCTGGAAAAAATGCCGCTAAAATTGCAAATTTTGATGCTCCAAGATACAGTGAATTTTTCAAGGAATTTTTGATTTCATTTAAAACCGGCGCGTTGTTCGGACTTTTTACCGGCGCATTGATTTGCGTTGCGGCTGTGACCTTGCCGTTTTATTTTAAAATGTGGAAATCAAGCGGAAGCTATGTTTGGTTCATTTTTATGATTTTGATATTTTGGTTTTTAGTCACAACTTTCTTTGCGCTCCAGTGGTTTTTGCCTGTAAGAAGCCTGATGAACAACGGATTTAAAAAATGCCTCAAAAAATCGTACATAATTTTCTTTGACAACATCGGATTTACCTTTGCGCTTTCTTTTGTAAACTTTCTGAATTTTCTGCTTACGATTTTTACTTTTGGACTTTATCCGGGAATGACTGGAATCGTAATCACAAATACAAATGCGCTCAGGCTTCTTCTTTATAAATACGATTGGATTGAAGTAAATCCTGGGCTTTCTGCAAAGGAACGCAAGAATGTGCCTTGGAACGATTTGCTTGCTAAAGACAGGAAACTTTTGGGACCAAGAACATTAAAAGGTTTCTTTTTTCCATGGAAAGATAATAAAGCCTAAATTTTTACATTGTTGTTTTGCTTCTGCGAATATTGACAAAAAAGCGTAAAGATTGCAAAATGACGCAACATATACAATTGTTGAAATTTAATAAAAATAAGAGGCCGTAATCTATGGAAGATGATATTCTTACAATTGAAGAAGTTGCAAAATATCTTCGTGTAAGCGAGCGTACTGTATATGACTGGGCTCAGAAAGGCGAAATTCCAAGTGGAAAAATTGGAACTGTCTGGAGATTTAAAAAATCTGAAATTGAAAAATGGGTAAATGAGCGGCTTTCTTCCGGCGGAAAGTCAAATGATTCTGAGATTATTGTTCAGGTAAAAAATATACTTTCTCCAGAGCGGATTGTTTTTATGAATCATCAGACAAAGCATGATTCTCTTGTCCGTCTTGCGCAGAATCTTGCCACAGCGCCTCAGGTAAAAGATGCAAAAGAACTGGAAGCTGAAATTCTCAAGCGGGAAGATCTTATGTCAACTTCTATTGGAAGAGGTCTTGCGATTCCCCATGTGCGCCTTTCAAGTGTTACTGACCTTGTTATGTCCGTAGGAATTTCAAAATGCGACATAATTGGTTTTCAGCCTGTTGATGAAATTCCTGTAAGAATTCTTTTTATGATTGCGGCGGCTTATAATCAGCACAGCTATTATTTAAAGACACTTTCATTCTTTAGCGCAAAACTAAAGGACGCATCTTTGAGAGAAGCTCTTCTTAATTCAGAATCTCCTATGGATGCTTACAATCTTCTCATAAAATAAAACCGCATTGCTTTCTTGCGCTTAAAATGTTCAGGGAAGCATTACGGGAATCCATTTTGAAAAATCGCTTTGGTTTTTGTCAATAATTCCCCAAGTTAATCCTGGCACTGTTGTTTCACCTGTAAGATAAGTTTTGCCATCAACTGTAAAAACGAATCCCGGATGGGACGAAACAAGTCCTGCAACTGCGTGATGAAATTCGCTGCTTACAAAGATTATCGAGTCTATGTTCATGCTTTGAAGAATTACGGCAATCAGCATGGCTCTTGAATCGCAGTCGCTTCCTCCACCGAAAATTATAGACGGAAGGGATGCAAAGTCGCTTGCAGTTTTTTCCCTTTCGTATTTGAATCCTTGAGTCCATGATAAAATTTTCTGCGCAAAATCAGTTTCGTCCTTGCAGTCGGGCGCAAGAGTTCTGTAAATGTCAAATGAAACTTTTTGAAGCCTCTTGCACGAATCTTTAAAAATCATTCTGTAGTAACGTTGCCAAGCTTCTTTCCAAAGCGGACTGTTCATGTACATTTGAAGCACTTTGTATTCGCGCTCAATGAGATATTCTGAATTTTTGCAGTCAAGCGAATCGAGTTGCGTTGAAATTTCTTTTTTGTCTATAAGAAGATTCAACGTTTGCTCATTGCCGGAAGCCGGATGATACAACGATGTAAAAAGTCCAGGCGAAAAACAGCTTTCTGAATCAATGCAAAGCGAGTCGATAAAACTTTCAATAAGAAAATTTGCATTGTTAAAATTTTCCGCGCCGCACCAGGAAATTAGAACGGCAATGCTTTTGTTTTCTGGAATTACAGAAGCCGCCGCGTAGCCTTGAGATTCTGCGCCAGAAATTTTTCCTTTGACCGCTGCAATGCAAGCTTCGTTGTTTCTCCATTGCGCAGTTTTTGTTTCAAGAGTTTTAAGATTGAGTTTTTGGATTGTGATTCCCAATGCTTCTTGCGCTGAAATGAATTTTTCTTTTTTGTAAATTTTAATTATGGAGCTGACTGGCGCAACTTTGCTTTGCAGAAGAAATGAGTCTTCACCTTGAGATTGGACGAGCGCAAATTCTTCAGGCAAGTCGATAAAAACTGAATTTGAAAATCCTTCAAATGAAACTCTGTGCGCAAAAATTTCTATTGAAATAAAAAAAAGGAATGCAAGGGCGGATGCTTTTTTTGAGATGCTTGTCATTTTTATAAACCTCAATTAATATGGAACTCAAAATATTGAGCCAGTTTCAAAAATGTTTTAGTTTTGAAGCTCTTTGTATTTTATTTTCGGCAAATGAAAACTTTTTCTATAATTTTTGAAAATGAAGAAATTCTTCTTGTGAATAAGGAGGGTGGCGTTTCGGTTCAAGGCGGAGCTGGCATTGCACATCCGCTTGATGCGGAGCTTTCCATTCAGCTTGGCTACAAAATTTTTCTTGTTCACCGTTTGGATAAAGAAACTTCCGGCATTCTTGTTGTTGCAAAAAACGCGCAGGCAGCTGCAAAGTGGACGAACTTAATTTCAGGCGGAAAAGTGAAAAAAGAGTATGTCGCGGTTTGCTTTGGAATTCCTGTTGTAGACGGAAAAAAATGCTATTCAGGTGTTCTGGAAGGAACTGTTGAGGCTCACGGAAGAACTCAGGCGGCAAAAACTTTTTTTAAAGTTGAATCAGTTTGGAATGTAAAAATTCCAGAATCAGAAAAAGAACTGGAACTTAGTTTTTTGAAGCTCACTTTGGGAACTGGCCGTATGCATCAGATAAGAATTCAGCTTGCGAAGGCTTCTTGTCCGATTGCAGGAGACGACAAGCACGGAGATTTTAAAAAGAATAAGCTTGCGAGAAAAATCGGAATAAAAAAACTTCAGCTTGCATCTGTAAAACTTTCATTGCCGGTTGATGGAAAAACGCAGGCTTTTGAGATTCCGCTTCCAGAGCATATAAAAACTACGTTAAACAGCCAGTAACAGGCATGGCTTCAGCATGAAAAAAAATGCCGTATTTTTGTATTACGGTTGAAGCCATAAAAAACACAAAATCAATTAATTTACAGATTTTAATAAGCATAATCGATTAAAATTATGCTGATTTGCATAATTTTTACTTTTTTCTTGTATATTTGACGTAAAATATTTTCATTTTTATTTTTCATGTGTAAGCCCTGTGGAAGCCATGGGTTCGTTATTGACGTATTTATTTGTTTTATGGTAGTATATTATACTTATTCGTTATTATTTATAGGAGTTCCGTATGTCAGGACACAGTAAATGGTCAACCATTAAACACGCAAAAGGTATTGCTGATGCAAAACGTGGAGCGCTTTTCACAAAATTCATAAAGGAAATTTCTATCGCGGCAAAAATGGGTGGAGGAGATCCTGATTCTAACCCTCGCCTTAGAACTGCTATGCTCAAGGCAAAGGCTGCTTCTATGCCAAAGGACAATATTGAGCGCGCTATAAAGAAAGGAACTGGTGAACTTGGTGCAGTTTCTTATGAAGAACTTGTTTACGAAGGATATGCTCCGGGCGGAGTTGCTGTTCTCGTGGATGTTCTTACAGACAACAAGAACCGCGCTGCTGCTGATGTTCGCAATATTTTCAATAAAAACGGCGGAAACCTCGGAACAACAGGTTCTACAAGCCGTATGTTTGAGCGCAAAGGCGTTATAGAATATGATGCAGAAAAAGTAAGCGAAGACGATGTTATGAGCGTTGCAGTTGAAGCTGGCGCAGAAGATGTTGTAAATGAAGATGGTGTTATCACTGTAACAACAGATCCTGCTTCATTTGATGCGGTTCTTGAAGCTCTTCAGTCTAAAGAATGGGAAACTCTTTCTGCCGCTGTTTCTATGGTTCCGTTTAACTATACAGCAGTCGATGCAGAAACTGCAAAGAAAGTTCAGAAACTTTTGGACAAACTTGAAGAAAACGATGATGTTCAGAACGTTTATTCAACTGTTGAATATCCAGAAGACTTCGATCCAGAAGCCTAAGTTTTGACTTTTTAGTTTTTGTGCAGGCATTTGGTGCGGAATTTTGTTTCGTCCAAGTGCCTTGTTTTTTTTTCAGCATACATGAAAGAGCGCCGGATTATAGGCATAGATCCTGGGCTTGCGCATACCGGGTTTGGGATAATCGACTGTGAAAATTCCAGAATTTCTCTTGTGAGCTACGGAGTTATAGAAACTTCAAGCAACGATTCGCATGAAGTCCGCTTGCTTTATATTTACAATAAACTTCTGGCGATTTTGAATGAATTTCGTCCTACAGAAGCCGAAATGGAAACTTTATTTTTTGCTCGCAATACGACTAGCGCGCTTGCAGTGGCGGAAGCAAAAGGTGTTGTGAACTTGTGCCTTGTTCAGCAGGCGATTCCCATTTTTATGTATTCTCCGAATCAGATAAAATGCGCAGTTACTGGAACAAAAAGTGCGGATAAAGATACTGTTGCCCGGTATGTTCAGCTTTTGTTGAATTTGAAGCAGCCGCCTCGTCCGGATCATGCCGCGGACGCTCTTGCCGGTGCTATAACACATTTTCATAGCAGTTTGTCTGCGTAGAATAAATTTTTGCGTTTCCTTTTTTTCCGACTGTGCTTATAATTTCTATCTTTGAAAGAACCCAAAGCATAAGATTTGCGTCGTTTCTTTTTACAAGAGGAGCATTTTTCTTTAAAAGCTCAAAAAAGTCTTTTGAAGTGAATGTGTCTGGAAGATTTTTTGGAATCAGTTTTTTGTAAGAAGATTTTCCGTGAAGTGTAAAAATTTTTCCTGTCTGCTCAAGACGCTTTCCTGTTTTTTGCCAGTTTTTTTTGAATCTTCGTCTTTTGTTTTTTGACTGGACTGGCTCTTCCGTTTTTACGCGCTCTTCTGTTATTTCAGCTTCGATTATTTCAAGTGTGAAATTCTTTTTGAGCAGAATGGGGATAAGTGCTGTTATTTCCTTGAAAACTGAATATATGTTCTTCTTTAAAGGACTTTTTCGCCTTGTAATTTTTCCCGTGGCGGCATCTTTTGTTTCTATGTACTTTGCGGTTGCAAGCGGATAGACAATTTTTATTTTTCGTTTTTCAGATAAAAAGAATTCTGTTTTTTTGAGCAGTTTTCCAAGCGTTCCTGTCTGAATTTCTATGATTCCGCCGTCAGGACAAAGAATGTCCGCAATGTATGCGCCGATCTTTACTTCTGATTTTCCGTTGCACTGGATTCTGTAAATGGCTTTTAGCGATTTGTGAAGGCTTGTTTCATTCAGTGTGTTTATCATTTTATTACAGCCTGCGGATTTTTATCAGATATAAAAAAGATTCTCAACTATACAGTTTTAAAGTCCAACTGAATTTTCAGCTATAAAAATCAGCTTATCGGAGAGTTTTTGCATTGACATTACGTTTTTTTTTGATAAAATATTTAATAAGTGGGAAATAGTGGGGTAAAGTGGTGGATAGTGGCATGGAAATGCTTTTTGGCGAGTACAACAACACGCTGGACGATAAAGGAAGAATTCAGTTTCCGGCTAAGTTGCGCTCTGTTTTGCAGCAGGAAAGTCTTGTTGTAACTCAGGGGCTCGACCGCTGTCTTATGATTTTCTCCATTGATGAATGGACTTCTCTTAATAAAAAAATTGTGGACTCGGCGTCTTTGTTCAATGACCAGAAACGCCTTGTTATGCGACGCTTTATTGCGCCTGCACAAAAATTGGACTTTGATAAATCCGGTCGTCTTTCTATTCCCCAGACGCTTAGAGATTACGCGGGACTTAAAGGTGAATGTACAATTCTTGGAATCAACAAGTATATGGAGCTTTGGGATTCTGAAAAGTACAGGGCTTATCTTGAAAAAACTGAAGATTCCTTCCTTAAGGCTGCGGAAACTATGGGCGATATTTTGATGTGAGTTTTGCCGCTCAAAAAAAATCAGGCTGGAAAAAAGTGGAAATTGTTCATACTCCTGTATTGCTAAATGAATGTCTCAAATTTCTTTCTCCGATTGGCGAGCCGTTTGAAAAGGACGCTTTTATGATTGATTCAACTTTGGGAGAAGGCGGACATTCGTTTAATTTTTTAAAGAAATTTCCAACTTTAAAAATTCTTGGACTTGATGCCGACAGCGTTATTCAGGCAAGGGCGAAAGAGCGTCTTTCGGAATTTGGAGAGCGGATAAAGTTTTATAACGGCTGGTTCAACGATTTTTATTGCAATTATTCTGAAGAAAGAAAGCCTGACTTGATTTTGTTTGATTTGGGAATAAGTGTTTTTCATTATGAAAAAAGCGGCAGAGGATTTTCATTTCGGCATGACGAAGAGCTTGATATGAGGTTGAATGCTAACACAAAAGAAAGCGCCACCGACATCGTCAATGAAATGCCGGAAGACGAGCTTGCAAATATGATTTATCTTTATTCAGATGAAAAATATTCAAGGCGGATTGCAAGTGCGATTGTTTCTGCAAGAAAGTCTCAGAAAATTGTTTCAACAAAAGCTTTGGCAGATATAATTTTCAATGCCGTTCCTTCAAAATATAAATACGGAAATATTCATCCTGCGACAAGGACTTTTCAGGCTTTGAGAATTCTTGTCAACAGTGAGCTTAAAAGGCTGCCGGAAGCAATCCATGCCGCGTTCAATGTTCTTGCTCCGGGTGGAAAAATAGGCGTTATAACATTTCATTCGCTTGAAGACAGAATTGTAAAAAATTATTTTCGTAATCTTGGAAAGCAATGTGTTTGTCCTCGGGAATTTCCTGAATGTGTTTGCGGCGGAACTCCCTGCGCGGAAATTTTGACAAGAAAACCTGTTGAGCCTTCCGAAGAAGAAATCAAAGCAAATTCGCCTTCCAGAAGTGCAAAGCTCCGTGTTGTGCGAAAACTTCGGGATGCGGAAAAACTTCGGCTTTATGGAGTGGAGGCTTTGTAATGAAAATAAAAAGTTTGCTGAAAAATTTTTGTCTTGTTATATTCTCCTTGGGAATTCCTGGACTTTTGATTTTAAATGGAATTCAGTCAAGCAAATACCGCGAGCTAAAAAAAGAGGTTTTGGAGCTTGAGAAAAAACAGGAAAAATTAATAGCGGAAAATAAAAAACTTATAACGGATATAAGCGTGCTTTCAAGTTCGGATAGAATTGAAACTATTGCAGAAAATGATTTGGGCATGAGAAAAGCTGAAACTGAAGAAATCGTGCGCGTGGAGATGAGAAAAAATGAACGGAAATGATTCGCTTTTGTCGCTGGAAGAAATACTTGAAGCCGTTAATGGCGTGCATGTTCTTGGAAACAGTCCGCTTTGCATAAACTCCGTTCAGACAGACAGCCGCTTGGTTGAAAAAAATACTCTTTTTGTTCCGCTCATTGGCGAAAATCAGGACGGACATTCTTATGTTCCACAGGCGATTGAAAAAGGTGCAAGCGTAGTTTTTATAAGCATGAAAAATTTTGAAGACAACGGAAATTATTTTGTTGAACTTCATGAAAAAAATCCTTCTGTAATTTTTATCGCTGTGGAAAACACTCTTGAAGCTTTGCAGAAATCGGCTGCCCGTTACGTGGAAAAATTTCCACATCTTATAAAAATTGGCGTTACAGGCTCAAGCGGAAAAACCACAACAAAAGAAATTTTGGTTTCAATACTTTCGCAAAAATACAAAGTCATTTCAAACAAAGGAAATTTAAACAGCGAAACTGGACTTCCGCTTTCTGTGTTCAACATAAGAGCCGAGCATGAGTGCGGTGTTTTTGAAATGGGCATGAACCGTGAAAATGAAATTGGAGAAATCGCTTCTGTGCTGAAGCCACGCTTTGCTGTTGTAACAAATATTGGTACAGCACATATTGGGATTCTTGGAAGCCGTGAAAATATTGCAAAAGAGAAAGCAAAAATTTTCAGTTATTTCGGCGGATTTGGAACTGGCGTAATTCCGGTTGACGATGAGTTTTCAGATTTTTTAAAAAACGAAATTGATGGAAAAGTTGTATTCTATGGAAACGACACTGATTCTGTAAAATATATTTGCGACATGGGATTGAAAGGAACAAAATTCAGCATAGACGGAATTGAAACGATTTTGCCGCTTCCTGGAAAATATAACTACAAAGATGCTTTGGGCGCGATTGCTCTTGCTCAGGTTCTTGGACTTTCTTCACGGCAAATTTCAGATGGAATTTCAAGTTTAAAGCCATTGTCCGGCCGCTCTGAAATTCTTGACGGAAAAAATTTTCTTATTATGCAGGACTGCTACAACGCGAATCCTGATTCAATGGAAAAAGCAATTGAATTTATCGGCTCTGTAAAAAAAGAAGCGGACGCAAAAAAAATTTTTGTTCTTGGCGATATGCTTGAGCTTGGTTCTGATTCAAAATCCGCGCATGAAAAAACTGGACTTCTTGCTGTAAATTCTGATGTTGACCTTGTGATTTTTATTGGAACAGAAATGAAAGCCGCTTTTAAAAAGGCGAAAAATTCTTCTGAAAAAAATATTATTTTTATTGCTGGAAATTCTCAAGATTCAATGGAGCGGGCTGCTTCGGAAATAAAAAAAGTTTTGCACGGAAGTTTAAATTCAATTATATTTATAAAAGGTTCCAGAGGAATGGGGCTTGAGCGGATTTCAAAAATTTTGCTTGCTGGAGACGAGTGATTATGGGAGAATACAGATTTTTTCCTGACCGTCCTGTGTCAAATTATAGAAAAAGCGATTCTGTTTTTATTGTCTGCTCTTTGCTTTTGTGGGGACTTGGAATTTTTACGCTTTATGTTTGTTCTCCTGGAGTTGGCGAGCGCTTCTTCGGAAATAAAAATTATTTTTTAAATAGGCAAATTGTTTCTTCTGTTGTAGGTTTTTCCGGATTGATTTTTTTCGCAGTTGTTCCAGTAAAGAAAATCCGAAAATTCGTTTTTATGTTTGCCGTGATTTCTTTTGTTCTTTGCATTCTTGCGTTTCTTCCTGGAATTGGAAGCGAAAGAAAAGGCGCTTCAAGATGGATTGTGATTCCGCATTTATTTTCTTTTCAGCCATCGGAACTTGTGAAGTTCGCAATTGTAATGTACTTGGCGCATATGTTTGACGCTCACTCTTCTGAATACGAGGAAAGCTCCAAGGAATTTATTTATCCAGTTGTGGCGCTTTTGCTTTTTGTTGTTGTGATTTTTTGCCAGAGAAATTTATCCACGGGAATTTTTGTTTTTGCACTTGGTGTGGCGATGTTTATTTTGTCTGGCGCATCTTTAAAATGGCTTATTCCGTTTTCTATTCTTGCTATTCCAGCCGCAGTGATTTTGGTTTCCATGGAAGAATACCGCTTGATGAGAATTCTTGCATATATTTTCCCTGAAAAATTCAGGCTGACAGCAGGCTATCAAACTTCAGCATCTGAAAGGGCGATTGGCTCAGGTGGAATTTGGGGAACTGGAATCGGCGACGGACTTGAAAGAATTTCTGCAATTCCAGAGATTCAGACTGACTATATTTTTGCAGGCTGGGCTACAATGATGGGGCTTTTTGGCGTAACATCTTATTTTATTTTGCTTGTAGTTTTTGCCTGCCGCGGATTTAAAATTGCCCTTAACTGTCCGGATCGTTTTGCGGCTTACGGTTCATTTGGATGCACGCTTTGCATTTTTTGCCAGTCGGTTTTTAACTGCGCCGTTGTCTGCGGAGCTTCTCCTACAACTGGAATTCCATTGCCGTTTTTTTCTTCAGGCGGCTCGTCCCTTATAATAACGCTTTGCATGTGCGGATTTATTATAAACGCTTCACACTGCGATGCCGATAAAGAATCAGGGCAAACTTTGAAAAATAAATTTGATAACATCGAAACAATCGGGGGAGTTGTAGTTGAATATGAGTGATGCGGCGATTTCTGATTTTGAAGAATTTTTTGGTTCTTTTGAAAGTGTAAAAACTTCTGAAAAGGCAGACAAGAAAGCAAGTGAAAAAAAATATATTGCTCTCAAAATTGTTGTTTTTGTGCTTGGATTTTTTCTTTTTGTTGAAGGAATTATCTATGCTTTCGTTCTTCCGTGCTTTGGACATCCGGCTATAATTTATTCAGGCTTGGATTCTTTTGCGCGGAAAGATATAGCTGAGCGGCTTGCGCCTCTTTCAAATTCGTCTTGGACAGGATTCGACACAGACCGTGCGGCTTCAATTTTGAGCAACGTTTCTTATATTGAAAGAGTTTCCGTTGACAAGCGTTTTCCAGACAAGATTTTTATTTCCGTAAAAGAAAGAGCTCCGGTTGCAAAAACTATTCTTTCTGTAAATGGTGTGTCAAAGTCTGTTCAAATTGACGAAAATTGTGTACTATTCAGCATACAGTCAGATTCCATTTTGCAGGATAGTTCTGTTCCTCTTATTTCAGGACTTCCTATTGAAAATCTTCAGGAAGGAATGAGACTTCCGGCAAAATATCGTGTGCTTATGGAGCAAATTTCAGCGATAAGAAATTTGTCTCAGAAATATTTTGCCGCGATTTCAGAAATTCAGGTTGTGCCTAAAGAGTATGGAAACTACGAGCTTGTTCTTTATCCTACACAGGCAAAGGTCAGAGTTCTTACCGACCGCTCTTTGACTGAAGACGCGCTGAAGTATATGATGGTTGTTCTTGACGTTGTAAATTCTATAGAACCGGATGTTGTGGAAGTCGATTTGCGATACGATTCGCTTTCATACAGATGCCGTTGAGTGAGGAATATTTTGGCTCGGACAATTGTTGGTCTTGATATTGGCACTTGCTGGATCAGGGCAGTTATTGCAGAAGTAAATGCAAATGACGAAATTGAAATAATAGGAATTTCAAAAAGACCGTCTCAGGGAGTTAGAAACGGAATAATCGTCAATATTGATGCAACAAAAAATGTAATAAAAGAAACAATTGAAGCTGCCGAAATCAGCGCGGGTACAACAGTTGTTGAAGTTTATACTTCAATCGGCGGTTCACAGGTTACAAGTCTTCCTTCTACGGGTGTTGTTGGCGCAGATCCTAAAGGCGGAAACCGTGAAGTTGAAATCAAAATGGAAGCAAAGAACCGTGCGTTGGATTGCGCCCAGGCTGTTTCAATTCCGCTGAATGAAATTCTTCTTCACATTCTTCCGCAGGAATATCTTGTTGACGGACGCGAATATGCAAATCCAATCGGAATAAAAGGCGTGCGGCTTGAAGTAAAGACTTTGCTTTTAAAAGTTTCAACTTCAGCCTATGCGAATATAAATGAATGTATTATGCGCGCAGAATATCAACTTAGAAGAATCACGCTTAAAACCTTGGCGGCTGCTTATGCGACTTTAAGAGAAGACGAGCGCGATCTTGGTTCTATTTTGATTGATTTGGGCGGCGGTTCTACGGATGTGATTGTTCTGAACAAAGACGCTCCTGTTTTTACAACTTCAATTCCAGCTGGCGGAAACCGTGTTACAAATGATATTTCCGAAGTAATGGGTGTTCCTTTTTCTGTAGCTGAAGAATTGAAAATAAAGTACGGTACTTGTTGGCTTAACGAAGGAGAGGAAAATGAGGAAGTTATAATTCCTGGCGTTGGAGGACTTCCGCCTGAGCTTACAAACAAAGCGGCTTTAAGTGAAATTATAACGGCGCGTGTTGAAGAAATTCTTGTTTCTGCAAAAAAAGAAGTTGTCAGACGTTCTGGTCTTACGGAACTTAGGGGAACGATTGTTCTTACTGGCGGAGGAGCTCTTATGCCTGGCATTGAAACTCTTGCGCAGGAAGTTTGGAAGACTACGGCTGTTAGAATCGGCTGTTGTGCGGATTTTGGTGGAACTGATGATTCTTATAGAAATGCGGATTTTGCGACTGCTGTTGGACTGGTTCTTGCGAATAAAAATGATGATTCTTCTGCGGTGGTTTCCCGCAAAGTTTCAAAAAAACAAAAAAAGGATTCAATGTCCAGCTGGTTTAAAAACTTGTTAAAAAAGATAAATTGATAAACTAAATATTTTTGGATGCGCTCTGTTTTTAATGGGGATTAAGAAGCAGAATGCGCGGGTCGGGAGGAAAAATATGGAATTTACAAATGTTGAAGATACGTCTTCTCAAAAAATGAATGTGCCGCTGAGTGGTTCAGTTTTGCAGTCAGCTTCAAGCGTTGAAAATGACGAGCCGTTGAATTTTGATGACGAGCTTGGTGACATAAATCCTACTGTTATAAAAATTATTGGCTGTGGAGGCGGAGGCTCTAGTGCGGTTCAGCGCATGATTGAAGACGGAGTTTCTGGTGTTCAGTTTATTGTTTTAAATACAGATAAGCAGGCTTTGCATAAATCAACTGCGCAGTTAAGAGTTCCGATTGGACAGAAAATTACAGGCGGACTTGGCGCGGGCGGAAATCCTGCTGTTGGTGAAAATGCCGCAAAAGAAGATGCTGAGCGTATTTCACGAATTATTTCCGGTGCAAACATGGTTATTATAACTGCCGGAATGGGGGGCGGAACTGGAACAGGTTCCGCGCCTGTTGTTGCGGAACTTTCTCACAATGCTGGAATTCTTACAATTGCCGTTGTTACAACTCCTTTCGAATTTGAAGGAAAAGTCCGCATGGATAACGCTATGGAAGGACTTGAAAAACTTAGGCAAAATGTAGACAGCTTGATTGTTCTTCCGAATGATTTGATTTTTAAGGCCGTTGAAAATGTTGACCACCGCATGACTTTTAGAGAACAGTTCAAGTTTGCGGACGGACTTTTATGTGCTGGCGTAAAGGGAATTACTGAACTTATTACTCAGCCTGGCGATATAAATCTTGATTTTGCCGATGTAAGAAAAATCATGTACGGTTCAGGCGATTCAATTCTTGGCGTTGGAAAAGGCAAGGGCGAAAACAGAGTCAACGAAGCTGTTGAAGGTGCGATTGCAAATCCTCTGCTTGAAAATCGCCAGATTGACGGCGCAAGAAAAATTCTCATTAACATAACAAGTAATGGAAATTTGGATTTGGAAGAAACGCAGGATATTGTGAATTTAATCAAGCATTCTGCAAGCAAAGAGGCGGAAATAATCTTTGGACTTTCAGAAAATTCCGCAATGGAAGACGACGAAGTTTCTGTTACCGTAATTGCGACTGATTTTAGCGGAAATGACGACTTTGCAACTTCAGTTCCTTTGGAAGAAGATGAAAAAGATGATTCTGTTGCCGACTATGGTGAATTTATCCGTGCATTGGGCGGAAAAACTGAATCCGATTCAAAACCTGCAAAACATTCCGAACATTTTAGTTCCATAGATTTTAAAAATTCTTCAGTTGAAAATTCCGCACCAAAAGAAAATGACGAAACTTCATTTGCTCCAGCGGAATCTCTTGGTGAACGAGAGACTGTTTCGCTTGTTGAAAATCAGCCTGAAGAAAAAAATTCTGCAGAAGAAAAAAGACCGTTTTCTGGGCACAAGCTTCCATCGGGAATAAAAATTGATCCGAACGACATAAATCAGCCGGCGATTTATAGAAAACGCCTGAACGGACTTTCGCGCTCCATAGATTTGACGCAGCTTTAATATATGGAAAAAAAATCTCTGCTTCAGGAATTTTACAGTGAGCTTCTCTTTGTGGAAAATCACGGAAAACTGACGGCGGAAACTTATTTGATTTGTGTTCAGGAATTTCTTGATTATCTGGAAAAAAGTGAAACGCCGCTAGAAAAAGTTACGGTTCAGTCTTTGCTTTATTATACGGCTTTTAGAAAAACTTCCGGAAGAAAAGAAATTACGCTTGCAAAAGATTTGTCTGCGCTTAGAATTTTTGGTTCGTTTTTAGTCCGAAAAAAAATATGGATTGAAAATTTTGCGCATGAAATCGGAAAGCCTAAGGTTTCAAGGGCTTTGCCAAAAGTTTTGGAAGTTGAGCAGGTTGACAGCCTTTTGGCTTCAATTGACGTGAAAAAGCCGCTTGGAATAAGAGACCGCGCGTTGTACGAAGTGATTTACAGCTGCGGACTTCGGATAAGCGAAGCTTGTTCACTTTTGATTGCAAATGTACATTTTGACGAAAACCTGATTCTTGTCCGCGGAAAAGGCAGCAAGGAGCGTCTTGTTCCGTTTGGAGAGGATGCGGCGTTTTGGCTTAAGAAATGGATTTTTGAAATTCGCCCAGGATTTGTAGGAAGTAGAATTATTCCTGAAGTTTTTGTAAATTCTAAAGGAAATCCTATTTCAAGAAAAGGAATTTGGAAAAATTTCAAGGCTATGGGAAAGAAAACTGGAATTGAAGCGAAAGTTCACACTTTGCGTCATTCCTTTGCAACACATTTGCTTTCAGGCGGCGCGGATTTAAGATCTGTGCAGGAACTTTTGGGTCATTCGGATTTATCTACAACGCAGATTTATACGCACATAGACGATTCAAGGCTTGAAGAAAGCCACAGGGATTTTTTCCCGGGTCATAAAACTGAATAAAACAACGGAGGATTTTTATGAAAAAAATTATCAAAATTTCGTTTGCTCTTTTGATTTCTTTTGCGGCGATTTCTTGTTCTTCTTCTTATAATTCTATAAAACGGATGCAGCGAATTGAAGAAGGTGTTTCAAATCCTACGACAAAAGAAGAACTTGAAGAAGCTATAAAAAAATACGATGCCCGCGCAATGGATTTGGCTCTTACAGAAGGTCAGATTGGAATTTGGTATAAAATTCTTGGAACTCGTTATATTGACCAGCAGATGTATGGAAAAGCTTTGGAATGTTTTCAAAAGGCTTTGTCTTATTATCCGGACAATGCGAATCTTTATTATTATGTAGGAAGCTGTGCAGGCCACATGGCGAATGCTAGCCTTGATTTTGATGCTAAAGGAACTTCGTCAGATGAAGCGATAAAAAAAATGAATTATCTTCGGCTTGCGGAAAGTTCGTATCTTCAGGCATTGAAAATTAACCCGAATTATTACCGCGTTTTGTATGGACTTGGAATTCTTTACGTTTTTGAATTCGGGCAGGGCGACAAGGCGATTCCTTATCTTGAAAAATTTCTTTCTGTTCAAACCAGAGATACAAATGCAATGTTTGCTCTTGCGGGCGCGTATTATTTAACGTATCAGTTTGACAAGGCTATTGAGCTTTACGACAAAATTATTGAGCTAAAACCTAATGATGAAAAAGTTAAGGCTGCGCAGGAAAACAAAAAGAAATGCCTTGAGCTTCAGTATAAATAAAATTTGCATTTTATAACAGTTTTTTATATCTTTTTCTTGTGGATATTTTAGACATTGCAATTTCATCAATAACATTCCTTTCTGCCAAAGAAAAAATTCTTTTAAAGAAAAATATTGACAGCATGGATAATCTTGCGTTACTGTCTATAGAAGAGCTTTCTACTATTATAGGCAGAAGTTTGGGAAGGGCGGCTTGGAATGGAAAAGCGTGCAGGGCTTTAGCTGAAAAAAGTTTTAGCCTTGCAGAATCAAAAGGAATAAATTCCGTTTTTTATTATGAAGCGGAATTTCCTGCCATGCTTAGGACTATTCCAGATTCTCCTTACGCATTTTTTTACCGCGGAACATTAGAAGCCTTGAAAAAGCCGTGTGTTTCTGTTGTGGGAACACGATGCATTTGTGAAAAAACTGCGCATGCGGCTTTTGGCTTTGCAAAGGAAGCTGCTTTTTGCGGGCAGACTGTTATTTCCGGGCTTGCAAATGGAATTGACAGTTTTGCTCATAAAGGCGCTCTTTCCAGCGGAATTTTGCAGTCAACTGCGGCGATTCTTCCGTGCGGAATCGATACTGTTGTTCCTTATGGAAACAGAAGCCTTGCCCAGCAGATTGTAAAAAACGGCGGATTTATTGCAAGCGAGTATGTTCCCGGCATTCCTGCTGAGCCTTGGAGATTTGTTCAGCGGAACAGGCTTGTGGCGGCTTTGTCTTCGTGTACTGTCGTTGTTCATGCTCCTGCTGGAAGCGGTGCTCTTATTACTGCTGATTTCGCCCTTGATTACAACCGCGATGTTGTTTTTCATTCGGCTGGATTTTGCATTGAAGCTGAAAAAAATGGGCACGGCGGAAAGAAAAGTGTCCGTACTTCTGAAAAATTTATTGAGGAAGGAGCTCCGGTTATAGAAAACTATGCGGATTTTGTCGCGGTAAGAAAAAATGCTCCGGGATTTAAAGTCTGTAAAAATAAAGGACAGCTTGAATTTTTTGATTCATGCTGACAGGTGAATTATGGCTGAAAAAACTGCTAAAAAAACATCGAAAAAAGAGGCAAAAAAGAACACTCTGATTATTGTTGAGTCTCCTGCGAAAGCAAAGACAATTGAGCATTATCTTGGAACTGGCTACACGGTAAAGGCTTCTATGGGACATCTTATTGATTTGCCCAAAAGCCGCATCGCAATCGATGTAAACAATAATTTTCAGCCGGAATATATAACTGTCCGCGGGCGTGCAAAGCTTTTAAAGGAACTGCAAAAAGATGCAAAGAATTCTTCTGGCGTTTTGCTTGCATCGGATAATGACCGTGAAGGTGAGGCAATTGCATGGCATTTGAATAACGCGCTCAAGGAAAAAACCGCAGCTCCCATACATCGCATTGTTTTTAATGAAATTACTCCAGTTGCGATAAAGGAATCTGTAAAAAATCCACGTGAAATAGACGAAGCAAAGGTAAATGCGCAGAAAGCCCGCCGTGTTCTTGACAGGCTTGTTGGCTACAATTTGAGTCCGCTTCTTTGGAAAAAAGTAAAAAACGGACTTAGTGCCGGACGTGTTCAGTCTGTTGCGTTGCGTCTTATTTGCGAGCGTGAAAAAGAAGTTGAAGATTTTATTCCTGAAGAATATTGGTCTCTTGATGCGGATTTTGCGAAGGGAAAAAATAAATTTACGGCTCAGCTTGTTCAGTACAAAGGAACAAAACCTGAACTGAAAAATGAAAATGCTGTTAATGATATTATAAAAGAAATTCAAAACAGCGAATGCAAAGTTTTAGACATAAAGGAAACTGAAAAAACTGTCCGCCCTAAGCCTCCTTTTACAACTTCAAAACTTCAGCAGGCAGCGGCAAACAGGCTCAGTTTTACATCAAGAAAAACAATGCAGATTGCCCAGCGTCTTTATGAAGGCGTGCAGATTGGAAACACTCGCGTTGGACTTATTACCTATATGCGTACCGATTCTGTCCGCATAAGCCAGACCGCTATAAACGATGTAAGAGAGTGGATTGGAAAAAATTTCCCGGAGGATCTTCCTGCTGAAAAAATTGAATATGCAGTTGGAAAGAGCGCACAGGATGCTCACGAAGCGATTCGTCCGACTTATGTAAAGTATACTCCAGACAGCGTGAAGGAATATTTGACTCGTGAAGAACTTCGTTTGTACTCGATTATTTGGGAACGTTTTGTTTCAAGTCAGATGAACAATGCTAAGTCAAAGACGACTAGTGTTGATATTCAGGCTGGAGACGCTTTGTTCCGTGTGAGCGCAAGCAAGTTAAGCCACAAAGGTTTTTATAATGTCATAAAGACACTTTCTTCAAAGGAAGATGTAACAGGAAACCTTCCTTCTCTTAAGATTGGTGAAATTCTTTCAAGCGGAAAATTTTATCCTGAGCAGCATTTTACTCAAGGTCCGGCTCGTTACACTGATGCTTCAATGGTAAAAACTTTGGAGGAAAAGGGAATCGGCCGCCCGTCAACTTACGCGCCTATAATTTCAGTTTTGCTTGACCGTTATTATGTTACGCGGAATAACAAGCAGCTTGTTCCAACGATGCTCGGAAAGATCATCTGCAAGATTCTTGTGGAATCATTTCCTGATGTTATAAATGAGCAGTTTACTTCTGAAGTTGAAAATAATCTTGACAAGGTTGAGCAGAATGAGCTTGTCTGGAACAATATGATTGCGGATTTCTTTGGACCGTTTAAAAATCGTGTCGAGGAAGTCATGGAAAATCAGGAAAGCTTGAAAGGAACTCTTGATGAGCCTACTGATGAGATTTGCGAGAAGTGCGGAAAGCCAATGGTGAAAAAACTTGGACGCTTTGGATACTTTCTTGCCTGCTCTGGATTTCCTGAGTGCCACAATACAAAAAGTGTTCCGCTTGCAAAATGTCCGCGTAAAGGCTGTGATGGGCATATTGTCGCAAGAAAAACAAAAGGCCGTGGAAAAGAATTCTATGGATGCACAAATTATCCTGAATGCACATTTATTTCGCATTTTAAGCCTATTGATGTTTATTGCCCTAAGTGCGGCTGGTTTCTTGTTGAAAAATACGACAAGAAAAACGGTTCATATAAAAGCTGCATAAATCCTGACTGCGACTATCTCCATTCAGCGGATGAAGCTGTTGCTGCTGAAGCTGCAGGAGAATTTGCAAAGGCGAACAAGGCTGATAAAGTGTCAAAAGAATCCCAAAATGCCTGAAACTCTCTTTGAATGTTCCGAAGAATTTTTGATTTACCTCGGAAGTGTGCGCGGACTGTCTGAAAATACACTTTTGTCTTACAGGCAGGATTTGGCTCATTTTTGCGAATTCTTTGGAAATGATAAATCGGCAGAAGGACTGACACTGGAAGATTTGAGGCTTTTTGTTGGATATTTGAGCCGCAGAAAATATTCAGTGGCTTCTATAAATAGAATTATTTCCGCAGTCAGAGGATTGTTTGCATATTTAAAGAAATTTGGTTATATTTCTAAAAACGTTTCCTACGAGTTAAAGTGTCTTCGTCAGCCAAAAACACTTCCGCGTTTTATGTCTCAGGTTGAAATTGACAATGTTTGCCGTCAGCCTGAAAAAAAAGAGCTTTTGTGGGCATCAAGGGACAAGGCGATTTTTGAAATGATGTATTCTTCTGGATGCCGTGTGAGCGAGCTTGCTTCCTTGAAGTTTCAGGATTTTACAAGTGATTTTAGAAGCGCAATTGTTACGGGAAAAGGAAAAAAAGACCGCCGCGTTTATTTTGAACAGGACGCAAGAAATTCCCTTATGCTTTATTTGAAGGAACGAAAGGCAAGATTTCCGCAGGCTGAAAAAGGATGCGCTGGCGAAGTAAGCAGAATTTTTTTAAGCCAAAAAGGAACTGCGCTTTCAGCCCACGGAATTTGGTACATCGTGAGCCGATACACAGGAATTGAAGGAACAGGAAGCCATGTTTCGCCTCATGCTTTTAGGCACACTTTTGCTACGGGTATGCTCAATTCCGGCGCGGACATAAGAATTGTTCAGGAGCTTCTTGGGCATTCCAACATAAGCACGACCCAGCGTTATACTCATGTAACTTTGGAACGTTTAAAAAAAGTATACAGCCAGGCATTTCCGCATTCAGGAAAAAAAGACTGAAATAAAAACTGCCTGCTAAGGAGAATATAAATTATGGAAAATGAAAATAAAATCCGCAGCACCACTGTAATCGCTGTAAGGAGAAACGGAAATGTTGCCATGGCTGGAGACGGTCAGGTTACTATGGGAAACACTGTTATGAAGGGCAACGCAAAAAAAGTGCGCCGCATTTATGATGGCAAAGTTCTTACAGGATTTGCCGGAGCAACCGCAGACGCTTTTACTCTTTTTGATAAATTTGAAGAAAAACTCAAGACATTTAACGGCGACCTTACTCGTGCCGCTGTTGAGCTTGCAAAACTTTGGCGAACAGAACGTTCAATGAGCAAGCTTGAGGCGCTTTTGCTTGTGGCTGATTCAAAAAAAATCCTTTTGATTTCAGGAAGCGGAGATGTCATTGAGCCAGAAAACGATATTCTTGCAATCGGTTCTGGAGGAAATTATGCTTATGCGGCGGCGATGGCTTATATGGAATCTTCACAGTTTTCAGCAAAAGAAATTGCCCAGAAGTCGCTTGCAATCGCAGGGCAAATTTGCATTTATACTAACAGCAATGTTGTAGTTGAGGAGCTTTAATATGACTGAAGAAATCAAGGCGCAGCTGAATTCAAAAGGAATTCCAGACGGACTTACTCCAGCGCAGATTGTTGAAAAACTTGACAATTATATAATCGGACAGCAGAAGGCAAAACGTTTTGTCGCAGTTGCTTTGCGAAACCGTCAGCGCAGGATAAAGCTTCCAGAGGAAATCCGGGACGAAGTTGCGCCGAAGAACATTTTGATGATGGGACCAACTGGAGTCGGAAAAACTGAAATTGCCCGCCGTCTTGCAAAACTTTGCGGAGCACCATTCTTGAAAGTGGAAGCCACAAAATACACCGAGGTTGGCTATGTTGGCCGTGATGTTGAAAGCATGGTTCGCGATCTTATGGCAGTTGGCTATAACATGGTAAAGGCTGAAATGCAGGAAAAACTGCGTGAAAAATGCATTCCGATGGTGGAAGACCAGTTGCTTGACTTGCTTTTGCCTGGAAGTTCTGGCAAGAAAAAGCGCAAGGATTCCTCTCCAAAAAGAGATGTCCATGTGCTTGGAAATATATTCGGCGAGTCAAGTCCGATTCAGGGAAGCTTGATTCAAGTTGATATTCCAAAAGAAAATCCTGCTCAGGATGAACCGCAGGAAGAAATTGAAGAAGAAACTTCAACCAGCGAAGATATGGCTTCTACACGTGAAAAATTCAGGACAATGCTCCGTGAAGGCAAGCTTGAAGACCGTGTTGTGGAGATAACTGTTCACCGCCAGCCTTCGTTCAGTATGAACATGATGGGATCAAGCAATCCAGAAGACCTTGAGGAAAGTATAAATGGACTTCAGGAGCTTCTTTCAGGCGGAAGATCAAAAAGGCGCAATGTAACTGTTCGGGAAGCACGGCAGATTCTCATGGCGGACACTCTTGAACGGAATACGGACAGTGACAAGGCTGCTGACGAGGCAAAGAAAAGAGTTGAGCAAAGCGGAATTATTTTTATAGACGAAATTGACAAGATTGCAACTCACGGCGGTGAAGGCGACCGTCAGGCAGTCAGCAGGGAAGGAGTTCAGCGGGACATTCTTCCTATTGTTGAAGGAAGCGATGTGAATACAAAATGGGGCGTGGTAAACACAACTCATATTTTGTTTATTGGAGCCGGAGCGTTCAGCGTGTCTGCCCCAAGTGATCTTATCCCGGAACTTCAAGGCAGATTTCCTCTTCGCGTTGAATTGGAGCCGCTCAAAAAAGAAGATTTCAAGCGCATACTTACCGAGCCAAAAAACGCTCTTGTAAAGCAGTATGAAGCGCTTCTTGCAACTGAAGGCGTAACTTTAAAGTTTGCAGACGAAGCTATTGACCGCATGAGTTTTATAGCAGAAGACGTAAATTCTCACAGTGAAAATATAGGCGCGCGCAGGCTTCACACTATAATGGAAACAGTTCTTGAGGAATTGAGCTTTGATGCTGACCGCCATGCAGGTGAAACAATAACAATTGACAGTAAATATGTTGATGAAAAACTGAATGGCGTAATTCAAAACCAGAATTTGGAGCGTTATATACTCTAGCTATTTTTCATTCCGAAACAAACAAAAAAGGACTTGGAACTGTTTTGCAGAACCAAGTCCTTCATTTTTTAGCTGGAATTTTTTGCTTAGGAATTTCTTCCGCAGCAGTTCTTGTATTTTTTTCCGCTTCCACATGGGCATGGATCGTTTCTGCCTACTTTTGGAACGGATCTAGTTACTGTTACGCTTTGACCTTGCCTTCCGCTTTTCATTGCTGAATTCTGGGCTGCCTGCTGCGCGCTTCTTGCCATTGACTGTGCTTCCTGATGCTGGGCATTCATTTGGCGAGGCTGCTGCTGGCGTGGAGGCTGAGATCCGACCTGAACTTTTACTTTGAAAACTCTGCTTGTTACAGAATCTCTTATGCTGTCAAGCATTTCATCAAACTGATTGAATCCGTCAATTTTATATTCTGTGAGCGGATTTTTGCTTCCGTAAGAACGCAAGTGAACGGCTTCTCTTAATCCGTCAAGGAATTCAAGCTGGTCAAGCCATTTTTTGTCAATCATCTGAATATACTGGTAGCGGATAAACATATTCAGGCTTTGCTTTCCGGCAAGCATTTCCTTTTGCGTCAAGTCATTTTGAAGCGCCGCGTCAACTCCTTCTTCTGTAAGCTGATCATAAGAAAGCTGCTGACCGAATGTGTTGTAAATTTTATCTGCAAGCGCGCTTTGTGATGGGGTTCTTTCATGCTTGAATTCTTCGAAAATTTCAGAGACAGTTTCTTTTGCGTTGTTCATAACTCTGCCGCTCAAGTCCTCGTCTACAAGAATTTCATCACGCTGCTCGTAAATAAATTTTCTTTGCTGATTTAAAACATCGTCGTAGTCAAGAAGATTTTTTCTTATTTCAAAGTTTCTTTCTTCTACTTTTTTCTGGGCTTTTTCAATTGAGCGGTTAAGCATCGGGTGATTTATCGGCTCTCCCGGCTGCATTCCTATTCTGCTCATAATGGCTTTCATCTTTTCGCCGCCAAACAGCCTCATAAGATCATCGTCCATTGAAATGTAGAATTTGCTTCTTCCCGGATCTCCCTGTCGTCCAGAACGTCCACGAAGCTGATTGTCAATACGGCGGCTTTCATGGCGTTCAGAACCGATTACGTAAAGTCCTCCAAGATTTTTCACTTCCTCGTAGTCTTTTTTCCATTGCTCCTTTTCAATTTTGAGAGCTTCGTCAAACTGCTCCTGAGAAGCTTCTGTTCCGACTTTTTTTCTTGCTCTGGTTTCAGGGCTTCCGCCGAGCTTGATGTCTGTACCGCGGCCTGCCATGTTTGTTGCTACAGTTACAGCGCCTTTTGCTCCGGCTTCAGCTATAATCAAAGCTTCACGCGCATGGTTTTTTGCGTTAAGAACTTCGTGGCGGATTCCTTTTCTTGTGAGAATTGCCGAGAGATGCTCTGATTTTTCCACGGAAACAGTTCCGATTAAAACTGGCTGACCTTTCTTGTGTGCCTCTTCAACTTCTTTTGAAATTGCAATCCATTTGTCACTTTCGTTCAGGTAAACTTCATCGTCTTCATCAATGCGGGCAACCGGCTTGTTTGTTGGAATTACAACAACATCAAGATTGTAAATTTTATCGAATTCCACTGCTTCTGTAGCCGCGGTTCCTGTCATTCCAGAAAGCTTGTCGTACATTCTGAAAAAATTCTGGAACGTGATTGTCGCAAGAGTTCTGTTGCGCTGGGCAATTTTCAAATGTTCTTTTGCTTCTATTGCCTGATGAAGTCCGTCGCCGTACCGCCTTCCTTCAAGAATGCGTCCTGTGAATTCGTCAACAATCTGAACTTGTCCATCTTTTACAACATAATCAACGTCAGGATGATAAAGCGTGTGAGCCCTCAATGCCTGTGTAAAATAATGAACGAATTCAAAATTCTGCTCGTCAAAAACAGTTGTTCCCGGCTCAATGAGATTGTGGGAAAGAAGAATGTCGTTTATTTTGTTCATTCCCTTGTCTGTAAATGAAACACGCTTACTTTTTTCATCCAGCTTGTAGTCGCCTTCGAGAGCCGCTCTCTGTTCAGGAGTCATTTCAACTTCGTCCGGATAGTCGTTTGTCTTTGGATCTTTTTTGACTTCTGTGAACATTCCAATGTATTTGTCAACTTCGTGGAATTTGAAAGTGTCGTCTTCGCCTTGTCCTGAAATAATAAGCGGAGTTCTTGCTTCATCGATAAGAATTGAGTCGATTTCGTCTACAATACAGAAGTTGAATCCGCGCTGAACTTTGCGGGAAGCGTCAATCTGCATATTGTCGCGCAAGTAGTCAAATCCGAACTCGTTGTTTGTTCCGTAAGTCAAGTCGCAGTTGTAAGCGGCTTTTCTTGCGTCGTTGTCCAGATTGCTTAAAATGCAACCTACTGTCTGTCCGAGAAATCTGTAAATGCGTCCCATCCACTGGCTGTCGCGCTCTGCAAGGTAATCGTTTACTGTAACAATGTGAACGCCTTTTCCGCTAAGCGAATTCAAGTAGGCGGCGCAAACGCACATGAGAGTTTTACCTTCACCGGTCTTCATTTCTGTTATTCTGCCTGAATGAAGCACAAGAGAACCCATAAGCTGGCATGGATAAGCGCGCTCTCCAAGAACCCTTTTTGCCGCTTCTCTTGCTAATGCGAATGCGTCCACAAGAATATCATCTAGAGTCTCGCCCTTTGCAAGACGCTCTTTTAGAATTTTTGTCTGTTCAGGAAACTGCTCGTCAGAAAATGCCTGTGCCCAGCTTTCTCTAGCTTCAATCTGCGCGACAACAGGCTTCAGTGTTTTTACAGCTCTGTCATTTGCCGAACCGAAAATAAGTGTTAATAATTTATCAAACATAATGCAGTAAATATATAAAATTTTCTATACATTTGCAACTTTCTGAAACTTTTCCTGTCTAAGACTATAGTGGTTTGAAGTTCATTTTCTGCGGAAGTATTTCGCTTGAAATGAATGACATTTTGTATTAAAATGTCAAAAAAGCTTTTAACTACACTGTTTTTTAGAGGAATATATGGCACTTTATCATGATTTTTTAGTTGAAGACAGAGAGTTTACTTCCTACGAGGACTTGAAGGCGCATTGCCGCTTGAAGGCTCCGGAAAATTTCAATTTTGCCTATGACATTGTAGACCGCTACACTGTTACAGAGCCTGGAAAAAGAGCCCTTGTGTGGTGCGATGACGACGGTGAAGAACATACTTGGACATTTGAGCAGATTTCAGCTGATTCAAAGCGGACTGCATATTTTCTTGCTTCACAGGGAATAAAAAAAGGCGATGCCGTTATGATGATTTTGCGCCGCCGCTACGAATGGTGGTGGGTAATGATGGCTCTTCATAGAATCGGAGCAATCGCAGTTCCGGCTACAGATCAGTTGCTTCAAAAAGACATTGAGTACCGCACAAATGCCGCTGAAATCAAGATGATTATTTCTTACGACAATCCGGCTGTTCAGTCTGAAATTGAAAAGGCTCTTCCGAATTCCCCGACTGTAAAAAAACTTGTTACTGTCGGACCTTCACGCGAAGGCTGGATTGACTTCCATGCTGAAGTTGACAAGTGCGTTCCGGAATTTCCGCGCCCGGTAGGAGATGCCGCCGTCCACAGTGAAGATCCGATGCTTCTTTACTTTACGTCAGGAACTTCAGGCTATCCAAAGATGGTTCTGCACAATTACCTTTATCCGATCGGACATCTTATAACTGCAAAATACTGGCACGGTGTTCAGGACAACGGGCTTCATCTTGCTGTCTCTGAAACTGGCTGGGGAAAAGCTGTCTGGGGAAAGCTCTACGGTCAGTGGATCTGCGGAAGCGCGGTTTTTGTTTACGATATGCACAGTTTCAAGCCGGACAAGATGCTCCAGAAAATCGCAAAGTACGGAATTACAACTTTCTGTGCGCCTCCAACTGTTTACCGCTATCTTATCAGGCAGGACCTTTCAAAGTACGACATCAGCAGCGTAGTGCGTTTTGCGACTGCGGGAGAAGCTCTCAACGGCGAAGTCTACAACAAGTTTATAGAGCAGACAGGAAAGAAAATCTATGAAGGCTACGGTCAGACTGAATCCACGATTATCTGCGGAAACTTCCTTGACGCTGTTGTTCGTCCTGGCTCAATGGGTCGTCCGTCTCCTGTTTATGACGTTTCTGTTGTAAATGCCAGCGGAAAGCCAGTTCCTGCAGGTGAAGTAGGTGAGCTTGTAATTCACTTGGACAAAGGACATCCGTTCGGACTTCTTTCTGGATACTACCGCGATGTTGCCCTTACCGCGAATGCTTTTGACGGAGGTGTTTACCATACGGGAGACACTGTCTATATGGATGAGGATGGATACGTTTGGTTCGTTGGAAGAAAAGACGACATCATTAAGTCTTCTGGATTCAGAATCAGTCCGTTTGAAGTTGAGTCTGTTCTTCAGCAGCATCCGGCTGTAATGGAATGCGCTGTTACAGGCGTTCCTGATGAAAAAAGAGGACAGGCTGTAAAGGCTACAATCGTTCTTTCTCCGGGATACGAGGCTTCCGAAGAGCTTGAGCATGAGCTTTTTGATTTTGTAAAGCATGAGACTGCGCTTTTCAAGTGTCCTAGAATAATTGAGTTTGTGCACGAGCTTCCAAAGACAATCAGCGGAAAAATCCGCCGTGTGGAAATCCGCGAAAAGGATGCCGGTGTAGACGTGGACAAGGTTAAGCAGGAATTCTAAATCGTACAAAGAACTTCTAAAACTGCCGTCATTTTAGCGAAAAACGTTAATCTGGCGGCTTTTGATTGTTCCGGGAGACTTCGGCAGGCTTCCAAATGTTTTCTTTATAGAAGACTTACAGGATCTGTGTCTGTTTCTATATAGACATCCTTTGGAGGCTTGAATCCCCACACGAGTTTTTTTGCCATTTCCTGAAGCGGGCGGATTTGCTTTGCGCGCATAAGAATCTGATGGCGATGGCTTCCGTTTACCATTTCAAGCGGACACTCTGCAGGACCAAGAATATCTACTCCCTGCGGACGGCACTTGCACAGGATGTTGTATGCGCTTTGGGCTGCATTCTGGGCTGCGTCTGGTTTCTGTGAGCGGAACACAAGTCGCAAAAGCCGTGAATAGGGCGGAAAGTTCAGAATTTGGCGCGCTTCAAGTTCATTCTTGTAGAATTCTTCTGTAAGCCCTTTTACTGCGTAGTTTATTGCGTCGCGGTCCGGGCTGTAGCTTTGCACGATAACTTTTCCGCCGGGAAAAAATCTTCCGGCTCTGCCTGCAACCTGCGTTATAAGAGCAAATGTCTTTTCCTGCGCCCTAAAGTCCGGTAAATGAAGGGTAGTGTCTGCAAGAACAATCCCTGCAAGTTTTAAGTTCGGAAAATTCAGACCTTTTGCGACCATTTGTGTTCCAAGGAGAATATCGTATTCGCCTTTTCTGAATGAATCAAGCTTTTCCTGCAATTCTCCTTTGTGGTGCAGAGAGTCTGTGTCTATGCGCACGACTTTTGCGTTGGGAAACTTTGCCTTTACTTCTGCCTCGATGTATTCAGTTCCGAATCCTGAATATCCTATGTCAAGCGAGCCGCATTTTGGGCATTGCTGTGGCGGCGGAAGTGAATATCCGCAGTAGTGGCATCTTAGGCGGTTTTCGCTTTTGTGGTATGTCATTGAAACCGAGCAGTTTTTGCACTTTAATTCATATCCGCAGCTTGAGCATCTAAAAAAATGCGTGAATCCCCGGCGGTTTAGGAACAGAATCGTCTGTTTTTTTTCTGAAAGTGCTGTCTGGATTTCATTTTGAAGCGGCTTTGAAATGCAGCTTTCCTTGTCGGCTTCAAGGCTTAGGTTTACACAACTGATTTGCGGCTTTTCGCCTCCTGCAAGTCTTTTTGTGAGTGTGTGGCGGATGATTGTTCCGTTTTGCATTGAGTGCCATGATTCAACGGAAGGAGTTGCGCTTCCCATTACAAGCGGAATGGAGTTTTTTTTGCACCTAAGCATTGCAATCTGCCTTGCATGGTAGCGCGGGGATGAGCCTGACTTGTATGAAGAGTCGTGCTCCTCGTCAATTATTATAAGTCCGAGCTGGGGGACTGGGGCAAAAACTGCGCTTCTTGCTCCTACGACAATGCGTGCTTCCCTGCTTAGAATTCGCTTCCATTCTCCGAGACGCTGGCTTGGTGTTAGCGCGGAATGAAGGACTGCGACTGTACTTCCGAATCTTTTTTGTACGGCTTTTACAACTTGCGGCGTAAGTCCGATTTCCGGCACAAGATAAATTACGCCTTTGCCTGATTCCATGATTTTTTCCGCCGCGCTTAAAAAGACTTCTGTTTTGCCGCTTCCTGTTGTTCCGTAAAGGTAGTGGAATTTTTCAGTTGAAGAAAGAATTCCGTTCACTGCGTTTTTTTGTTCTTCGCTCAGGTCTTTTCTTTTAAATCCAGATTCATCTTCCGAAAAAGAAAGTCCTGGAATTTCAGTTTCGCGCTTGCCTGAAGGAATCATCGCAAACACACATTCTCCGATTGACGCAATATAGTAGCCGCTCATAAATTCCGCAAGCTCCAAAAGCTCTTTTGTCAAAAGCGGAATTTGGTCTATGTAGCGAATTGCTGTGCGGATTTTTTCTTCTGAAACAGCGCAGTTTTGCGGCAAAGTTTTATGGACGGCGGCAACAAAGCCTGAAGTTTTTCTGTTTCCGAATTTTACTTCAACCCGCAGCCCGAACGGATTTTCAATGTTCTGTGTGCCTTCCGGTATTTTGTAGGTGAAAGTCTGGTTCAGCGGAACGTTCAGAATTACGTCGATGTACGCTGAATTCATGGCGGGAGAATCATTCTGCATAGAATTTTTCCGCGTAGTTCGGGATTTCTTTTAAGATGCGGGATTTGAAAACTTTTAAATCTTCCCAGGCAGGACGCTTGAGGCTTTCGTTTCGTAAAAGCGCGCTTGGATGATAAGTTGCAAGCAATGGTATTTTTGTTTCGCCAAGGCTGTATTCAAGCCATTTTCCGCGGAGAGAATTTATGCCTTCCTGTGTGTCCAGAAGATTCTGAACCGCCGTGCGTCCCATTGCAAGAATGTACTTTGGCTTTAAAATATGAATCTGAGCCTGAAGATAGCCTGAGCAGGCGTGGGCTTCGTCAGGCATTGGTGTTCTGTTCATTGGCGGGCGGCATTTTACGATGTTTGCAATGTAGCAGTTTGTTGTGCGCCCAAGAGAAATCGCCGCAAGCATTTTATCAAGAAGCTGTCCTGCTTTTCCAACAAACGGACGCCCTGTTTTGTCTTCGTCTTCGCCCGGACCTTCGCCTATTACCATTACATAAGGATTTTCAACGCCTTCGCCCGGAACTGTGTTTGTCCTTGCCTTGCATAGAATGCAGTTTTTGCACGAAGCGATTTTTGTCGCGATTGATTCGAGTGTTGCGCCTTGAGATGGAGCTTTTTCAGCTGAGTTTTGTTCTGCAGGAATTTGAAAAGTATTCGGCTGAACTTGAGCATGCTCTTGCGTTTTTATTTCTTCATGTTCTTCTGGGATTTCTATGTCGTCTTCAAATTCTGGAGTTTCCTTAAAATCCGGCGATGGATAACCGTAGCTCCAGGAAGAGGCTGTTTTTATAAAATTGTAGACTTTGCTTTTTTCTTCCGCCGTCACTTGCTTTCCCTTTCTTTGCAGATGCCGATTGCTTTTTGGTAGCATTCAATCAGTTTCGGCGTAAGATAAGAAATTTTCCATTTGCTTCCCCATTCCAAGGCCTGCTCTGATTTTTCCTTGTGAAGGGATTCGTTTTGCAAAAGTTCCAGCGTCTTCTGTGAAAATTCTTCCACATCATCTTTTACCATAAAGCCGCCGTTGTTTCCCTGCATCACATCGATGGTGCCCATTTCTCCGATTGCGACAACCGGCAGCGCGGAAAGCATCGCTTCAACTGTAACAAGCCCCTGTGTTTCCGTTTTGCTCGGAAATGTAAAGACCGAAGCCATCTTGTAAAAGTAAATCAAATCGTTTCCGTTGATATATCCTGTAAAGAAAACTGATTTTTCAAGTCCATGTGATTTTGCCAATTCTTTCAGTTCATTCAAGAAGGGACCTCCGCCCACGAACAAAAGCGCAGTGTCCGGCTGGGATTCCTGAACTTTTTCCAAGACATCAAAAAGAAACGGAAGATTTTTTTCCTTTACAATGCGTCCTACAAAAAGAAGGATTTTTCTTTCCTTTAATTCTGGAAACTTTTTGAAAAGCGTTGCGTAAACTTCATTTGATTTTTTTTCATCGTACTCAAGCTTGCTGTCTGGAATTCCTGTTGGAAGAATGTTCACTTGGCGTTTTATTCCGTATCTGTCCACGACTTCTGCAATCCGCTTTGTCGGAGCGATAATCACGTCGGCTCTCTTTAAATAAAAGCGAACGACTTCCATTCCGATTTTTTTTAGTCCGCGGGCAGGAACAAAGTTTATGTAGTTTGCAAGATAATCTTCCCAAAGCGTGTGGAATGTGAATACAAAAGGAACATGGCGATGGCGACAGTAAATTGCTCCAAAATATCCGATTGTCCATTCTGAATTAATATGGATTACGTCAGGCTGAAATTCGTCCATGGATTTTTTTACTAGATGCCATTTGTCCAGCCGCATCATTCTGTCTTCTTTTGAAAATGCAATCCAAGCAGACGGAACTCTTAAAATTTTAAACGGCGACTTCTCGTCATTTGTTTTTTCGTCAAAGAAAGAACTTTTTTGCTGTTCTTCTGTATATTCAAGGCAGACAACACAGACTTCGTGTCCAAGCTTGCAAAGTCCTTCCGCAAAAGACTGGACAGAAACTGTAACTCCGTTTATGCGCGGAAAGTATGCGTCTGTAAACATCGCGATTTTCATATTCTATCGATTTTACTCTATACTTGTACTTTCTGCAAGAATCAAGTAAAATTGATTTCTATGAAAATTTTAAGTTCATTTAAAAAATTTCTTTGGATTGTTTTGCTTTACGTGCCGTTCTTTTCTTTTGCACGCGGAAAAAATGAACTTGTAAAAAACGGACACTGGATTTATGACGCCCTTGCCGCTGTTTCAATGGAAGAGGGCAGGCTTGATTTTACAGACCGATCGCCTTTGAGTGTTGGAGAAATTCTTTTTTTCCTTGATGAAGCCGAATACAGCTCTTTGAGTTCCGCCGGAAAACTTCAGTATGACAGAATAAAAAATTATTGTTCGCAGGAATCTTTTGAGTTCGGACCGGATTTTATAAAGCTTGGCTTTGAAGTTGAACTCAATGCGGAAGGCTATTACAAGCAGAACGATGATTTGGAGTGGAACTACGGACGCTATGATAAAGGCGACTTCCTTTATATTCCTGTAAAAATTGAAGGCGCGGATTATTTTACAATGATGTTTGAAGGAAAACTCGCGCTGAATAAAAACACAAAAGAAGATAATGATAATTTTTTGAGCGTTCCACTTGCGGCTGATGAAATCGACATAAATTTCCCGGACACAGGATATTTCAGCACAAGCCATAATTTTACAGAAAATGCGGCTTTGACTTTTCAGATTGGAAGAGGAGCCTCTGATTTTACCCGCTCGCTGACTGGAAGCATTGTGCAAAGCAGATATTTTACAGGCTCTAGCTATTTGGAACTTGGCTTTTACACGCCGAATTTCAGGTATTCCATGAATGTAAATCAGTTCAATGTGGACAAATATCTTTACTCGCACGAAATCAATTTCCGCTTTTTTAAGAAACTTCAGTTTACCGCAAGGGAATCTTTGCTTGTTTTTGCGCCGATGGAGCTTCGCTATTTGAATCCTTGGACAATTTACCACGGATTTGCAGCTTGGCGTGACTATGGAAGCAACGAAAGCAATACCTGCGATTATCTTGCCCTAAAGCTTGCCTACACGCCTGTAAAGTTTTTGAGGCTGTACGGCGAATTTGCAATGACGCAGTTTCAGACTGTATATGAAACTTCAAACTTTAAAGACGACACAACGCCGAACGGACTTGCTTTTCAAGGCGGAATCGAATCCTTTGTTCCTTGCAATGACGGATATTTTCACTTTTGGCTTGAAGGAACTTACACAGACGCATATATGTACATAAAGGAAAGCCCTGACTGGAGCATGGTGCGCAACTACCGCGAAAATCTTGGCGACACAAAATATGTTTTCTATGAATGGATTGGAACTCCCTTTGGTCCGGATACTGTTTCCGGCAAGCTGAGCATTGAATATGAAAAGCCTGCAAAATGGTCTTTGGGCGCGTCTTATCTTTTAAAGGCTTGCGGAAAAAATTCCGGCACAAAAATTTTCAAGAATCTTGGTTGGCACGAAGGAAATGAATACGTAATTGACGACAGCGATGATGGCAGGAAAAACCGCGAGAACTGGATTTTCCCGGATTCTGATTCTCAAGGAAGCGATGAGGCAAAAAAAAGACAGAAAGCTTCTACGCCGTCTGGAACTAACGAATATGTGAATGTTGTTTCTTTGCGCGGAACTTTCAGCCCTAAGGAAAATATAACTTTTGTGTTTCAGCCGTCATATACGTTTATTATAAATTACAATAATGAAAGCGGCAGAAATGAAAATGGATTTGAAGTTGCTTTTGCCGCGAATATAAAAATTTTGTAATTAATTGAAGGAAATATTAATGAAGTTAAGAAAACTTTTTTTTGCCGCTGTTTTTGCTTTTGCTGGAGCTTTTTGTTTTTCTCAAGTTTCTGTTGACCCGTCAGACGAATTTTATAAGTACGCATTAATTTGGGAAAACCGCGGGCTTGTTTCAAATGTGCCTCCAATCCGTCCTTATCCGCTTGCAAATGTAAAGTCGATTCTTCAGGAAGTAATTGAAACCGGCTGCGAAAAAGACAAGGAAATTGCAACTGAAATTTATGAGCGCGTAACCGGCAAGCCTTACCACATAACTTTTGAAACTGATTTTTTCATTAAGCATGAAATGGAAGAAAAGAACGAAAAGAACGAAAAGAACGAAAAGCAGTCCTTTAGCACTTCAAAAATGCTTGCGCTTTATCCTGCAATAAAAGGCGACTTGGGTTTTAAAGATGATTTTGTTTCGCTTGGATACGGAGCGGGCTTTGCGGTTTCGAATGCGACTGATATAGACTTTATGCCGCAGTATTCAAATTCATTCCACGATTCTATTTTTGATGCCACTGAAGTCGGCCCGATTGAAATGTACCTTGACGTGAATAGTATCATTGCGCTTGGCTACAAAAATCTTTTTGTTCAGGGCGGAATTTACAGAAGCGGATATTCAGCATTTATAAATGAAGGACTTTCGCTTAACGACACAAGCTATCATTCAGGAAACCTTTCGCTCACATATTTGCACGACAAACTTTCTTATGTTCAGGAACTTTCAATGATTGGCGCAACTTCATCTTATGACGGCGACCTTTCAACTTTGGCTCCAGATAAAATAATGGCGTTCCATGCAATTGGATATGAGCCTTTTGATTTTTTGAAAGTTTCATTCTATGAAAGTGCAGTCTACGGAAACCGCCTTGATCTTTCTTACATTTTGCCGGTTCCTTATATGGTTGCTCAGGGAGTCGGAGGTGCGAGCGACAATCTTGCGATGGGACTTTTAATCGACATAAAGCCTGCTCCTGGAATTTTGTGGGAAACTGACGTTATGTGCGATGATTTTCCGGCGGAAGATTTCTTTAAATTGAATTTCGATTCAAAGTACAGGCTTGCTGCAAAAACCGGGCTTATCTACACTCCGGCAAATTCATTCCTTGACCGGCTGGATTTTAACTACACTTTTGTGCTTCCGTATACTTACAGCCACTGGCAGTATGACAGCGACAGTTTGGCTTCAATTTCATCTTCAACAATAAACTATCAGAACTGTACAAATGCCGGTGTTTTGATTGGCTCGCAGTATGAACCGAACTCAGACGCTGTAAAATTTTCCGTTGACATAAAGCCTTTTAAGCAGCTCACTTTGTCAATGGGAACAACTTATTCACGCCACGGAAATGTCTGCGAAACTTTGGACACAGAAGAAGCCATGATTTATCTTTGCGCAGACAAAAATGTTTATTCAACAGACGGCTCGGTTTACACTCATTCGATGTTTGCCGCAAATAATTCAAATTCCGGCAACCACGTTTCTTCCGCTTGGGATTCCATGAACTGGCTGAACCAAAAGCACGTTCAGTTTACGCTTCAGTCTTCGTTGAATGTAAAGTACGATTTTAAGCCTACAAAAAAAGGAACGCGCGTTTCCTTGAATGCCGGCTGCACATTTGAATACATTCACAATTATGGAGTTTCAAGCCAGATGTTCCCAGGTGGAAATGAAGACATAATTCCAGTTTACGAAAAAGATGATGACGGAAACGGCGGCGGAACTGGCGACATCATTGGATTCCGAAAATCAAAGAACGGAGAAAAATACGATTTGGATTCAGCTGAGGCAAAAGCAATTGTGGACGGATTTAAAGATGCCTGGATTTCTCAACTTACAAACAAACTTAATCTTTTCTTTAACTTTGGCGTAACAATAAGATTTTAACGGCTTAAAAAATGAAAACTGAAATTGACACAAATTTTTATACAGAAACTTATCTTGGAAAGCTTGGCGAGCTTACACTTAAAGGCGGAAATATCCGTATTTTTGAAAAACAGCTTTTGTGCAATATCCGGCTTGCTTTGGAAACTGTCGAGGCAAAAGTAAAACTTCTTTCCGGGCGGCTTTACATTTACTGCACAAAAAATTCTTGTGGCGCAGTTGAGTATGCGCTTGACCATTTGATTGGAATTACCGGCTGGGCAAAAGTTCAGGCTGTTGAAAAAAATCTTGAAGCTATAAAAATTGCAGTCAGAAAAGAAGGAGAAGTTGCAAAATCAAACGGAGCAAAGACTTTTAAAATTGAAGCGCGCCGTGAAGACAAAGATTTTCCGCTTAATTCCTACGAGATTGCCACGGAAGTTGCCGGAGTTCTTTTTGATGACGGAACTCTTGATGTTGATGTTCACAAGCCGGACGTTTCCATTAATATTGAAGTGCGCGAAAAATGCTATGTTTACTGTTCCCAGAAAAAAACTTGCCGTGGTCTTCCAGTTGGCGTGAGCGGAAAAGGTCTTTTGCTTCTTTCAGGCGGAATTGACAGTCCTGTTGCGGGCTACAGAATGATGCGCCGCGGAATGAAAGTTGAATGTGTTTATTTTCATTCTTATCCATACACTTCGGAAGAAGCCCAGCAGAAAGTCCAGGATCTTGCAAAAATCATCGCGCAGTACGGAAACGACACACATCTTAACGTGATTTCTTTTACAGAAGTTCAGATGAAAATAAAACAAAAAACACCGGAAGCCTACTCAACATTGATGCTCCGCCTTTGTATGATGAAAGCCGCCAATATGCTTGCCGAGCGGATTAACTGCGACTGCATAATTACAGGCGAAAGTTTGGGGCAGGTTGCAAGCCAGACAATTGAAAATCTTGCAGTTACAGAAAGCTTTGCAGAAAAACCTTTGGTTCGTCCTCTGATTGGCTTGGACAAAGAAGAAATCATGGACACTGCGAATTTCATAGGAACTTACGAAACTTCAATTCTTCCGTATGAAGACTGCTGCGTTTTGTTCAGCCCAAAGCATCCTGTTTTGCGCGCAACTATAGAAGAAGCAAAGAAAATTTATGATTCCATGGAAATTGATTCTCTCATTCAAAAATCTTTTGATGAGCGTCAAATTTTCCGATACTCAATGAGAGACGTTATCGGGGAAAAATGGTCTTTAAAAGAAAATTTCTAACATTTGCTTTTTTAATTTTCTCATTCAAAGTTTTTTCGCAGGAAGAAGTCCCGGCACTTTTAAAAGGCGTTTGGAAAAATTCCAGCCGGTATTTTGTCTTTGATTCAGGCTATGTTTCTGATGACGGAGGCGCAATTCCACAGGCTGTGCTTAGATCTTTCTACACTTGGTACGATGACCGCGCGGCAGAAAGCAGCCTTTATTCAGAAAAAAATCCACGGAACGTAAACAACACAACTTCAAAAAATCCGGCGCAGGAAATCAGCATAAAATATGTTCCGCTTACGGATGAGCTTTTTTTGCAGTCAGACGGAAAGGGTGTTTTGCAAGCTGACGGCTCACTTCTTTATGCAAATGGAATTACGTCCGGTGCCTGGAATCTTGAAATAAAATATCCGAATAGAAAAGAAATTTACAATGTGCCGGTTGCCGTGATTGGAGACAAGCTTTTTCTGAAATTCGTCATAAGGCAAAGCGGGGAAGCAGGACTTTCTGGATTTTGGAAAGATTCAGGAAACGCTTCTGGAATTTTAATAAGTCCGCCTGTTTCAAGCAAGGAACTTTTGTCTTATTTTTCCACGGATTCCGCAGTTTACCAAATCCGCTACTGGAAAACCGACATGGAATACGACAGTTCAGCCCAGGCTTTTTTTTCCGACGCAGGAAGTGAATATTCTGTTCCAAAGCATCTTGTTGTAGCCGGGCAAATTTTTACTTGCGTTACAGGGCGCAGAACCAAAATCCGCAGTGTGAAAAAAATTTCTTCTTTTCCTGCTGACTGTACTTTTAATTCAGTTTTAAAAATAAAATCTTCAAATGATTTAAATGGAATTCAAGTTCCTCAGGAGTCTGTTTACTCAACAATCTGCGCATTCGGCGAGCCGTATTTAACACTTGAAAAGGGAAAATCTCTTGAAGAAATTCTTGCTGAAAACCTGAAAAAAAATCATCCGCCACCACAGCCTCTTTTTCCTCCGCATGGAATTCTTGACTTTGACTGGAGCATAATCGAAGACCCTCCAAAGGACTGGAACCGCCGCATCCTTGATTTAGGAAAATAATTTTTTATTAGACAGGGGGGCTTGCCGGGCAAACGCATTATAAATAATTTACGTGTAGCGCATTATTGCGCGATTTTGAACCAGAAAACCGTGTCTGAAAGCCAGTTTTATGCTGAATACATTTATAATGCGTTTGCCGGGGGGGGGTACAAAAAAATGTTGACAGACAAAAATTTTGTTGTATAATCTAAATCAAGTGTATTGTTGCAAGCCACTAAAAGCTTGAGGCTTTTAGTGGCCTGTATTTTTAAGGAGGAATCTGTTATTTATGGGAGAAAACACTTCGTCAAACACCGAAAAACGCAAGAGCCTTGTGTTCCAGCTTGTTCTTTTTGCAGGCATTGCAATTGTATTTTTTAATTTTCTGCAGATTATTATAACAGGAGAAATCACAAAAAAGTCTGTGCTTGAGGATTCAGCAAATGACTATGGGGTTGTTGTAAATGCTTATTCGCAGGTAATTTCAGAAAAAATTGACGCCTATTACCATGCTTTGAATTTCTATGTGAATTCAGATGTGGCTCAGGATGGAAGCCTTGCCGAAATGCGTGAATGGCTTGTTTCGCATGAAGATCACCGCATAGCCGAGTTTGATTACATAATGCTCTGCGGTCCGGACGGAATCGCCTATACGGATACAGGAAATCGCACCGACATTTCCGATCGCCCTTATTTCAAGGCGATAATGCAAGATGGAAAGGAAAGGTTCATTGATGATCCTGTAGTCTCAAGAACGACCGGACAATCTGTATTCCATGTAACGCGTGCAATTGTTCGCAACGGAAAGAACATCGGTCTTTTTTGTGGCGTAATGCAGTCACAACATATTGGTGAAATCATCAGCAATATAAAAGTTGGAAACACAGGATATCCGTTTGTTCTTGCCGACGATGGAACCGTTATTTCCCACCCGAACAGAGACTGGATTAACAACCGCAACTTCCTTACAGGCTATTCAAAAGGGCACGAGGATATGGGCGAACTTGCCAAAAGAATGGTTAGCTGTGAGACAGGACATGCCTGGATAAAGGGAATTTATGACGACTTGGAATTTGTTACCTTTATGCCGGTAGAAGGAACTTCATGGTCAATGGCAGTTTCAATCCAGCAGAAGGAAATCTATTCTTCAATTACTTCAATGATGGGGCAGATGACTTGGCTTTCTATTATAAGCGCGATTCTTCTTGTAAGCATATCAGGCTTCCTTGTGTACAGCGCAATAAAGCCATTGAATAAACTTGACTACGCAATAACAAAAATCGCTTCAGGCAACGCCGACCTTACACAAAGAATTGAAATAAATTCCAACAACGAAATCGGCTTTGTTGTAAAAGGATTCAATAAATTTGTTGGCAAATTGCAGGAAATTATTTCCGATGTAAAAAATTCTAAGAATGAACTTAGCAGTGCAGGAGAAGTTCTTGAAGAAAGCACTCAAAATACTTCCAGTGCAATCACGCAGATTCTTGCAAACATTGACAGTGTAAGAAACCAGATTGTAAGCCAAAGCTCAAGTGTTGAAGAAACCGCCGGGGCTGTAAATGAAATCGCTTCAAATATTTCTTCGCTTGAAAGAATGATTGAAAACCAGACCGCAGGTGTAAGCCAGGCTTCCGCTGCTGTTGAGCAGATGATTGGAAACATTTCTTCTGTAAATCAGTCCGTTGACAAAATGGCTTCTTCATTCAGCGAGCTTCAGTCTGACGCGCAGAACGGATTTTCTAAGCAGCAAGTCGTAAACGAGCAGATAGAAAAAATTGAAAAGCAGTCCGCAATGCTTCAGGAGGCAAACGCCGCCATTTCTTCAATTGCAAGCCAGACAAACCTTCTTGCCATGAATGCCGCAATCGAAGCCGCCCACGCAGGTGAAGCCGGAAAAGGATTCAGTGTTGTAGCAGACGAAATCCGCAAGCTTTCAGAAACTTCCACTTCGCAGTCAAAGACAATCGGCGACCAGCTTAACAATATCCGTGAATCTATCGATGAAGTTGTTGCTTCTTCCGCGGAATCAAGTTCGGCTTTTGAAAATGTTTCCAAGAAAATCAAGGATACAGACCAGCTTGTTGTTCAGATTAAGTCGGCAATGGAAGAACAGACCGAAGGCTCTAAGCAGATAAACGAGGCTCTTCATTCCATGAACGACAGTTCTTCCGAAGTTCGCAATGCCTCTTCTGAAATGTCAGCCGGAAATCAGGCGATTCTTGAGGAAGTAAAACGGCTTCAGGATGCCACAATGGTTATGAAGGAAAGCATGGATGAAATGGCGGTTGGCGCAAAGAAAATAAACGAAACTGGTGCCGCCTTAAGCGAGATTTCTTCAAAGGTAAAAGGCTCTATTTCAAATATTGCCGACGAGATTGACCGCTTTAAAGTTTAATTGGGATTATCGTAAAACATTGTTGCTATAAAAACGATAAATTTATTGGCAAATCAAAAAGGCTCCTGTAGAATTTATATAGGAGCCTTTTTTTATGTCCAGTAAAAATTTTAATATGATATATTTTTGTCATTCCATGACTTGATCGGGGAATCTTATTCCGTGTCGTTGCCATGCTTGATACTACGATGTTTCTGTAAAAAAACTGTGTTAACAATCTCTAAAAATATGCGTTGAACGAAACCGTGAACTCATGCCATCTCTCGTCCCAGTCCATATTGAAAGAGTAGCCGCCTTTAAGCGAAATGTTTTGGGCAATATTAAAGCCTTCGTTTACGCTAGCCTGAATTCTTAAATGTTTTTTGTCGAACGGCGACTGAAGCGCGCTTGCCGCAATCTTGTTTTTCCAGATTCCTGCCGTTGTTATAAAGCCGACTTCTGCGCCAATAAGCGGATCTGCATAAAAATGCTTCCTTTCATACTTTGGAGAAGCATAAGCGTCAAATCCTGCAAGAAAGTAAGGCTGAATCCAATAAGCTGGCTTTATGCTTGTTCCGAACATTGCTTTTAGCCTGAATGCAAGAGCTTCTTCTTTGTCTTCATTCGGGTTAGAGTCAAGTCCGACAACAATATTCATTGCACTGTTAAAAAAGTACAAGTCTGAAACCGGCAGCGAGATTACCGAGGCAATCAAGGCTTTCTTTAAGTAGAAGTCTGTTTCCTGCGGATGCACTCTAAGGTCAATTTCACCGAACACAAGTTCTGAATTTGAAGCGTATCCTGCAGGATTTTCAAGCTGTTCGTGCGCTGTAAGACGAAATTCCAAGCCTGTGTATGCGCCTTCTATGTCTTTTCCGCCGTGAATGGAAATCTTTTTGGAGCCATGTGCTTTTTCCGGGTGCGGAGGCTCTGTTATTTTTGTGCTGGATTCTATCTTGCCTAGCTTTCTACGCTCCGAAAGAACTGAAACAAAGCGCGGTCTGTATTCATCTGGTGAAATTTTCCGGCTGTTCAAGAGGGAAGTAAGATAGTCAGATGCCTGTTCCCAAATTTCCGCCTGTTTTTCCTTTGGCAAGTCGCCGAATGGGAAGTCCTGTGCTGTCTTTTTCCCGTAACAAACGTCTTTTACATATTTGTTTTGCTTCCGTGTAAGCTGTGTCTTTTGAAATTCCAGTTTTGAGTACACGGAAGGTCTGTAGTCAGTTTTATCTGCAAGTCCTGTTTCGCAGATGGTCTTTACAGTTTCTATTGGCTCTACAACGCCGCTTAAAATATTCGTTATGTCTGTTTCTGGCTTTGCGGCTTCTATAAGAAATAAAAGGTTGTATGAGCAGTTTTCGCTTATAAAAAAGTAACGCGAGTAAATACCTGAAAGGTCAAATATATGACGTAGCATTCTGTCTTTTTCTTCTTCTGAAAAATTCAGGCGGTATTCCCATATATCGCGCATATCCATATTGGCATACTGCTTGATTTTTTCGTAGTAAGGCACAAAGGCAAAATATCCGCGGAATCCTCCTACGAGTCCAAGAACTGCATACATTACACCGCCGGTTACATTTGTAACAGCTCCATAGTTTATTGAGTTTGCAAGAAGACGCGACTGTCCTTTGGATTCCATGAGCAAAAATGTGTGTCCGAAAACTGAAGCCGGATTTTTTAGAAAGCCTGCCGGGAATATAAGGTAAACGTCCCCGGGATTTACTTTCCGCACAATCGACTGATAATATGCGTCTCCATCATAAGGAAAATCCTCTTTTGAAAGATTCAGCTGGTCGCAAATCCATTTAAATCTGCCAGGAAAACGCTCGATTGCATGCCGTTCATCTTTGCCGGGCGCAGGAGAAAAGAATGCTTTTATAGTTGCTTCAAGCTCTGCCTTTGGATTTGTCTTGCCTTTTTTTGCTAAAAAAAACATAGGGTCGTCCACAAGACTCTTGTTTTTGTGGAATGGAGAAGGCTTGTAATGAAGAAGTGTTTTCCAATATGGCGCGTTATAAAGCTCCATGGAAAATGCCTTATCCACAGCTTCCTGCGCTTTTTTTTCGTAACCGGGAGCTGGCTCTGTAGGGGCTAGCTTTGAAATTGCTTCTAGTTTTCCTGAAAAGTCTACGGCATCCGCACTTTCTTTTGCGGGGCTTTTTTCATCTGCAAATAGTGGCAGGAAAAATGAAGCTGCAAGTAAAAACAAACAGGGTACGACTTTGCGGCCGTACCCTGTTCTTTTAGACGAAAAGTCCAACTTAGCCAACAAGTGAGTAAATCTTTCCGCTTACTTCAGTTGCAGATACGTCTGAAGAAGAGAAGATGTTGTCAAAGTTTGCCTGAAGAGCAGCTTTGAAAGCTACACTGTCAGAAACGTTGAGCATTGTTGAAAGTGTGTCAACATATTCGCCTTCGCCCATAGCGATGTCTGTTGCAAGTGCATCCATGTTGTCTGCGATGAACTTGTCTGTTTCTTCCATTCCGATAAGTCCTCCGCTATATCCAGAAGTTCCGAATGTAATAGCGAAAAGCTGTGAACAGAATGTGCCGTTTGTTGTTGCGGCAATCAAGTCATAAACAGGTCCGTTCTGATCTCCGAAAACAACATAACCAAGACCAGGTCCAACCTTTGTAGCAAATGCGCTAGAAGCAAGTGCCAATGATACAACAGCTACTGCAGCAGCCAATTTACCCTTAAACATAAGAGCCTCCAAAGTTTTTCAGAAAAACAAGACCATAAAGTTTTTGTTTCTCCTTTTAGTTTTGTAAATGATAAAGCAACAATTTCAAAAAATCAAGAAAATGAACAGTGATTAGCTTAAATTAACAAAAAACTTAAATTTCACTATTTTGGAAACTCGTTTTTGATTTTTGGAAGCTCTTTTTCCCAGATTTCCGCCATGAATCTGTAGCCGGCTTCGTTTGGGTGGATTCCGTCCTGGCACATAAGCTCTTTGTCTTTTTTGGACTCAAGAAATGCAAGCCTCATGTCCACAATCTGCACGTTGTTTTGAAAACTGTATTTAACAAGATGCGCATTGTATGTTTCGTGGTTTTGGTACAGCGTCATAATGTCCGAGTTCACAAACGCCTTTACTTTTTGTTCGTCATATCCTCGGCAAATGTGCAAAAGCCATCGGTCTGGAACAAGAGGCGGCATTGTCATAATGAGCGGCGTTGTTCCGTTTTGTCGGCAGGTTTTTGCCATTTTGTCTATCGTGCTTATAAATTCGTCTATGCCTACACGTGGATTTGTGTTTTCCCCGGAGCATACTTGCGCCCAGTCATAGTCGCAGTCGTTTCCGCCGGATTCTATTATTGCAAGGTCGCCAAGCGCATTCCGCTCAGCATCACGCAAAAACCTCTTGTAGCTTTTGGTGATTATGTTTCCGAATACGCTTTGGTTGTTCAGCTTAAATCCTAGTTTTGCAGCTGCAAGAGAAAGGCTGTCATTCTTTGTTATGTCAAAGAGGTGCCCGCTTCCTGTTCCTGTAACTGCGCCCTTTAAAATTGAATCTCCATATACAGAGACTGTGTTAATTCCGTTTTCCATGCCTTGTTAGACACATTTCACGCCATTAAGTTTCATTTTTTAGGTCGAATGTCGAATTTTAGGATTTCTTGAAATTTCTAGTCATTATCAGGCTTGATCCAATAATTCCTTGTGTTTTTTTAGCAAGATTGCAGTGTCAAGCACGGCAATGACAGTAAATTTACAAAACTCGAATTTTGACCTTTTAGTTTTTGGAGGAAAGGCAACCATCTAATTCGAAAGCGAATCAATTTTATAGCCGTTTCCTTTTCTCCAAACCACCTGTCTTTCCCAGCGTTGATTAGGGCTACCCCCCCCTAAGAATCCAAACAAAAAATAAATAAAGCAATACTACAGTAATAAGGTGTTGATTAGTACGCTAATAATGAGGCAATTACTGCACTAAATGGGTGTTGATGAGCGCACTAATAAGGAGGCATTTAGTGCAGTATTTAAAGGGCAATTTAAGAGGCGGAAGAATGTCTTTCCTTAAAAAAATCGCATTGAAAATTAAAAATCCTTGTGGTAAGATAGGAAAATAAAAAAGAGGTTACGGTTTATGCTGATTTCAACAAGAGGGCGTTATGCGCTTCGTGTTATAATAGAGCTTTGTTCGCACGGAAAGGACGAGTTTGTTCCATTGAATGTCATTGCTGAGAATCAGGATGTGTCGCTAAAATATCTTGAAAGCATTGTGGCTCTTTTGGTTAAGGCTGGTCTTGTAGAAGGCTTGCGCGGAAAAAAAGGCGGCTACAGGCTTACAAAAGATGCTGACGAATATTCCGTTGGAGAAATCCTAAAACTTACGGAAGGAACTTTAGCCCCTGTTACTTGCCTTGAAGAAAACGCTGAAACCTGTCCACGTTCCGCAGAATGCAAGACGCTCCCCATGTGGGAAAAACTGGACACTATAATTTCCAACTATCTATACAGCGTAAAAATTTCCGACCTTTTAAAGCCTGAAAGTGTAAGCGACTGGGTAATATAAGCAGATTTTGTTAAACTCTTCGTACAAAAAGATTTTACTGACCGTACATTAGCAAAATACTGAGCGTACAAAAAGATTTTGTTGAGCGTACAAAAGTAGAATATTCTGCGTACAAAAAGTTTATCCTGACTGTCCAAGAGCAAAATATGTCTGGCTAAGGCGCACTTATGCGCAAGAATTTGGCTCATCCATTTTTAAATTTGGGCAAACCTATCTAAAACGCGCAGTTTGAATGATAAAATATAAAAACCCTATTGACTTAATAGGAAATAGAGGTTAGTATACTTACATAAAACCTATATTTTAAGTAGGAATATAAATTTTCAGGAGGCCGGATATGGCAGACATTAAGGAAAGCGTAGTAGAACTGATTGGAAACACACCGATTCTAAAGCTCAACAATTACTCAAAGGCTAGCGGCATTGAAAACGTAACTCTGCTTGCAAAGCTGGAATATCTGAATCCGGCCGGAAGCGTAAAAGACAGAATCGCCCTTGCAATGATTGAAGACGCAGAAAAAAAAGGCATTCTAAAGCCTGGAGCTTCTATAATTGAGCCTACTTCTGGAAACACAGGAATCGGGCTTGCCGCTGTTGCCACCGCAAAAGGATACAAGGCTATTTTGACTTTGCCTGAGACAATGAGCGTTGAACGCCGGACTCTTTTAAAGGCTTATGGAGCGGAGCTTGTTCTTACCGAAGGCGCAAAAGGAATGAAAGGCGCTATTGCAAAGGCAGAAGAGCTTAAAGAGTCAATTCCAGGCTCTGTTATTCTCGGGCAGTTTGTAAATCCGGCAAATCCTAAAGCGCACCGTGAAACTACAGGCCCTGAAATTTGGAGCCAGACAGATGGAAAAGTTGATGTTTTCGTTGCTGGCGTAGGCACTGGTGGAACTGTTTCCGGCGTAGGTGAATTCCTAAAGTCGAAGAATCCTGCTGTAAAAGTTGTTGCTGTTGAGCCTGCTTCAAGCCCTGTTCTTTCAAAAGGAACTGCCGGCTCTCATAAAATTCAGGGAATCGGCGCAGGATTTGTTCCTGAAACGCTTGACACAAAGATTTATGATGAAATTATTGCCATAGAAAATGATGACGCTTTTGCGGAAGGAAAAGCTTTTGCGCGGTCAGAAGGAATTCTTGTTGGAATTTCAAGCGGAGCTGCTCTAAAGGCTGCAAAGATTCTTGCCCAGCGCCCTGAAAACAAAGGAAAAGTTATTGTGGCTCTTCTTCCAGATTCTGGAGACCGCTACCTTTCAACTCCGTTGTTTTCTGACTAGTCTGAAAAATTTACCACAAGTGCCGGGCGTATGCCCGGTTTTTTTTTTCGTTGCTATTTTTTTTTATGGCATTATTCAATTTGATTGGATGGCATTTTCCTTAATCTTGCGTATTTGTTGCTCAATCTGTTTGCTATAGGTTGCATTATATTAGAAAAAATGTTATATATATTTTCTAATATAAATTGGGGAAAATTATGAACAAACAATTTTACAAAGATTCGCTTAAAATGCTTTTTCCTATTATTCTGCAGAATATATTCGCCGCCATGATGGGCTCTGTGGATGTTATAATGCTTAACAGTGTAGGTCAGGACGCTATTGCGGCAGGCTCTCTTGCAACTCAGTACTCTGGTCTTGTCTTTATGTTTTATTCGGGAATAAGCTCAGGCTCTATTCTTCTTGCGGCTCAGTATTTTGGTAAAAAAGATTTTAAGGCTCTTGAGGCAATTGAAGGGATTGCGCTTAAATGCTCGCTTGCTGTTGCGGTTGCCTTTTCTGTTGGCGCATCGTTGTTCCCGGAAAAACTTATGCGCGTTTATACGGCTGATCCGGTTTTGATTTCAGAAGGCGCGGAATATCTTCGCATAATCTGGGTGTTCTATCTTTTGTGGGCGGTTTCAAATACTTACTTTTCTATGCTTAGAAGCGCGAATCATGTTTCGGTGGCAACATTCTTTAACGGTGTGGGATTTTTCCTGAACATCATTCTTAACGCGGTTTTTATCTTTGGATTTTTTGGAATTGAAAAAATGGGAATCCGCGGAGTTGCTCTTGCTACTTGCATTTCTCAGGCTGTTTGTGTTGCAGGGTGCTTTATTGTTTCGGCCCGGAGTAAGGACATAAAACTTAAGTTTTCCTATATGTTTATAAAAAGCAGCTCTCTTGCCAAGGATTTTTTTAAGATGTCTTTGCCTGCCTTGCTGAATGATGTTTCCTGGGGCGCGGCTTTTTCTGCTTACGTTGCAATCATGGGGCGGCTTGGCTCTGATGTTGTGGCTGCGAATTCGATTGTATGTGTTGTGCGCAACTTTGCCACTGTGTTCTGCTATGCTGTTGCTGCGGTCGGCGTCATTATTGTAGGAAACTTGATTGGCGCGGATAAGATTGACGAGGCTGAAAAAGGTGCAAAGGAATTTCTTAAAGTTACAGTTATTACAGGGGCGTTTGGCGGACTTTTGATATTTATTTCAATTCCGTTTGTTCTAAAATACGCTTCGCTTTCAACTTTGGCAATGCATTATTTAAAGCAGATGCTTTTTATAAATGTCTACTATGTTATGGGAACTGCTGTTAACACAACTCTTATTGCCGGTATCTTCCGCGCGGGCGGATGCACAAAATTCGGTCTAATATGCGACACAATCGATATGTGGGGCTATGGAATTACAGCTGGAATTCTTACAGCTTTTGTATTCAAGCTTCCTGTTGTATGGGTTTACTTTTTTATGTGCCTAGACGAATTTGTAAAGTGGCCCTGGGTGTTCTCGTTCTATAAGAGCAAGAAGTGGCTTAGAAACATAACTAGAACTGAATATTAGCTTTGACTTGAACTTATGCAGGCATTTTCATTTGTCTGCGTTTCTTCTATAATAAAGGGCTATGAACGCATTCAACGATGAGAAAATTGTAATTCAAGGTGCGCGCGAGCATAACTTAAAGAATATCAGTGTTGAAATTCCGCGCAATAAACTTGTTGCCATAAGCGGACTTTCTGGCAGCGGAAAATCATCACTTGCATTTGATACTCTTTTTGCTGAAGGCCAGCGCAGATATATGGAAAGTCTTTCTTCCTATGCAAGGCAGTTCCTTGGAAGAATGGACAAGCCTGATGTGGATTTGATTACGGGGCTTTCTCCTGCGATTTCAATTGAGCAAAAGACAACCCATAAAAATCCGCGTTCAACGGTTGGAACTGTAACAGAAATCTATGACTATTACCGCCTTCTGTATGCAAGAATTGGAAAACCCCACTGTCCGAATTGCGGTCGGGAAATCAAGGAACAGTCGGTTGACCAGATTATAGAAACAATTCTTTCTTGGTCGCAGGGAACTAAACTTACAATTCTTTCTCCTGTTATCCGCGGAAAAAAAGGTGAGCATCAAAAAGTTATTGACGACGCAAAGAAATCTGGCTTTGCGCGCGCTAGAATTGATGGGCTTATGGTTGAGCTTGAAGATTCCATAAAACTGGACAAGCAGAAAAAGCACACAATTGAAATCGTTGTTGACCGCATAGTTTTAAAGCCTGAAATTAGAAAACGTCTTGCCGATTCAGTTGAAACTGCGCTTCAAAGTTCAAACGGTGTTATAATTGTTTTGCGCCGCGTAAATAAGACTGATGAGGCTTATGAAAATGTTGTGCATGAGATTTCTGCAAAAGGAAAGTCTGTTGATTCTGCCGCGGATTTTATAGAAGAGGAAGTTTTCTTTTCACAGAAGAATGCCTGTCCTGACTGCGGAATTTCTATTCCAGAGCTTCAGCCTAGGATGTTCTCTTTTAACAATCCGTTTGGAGCCTGCCCCGACTGTACTGGTCTCGGCGAAAAAATGGAATACGACAAAAATTTGATTGCGCCGGATTCTTCACTTTCATTTAATGAGTACGGAATTCAGGCTTACAATCCTGAAAGTTCCTGGAACCATGCGATGTTCGAGGCTGTTGCAAATGAAGCAGGCTTTACTCTTGAAACTCCGCTGAAGGATCTTACAAAGAAGCAGACTGATTTTTTGTGGAACGGAGACGCGCAGAAAAACATAAAGTGGGTTTACAAAAAGCAAAGCGGTGAGGGAACAAGTTCTTACAATCGTCCTTGGCTTGGAATTTTCGGTGATTTGCGCCGCCGCTACAATGAAGCTTGGGGAGAAAATGCAAGGGAATCTCTTGAAAAATTTATGTCGCATAAAGAGTGTGCGTCTTGCCATGGAAAACGTCTTCGCCCGGAATCTCTTGGCGTTACTGTCGGCGGAAAAAATATCTGGGACTTGACCGAGTTTTCTGTTACAGAAACCATAGACTTCTTTGAAAAATTAGAGCTTTCTGAAACAGAAAAAAAGATTTCCGCGCAAATTTTAAAGGAAATAAAATCACGCCTTTCGTTCTTGAAAAATGTTGGGCTTGAATATCTTACGCTTCAGCGTTCGGCTGCAACTTTAAGCGGAGGCGAGGCGCAGCGCATAAGGCTCTCAACTCAGATTGGCTCAGGTCTTACCGGGGTTATGTATATTCTGGACGAGCCTTCGATTGGTCTGCATCAGCGGGATAATCAGCGGCTTATTGATTCTCTTTTGTATCTTAGAAATCTTGGCAACACGGTGATTGTTGTTGAGCATGACGAGCAGACTTTGCTTACCGCGGATTATCTTGTTGACATTGGTCCTGGAGCTGGTGTCCACGGCGGAAAAATCATGGCGGCAGGAACTCCGCAGGAAGTTATGAAAATTCCAGAAAGCCTTACTGGCCAGTATCTTGCAGGAAAAATCAGAATGGAAATTCCAAAGCAAAGAAGAACTGGAAACGGAAACTTTATAAAAATTCAAAATGTTACAGAGCACAACTTGAAAAATGTAAGCGTTGAAATTCCGCTTGGAACTTTTACTTGCATAACGGGAGTTTCTGGCAGCGGAAAATCAACTTTGCTGAATGATGTTTTGTTTCCTGCAATCAGCAATAAAATTATGAAGAGCGAGCTTCCGGTTGGCGCATACAAAAAAATTTCAGGCTTGGAAAATATTGACAAAGTGATCAGCATAGACCAAAGCCCTATTGGAAGAACTCCGAGAAGCAATCCTGTAACTTACATCGGTGTGTTTGATAAAATCCGCGAGCTTTATGCAAGTATTCCAGAAGCAAAGGCAAAGGGCTACAAGAGCGGACGTTTTTCTTTCAATGTAAAAGGCGGAAGATGCGAGGCTTGCCAGGGAGCTGGAACTTTGACAATTAAAATGAATTTTCTTCCTGACGTTTTTATTCCATGCGATGTCTGCCACGGAAAAAGATTCAATCAGGAAACTTTGGATATCCTTTACAAGGGAAAGTCCATAAGCGATGTTCTTGACATGACGATTGAAGAAGCCGCCGATTTCTTTGCTGGAATTCCGCATATTGCAAGAAAACTTGAAACCTTAAAAAGTGTTGGTCTTGGCTATATTCAGCTTGGACAAAATGCGCTTACTTTGAGCGGAGGAGAAGCTCAGCGTGTAAAACTTGCATCTGAACTTTCGCGTCCTTCAACTGGAAAAACTTTATATATTTTAGATGAGCCTACGACCGGACTTCACTTTGTTGACATAAAGCAGCTTATGGGCGTTATTCAAAAACTTGTTGACAAAGGAAATTCTGTTGTGATGATTGAACATAATCTTGATGTTATCTGCCAGGCGGACTATTTGATTGATCTTGGTCCTGAAGGAGGAAGCGGCGGCGGGTCTGTTATTGCGACAGGAACTCCAGAAGAAGTTGCAAGGTCAAAAGAAAGCTACACAGGAAAATATGTTTCCCATCTTCTTGAACGCGAAAAAGAAAGAAACAGGCTTTTGTAAAAATGTTTTTTTGTCTTTCATCTTTCGGAAAAAGAACTGCTTTTTTTTTGCTTGCTTTGTTTTTTTTATTTAAGCCTGCGTTTTCTCAAAGCGAAGTTACAGTTGTAACAATTATAAGCGCAAATTATTCAGAATACAAAAAAAATGAAAATACAAGCGAAGATGAAATTCACCTTTCTGGAAATGTAAAGCTTTCTGTTGAAAAAGAAAAATCAAAAACAGAAATAAAAGCTGACGATGTAACTTTTAATCGTTCAACACAAATGCTTTATGCAAAAGGAAATGTGCGCATTTTAAAGTCTGGCACCAGTGGAGACGAGCAGGAAATTTCTGCTTCAACAGTTTTGCTTAACACAGGTACTTTGGAAGGTGTTTTTGACAATGGAAGAATTTTCAATGCGGGAAACGGAGCTTTGAGTCTTCCGTCCGGCTCAACAATGATTGTTGCTTCTGAAATTTTTGGCAGAGATTCTTCCGGCTCTGTTGCATTTAAAAATGCCGCGCTTACTTTTTGTGATGATGAAGATCCGCATTGGAAAGTAAAGGCTTCAAGAATTTGGCTTCTTCCCGGAGGCGAGTTTGCGTTTTTGAATGCGGTTGTCTATGTTGGAAAAATTCCGGTTTTGTATCTTCCGGCTTTTTATTATCCAAAGGATGAGCTTTTGTTTAACCCGGCGTTTGGATATGACGAGCGGTTTGGATATTATTTTCAGACTACAACTTATTTGCTTGGAAGAAAACCTTTGCAAGAGGCTGACAGTTCTTCCGATGACAATCTTGCGGCAGGAATTTTCAACTTCATGCGTCCTTCAACTTTAAAGGAGCAAAAGAGGGAAGGACTTGTTCTGCACAATTTGGATGAAGATTTTAAAGGAGACCCTTCAAGCTATTTAAAGTTCACAGCGGATTACTATGCGAACATGGGATTTGCAACTGGACTTTCTGGCATTTACAAACCGTCTTCTTCGGACTACATTTCTTCGATTGAAGCCGGAACGCAGCTTGCGTTTACAAATACAGTTTTTTATTCGGGTGGAAAATATACTCCTTATTCTTCAGCTGGAAAAATAGAAAAGGACAAATCTAATTTTCTTGGAATTGAATCTCCATTCCGCTATAAAGGACTTTTAAAAGCTTCTATAAAAAAGCCGTTTTCATTAAGTCTTTCCATGCCGGTTTACAGCGATCCGTTTTTTACGGAAGATTTTGAAAAGAGGTCTGAATATCTTGATTGGATAAATTTTCTTTTGGGTCAGACAAAAACTGATGATAATGACACAGAAGATACTTCTGCCCAGACTTCTTCATTTGAATGGACTGCAAATGCTTCTTATTCTGTTCCTCTGCCGGATTTTGTAAAGCCGTTTATTTCAACTTTGTCTATTACAAATTTGTCGGCGGATATTTCATTTTATTCCAAGTCCAGAACTGATTCTGATTTCTCTTCTGCTGCATTTGACTGGCGCACTTACAGCCCGGAGCGTTCGTTCTTTTATCCATCTCAAGTTGTTCCATTTAAAATCGCAGCAAAAATTGAAGGAACTATTTTTAAATATCCGTTTGAAAAAAATTACGAAAAATTCGATTCGCCTTCATTTCCGATAGAACTTGAAATTCCAGAAGAATTAAAAAGTCCAAAGCAAAAAGAATCTATTCCAGAAAATTCAGAAGAAAAAGATGAGCAGCAAAGAAAATCAGATGAAGAAAAAGATGATGTGCTTGCTTTTTCTATACAGGAACTTGCGCCAAAACCAAAAGAAAATATTGTTGACATAAAGGGAATTGAATACAAGCTTGGCTATTCAATAGTTCCGCAGTTTACATCCCAAATTAACTATAATTCTTCTGACTTGCTTGAGCCTTCTGATTTTGAATGGGGAAATTTTTATTCGACTTATTATCAGATAAAAGTTCCTGCTACAATTTCAAGCGAGCTGGGATTTAGAAACCCGTTTGTGTATTCAAAAAATGATTTTACATTCAATCCTGTTTATCAAAGCCACCCGAATCTTGACGGCTACACATCCGAGACTTCAAAAAATTCGGTAAAGCTTTCGGACTACAAAGCTAAAAAAATGGATTTGGTAAATGACAATAATTTTTCTATAAATCCATTTGCTTATTCTGATATGTTCAAGGATTCGAGCATTGCATGGAAATCTTCTATAAAAATTATCAAGACTGAATTTATTGGAGACGCTGAAAAGCCTGAATGGGAATACGCGGTTATGAAACTCACTGATGAAGAAACGGTAACTTCCCATACAGTGAGCGCAAAACTTGCCGCAAAAGAAACAGATGATTTTTCGCAGTCCCTGACGTTGACTTCAAATCTTCCGCCGCAGCTTGATGAGTACACTTTCAACGCCGCTTTTTCTTTTCCTTATGCGAGTCTTTCTGCGGAAGTCGGAATAAAACAGGAAAACGAAGACACTGACAATTTTGTTTGGAATCCTTTTAAGCAGTCCGCCACGCTGAAATTTTTTAACGGAAAACTTTTGTTTTCAGAATCCTTTAATTATGAAATGGAAGAAAAGCGTTCGGATTCAATGAAGCTTTCTTTTTCTTGGAACGATTTTCAGCTGTCGTACATAATGCAGTACACGACTTGCTATTATTTTGATTCAAGCGAAGGCTGGGTTGCAAAAGAAGACAAGGATTTTGTTCCTTACACTTTAAGCCTTGCGTATTCAACTTCCGGGAAAAATTTCAAGTACTGGAAAAAGCGGATTACCTGGGCACCTTCTCTTACAGCTGGAATTGTCTATGACTGCGTCCGTCCTACAAACAGTTATTTTAGGTTTGTTCCGTCTTTGACTTTTAAAATCCATGATGCATTTGAACTGTCATTCAGCGCGGAAACTCAAAACAATGTTATTTTCAGATATTTCCAAAGATTCACAAAATACGACAATGTTATTTCCGGCGAAGAAAATATGTTTGTTGACTTGTGGAATTCTTTTGCTTTCTGGGGAGATGGTCAGTTTTATGATTCAGACCAGCTTAACAGACGTTCCTCCGGCTTCAAGCTAAAGACTTTAAAAGTCAGCATTACAAGAAATCTGCATGACTGGGATATGACAGGCTCAATTTCGTTTAAGCCTCGCCTTGTTACAAATGGAAGCGGCTCAAAAACTTATGATTATCATCCGTATATAACTTTTGCGATTTCATGGCATCCAATGCCTAGTTTTAAGACTGAACTTATTGACGAATATGGAGAATGGCAATTACAATAAAGTATATTGAAATAAATCGGAGGCGAAAAATGTCAGAAGAAATCAATGAGGAGAAAAAAACAGAAGAAACTTCTTCTAGTAAAAAGTTGTTTGCAAAAACTCTAAAGCAGTATCTTGACAAAAGTGTTGAAGTTTCTAAGAAAGGTTTGAAATCAGCTGGTTCTGCAATAACTGAATTTGGCGATAAGTCCGTTAACAAAATTGATATTGTTCAGCTGAAAAACCACCTTGTAAAAAAATATCAGGAGCTTGGGCAGACGGTTGCGGAGCAGCTTGCGGAAGACGGAATTTCAATTTCAAAAGATTCCATCGTTGTTTCTGAAAAACTTTCTTCAATAAAAGAGCTTAAAGAAAAAATCCATGAAAAAGAAGAAGCTTTGAAAAAGTATGAAAAATAAAAGCTGCTTCTAAATGGCTTGAATAAATTTTTCATGCGGTGAAATTGTGGCAACTGATTTTGTTTTGTGATAGAATATCCGCATGAAAAATTTTTCGTTGATTATAAAACTTAATTTAATTTGCTCGGCAATTTTTTCTGTTCTGTGTCTTTATATGCATTTGGATATTTCAGCCGTGGCATTTCCTCTTTCCGCAGGATTTACTGTTCTTCTTTATTTTGCTTCATACGTTGAGCTTGTAAAAAATAAATCAGTGCGCCGCTTGAATTCTGTGCGCCGTGTTTTTCAGTACGAGCCTTTTGTTTTTATAACGGCTTTTGTTATTCAGCGTTCTGGAAAATTTGGATTTCCTGCTGGCTTTGATTTTTTGTGCGCTTTTGCTTGGATTATGATTCTAGTTCTTTCTCTTTTGGCGCAGTATTTTCTTGCTGAAAAACGGATTGCGTCTCTTGATTCCGGCTGGGCTGAATTTTTAAAGGCAAATCCTTGCAAAAAGCCAAAGGGAATAAAGCGTGTTGCCGTTGAAATTCTTGAATGGATTGACGCGCTTTTTCAGGCTGTCTTTACAATAATGCTTTTGAACATTTTTATTTTTCAGCTTTACGAAATTCCGTCAGAAAGCATGGTTCCGACTTTTCTTATAAAAGACAGAGTTGTTGTTTTAAAATCTCTTGCCGGTCCGAAGTTTCCGCTTAGCAACGCAGGATTTCCGTATCTTCAAAAATACAAGAGAGGCGACATTGTTGTTTTTAGAAATCCGCATTACGGAAGCGACCGTGAAAATGAAGTGAAAACTTTTTTCAGCCAGTTTATTTATATGTGCAGCCTTACGCTTTTAAAGACAAATACAGATGAGCACGGCGAAATAAAAGCCGACCCTCTTGTAAAGCGTGTAACCGCAGTTCCGGGCGAACAGATTTATATGCTTGACGGAACTCTTTATTCGCGCACAAAAGATAATCAGGAATTTAAGCCTGTAGAGCAGGACTCTTCTTGGGCTGCCTGGAATTTGAATCCGCTTTCTTCAAAGATAAAGTCAAAAATACAGACAATTCCTCTTTCTGAATCACAGGCTGAATCGACTTTGAAAATTGAAGAGCAGCGCAGAACTCTTGACTTGAACAGCGCAAAATCTGAATGTGAAAAACTTTCCAAGGAATTTGCTCGTTATGCGCGTCCAAAAGAAAATTCAGGCAAATCTATAGAAGAAATTTTTTCAGCGCGGGATTTATTTGTCTATAATTTGTTTTCAAATATAAACAACGAAACGATTTCGCTTTTAACTGTAAAAGGAGGCTCCGATTGGGTTGACTCGTTTCTGAACAGCTGGCACCGTGAAAATAATATTTCAAATCAGCTTGGAAGCGACGCATATATGGAATCAAGTTTTAGGCTCAATGTAATGGCAAAGCTTTTATTCGGCAGGATTCTTGTAAGAAATGCAAGCCTTTTAGCTTCGGAAATTCCTGTTTCAAAATGGCAGACTGATTCTGTGCGCATGGAATATCTTAAGGCGGCTCAGGAACTTTGCCTTTACATTCTTGAAATGGATTTAAGAAATCTTCCTGTTTTTCCTGCAAATGACAAGAATGGAAACGCTCAGTACATTCCAGAAAACTGCTATTTTATGATGGGCGACAACCGCTACAATTCTCTTGATATGCGCCATAGCTATGAGCAGACTTTAATTTCAATTTCGCCAATGGATTCAATGTCTGTAACTTACTATACAAGCCTTGCGCCTCAATATGTAAACAGAAGCCGTATGCTTGGAAAAGCCTGCTTTAGATTCTGGCCCTTGAACCGTGTTGGAATTCCTAAAAGCGGTTTGACTGACTAAAACTGAATTGTTATTGATTTTTGAAATAATAAATAATAGAATAGACTTATGACTGAACAGTACGAAAATAATAATGAAGATGAAATTTCTTTGATTGACTTGTTTGCGGTTCTTGTCCGCTATAGAAAACTTGTAGTTATAGGAACGCTTGCTGTTGCGCTTGCCGCCTTTGCATGGCTTTTTGTTCTGCCGAAATTTGTTCCTTCGTTGAATAAAAAAACACTTACAATTTCTTACGCGCTAAAAACAGAACGTTTGCCTAGTAGTGTCGCGTTTTCTGTTAATTACGATATTTTGTTGACTGCAACAAATTATATGAATGATGTTAGAGTGCTTGCGGATGCGCAGCGGGAATTTTCAATTTTTGCGGATGAAAAAAAAGTTCCTTCTGTTATTGCATATAATAAACAGATTCAAGATGCGATTGATAAAGAAAAGTTTGTAGCAAAAAGATCTCCAATTGCTGATACAATTGCTGTTACTTGTAAAATTCCTATTGAAAAAGAAGATTTTGCTGATGATTTTATTAAGAAAATAGCAAAAATGGCATCTGATTATATTGAAGCTGATTTAATGCCAGAAATTAATACTTTGGAAGATAATGCGGATATGATTCTTGAAAAATATGGTGATTTGGGCTTGTCTGAAAAAAAATCTTCTTCTTCTTCTTCTTCTTCTTTTACGAATTATGCTGATATTTCATCTGATATAAAAGCTTTTAAGTTAAAGCATGACATGTTTGTGCAACTTTTGGATGATGCATTTGTAATTACAGATCCTGCGGGCTGCACAATTAAATTTATAGTTGCAACTTTTGCCGCATTCTTTATATTTGTATTTATTGCTTTCTTGCTGAATGCTGTGGCAAACATAAAAACAGATCCTTATGCTTCAAATATTATAAAAAAAGCATGGGACGAAGGAAAATAAAAGAAGTTGCAAGCAATGATTTTTTGATTTTCAAAAAGTCATGCTAAAAAAAATTTTAAGGATTGAGATATGAAAGGTATTATTTTAGCAGGCGGTTCTGGAACTAGACTTTATCCAATCACAAAAGCTGTTTCAAAGCAGATTCTTCCGTTGTATGATAAGCCGATGATTTATTATCCGTTAAGTTGCCTTATGCTTGCGGGAATAAAAGAAGTTCTTATAATTTCAACTCCAAGAGATTTGCCTTTATTTAAAGAACTTTTTGGAGACGGAAGCTGGCTTGGAATGAAATTTGAATATAAAGTTCAGGAAAAACCGCGCGGACTTGCTGATGCTTTTATTATTGGAAAAGATTTTATTGCAGATGACAGTGTTGCATTGGTTCTTGGCGACAACATTTTTTACGGACAGTCTTTCACTTCAACTTTAAAGCGCGCAAAAGAAACTGTTGAATCTGGAAAGGGTAGTGTGATTTTCGGCTATTATGTAAAAGAGCCTTCAGCTTACGGAGTTGTTGAATTCGATAAATCTGGAAAGGTTTTAGGAATTGAAGAAAAGCCTTTAGTTCCAAAATCAAACTATGCGGTTCCGGGACTTTACTTTTATTCAAATGACGTTGTAAAAATCGCCACTGATGTAAAACCTTCTGCCCGTGGTGAAATTGAAATAACTTCTATAAACAATGAATTCCTTTCAAGAGGAGAGCTTTCTGTTGAACTGCTTGGACGCGGAATGGCTTGGCTTGATACAGGAACTTACGACGGACTTTTGGAAGCAAGCAATTTTATTGCTACAATTCAAAAACGACAGGGAATGTATGTAAGTTGCATTGAAGAAATTGCATTCCGCAACGGATGGATTTCAAAAGAAGAGCTTTTGTCTCTTGCTTCAGGCTACAAAACAGAATACGGCCGTTATCTTGAATATATCGCAGGTGCAAACTGATGTTCGAATTTAAAAAATGCTATTCTTCTGACGGAACAGAATTTGCAGGACTTTATGAAATTCAGCCAAAAGTCTTTGGAGACAGCCGCGGATATTTTTTGGAAACTTACAGTGAAAAAGATTTTTTTGAAGCCGGACTAAAAATGAAATTTGTTCAGGACAATCAGTCATCTTCGTCAAAAGGCGTTTTGCGCGGACTGCACTTTCAGACAAGGCATCCTCAGGGAAAACTTGTGCGCTCATTGCAGGGAAAAGTTTTTGATGTTGCTGTGGATTTGCGCAAAGGTTCTGCTACATTTGGAAAATATTACGGAGTTGTCCTTGACAGCGAAAAGCAAAATCAGTTTTATATTCCAGAAGGCTTTGCCCACGGATTTTATGTGATTTCTGATTCGGCGGTTTTTGCTTACAAATGCACGGACTTTTATCATCCGGAAGATGAAGACGGCTTGATGTGGAATGATTCTTCAATTGGAGTTGACTGGAAGTCTGTTGGCGCAGGAGAAACTCCACTTTTAAGTGAAAAAGACAAAAAACATCTGGCATTCTCTTTTGATGCGGATTATTTTGATTTAAATGGAAAATGGCAGGGAAAATAAAATGCGCAAACTAAAAAATATTCTTGTAACTGGCGGTGCAGGTTTTATCGGCTCGAATTTTATTCACTATTTGTTTGGACTTTCTTCAGCGAAAGGAAATCTTTTTAATGATGCAGATTTTAGCGGAAATGTTGTGAATGTTGACTGCCTTACTTATGCCGGAAATCTTGAGTCCTTAAAAGATGTTGAGGAAAAATTCGGCGGAAAGCGTTATTTTTTTGAAAAAGTGGATATTTGCAACCGCCCGGAAATTGAGCGGATTTTAAAGCAGTATGACATTGACACAATCATTCATTTTGCTGCGGAAAGCCACGTTGACCGTTCTATCTTGGGACCTGAAACTTTTATAAAAACAAATGTAATGGGAACTTTTACACTTTTGGATGTTGCCCGCAGTTTTTGGAAAAAGCCGGACGGAACATTCAGGGATGATGTTCTTTTTCATCATATTTCAACAGATGAAGTTTACGGTTCACTTGGTGAGACAGGATATTTTACAGAAACAACTCCTTATGATCCTCGATCTCCGTATTCTTCTAGCAAGGCAAGTTCTGACCATATTGCAATGGCGTATTTCCATACTTATGGTTTGCCGCTTACTTTAAGTAACTGCACAAACAATTACGGACCTTATCAGTTCCCTGAAAAACTTCTGCCTCTTATGATTAGCAATATCCGCGACGGAAAGCCTCTTCCTGTTTATGGCAAAGGCGACAATATCCGCGACTGGATTTATGTTGAAGATCACAACCGCGCAGTTTGGCTTATTGTAAACAAAGGGCGCACTGGTCAGAAATATAACATTGGCGGAGAAAATGAATGGCAGAATATAAAGCTTCTTCATAAAGTGATTGAGCTTTCTGCTGAAAAACTCGGAAAGCCTGCTTCTGAAATTGAAAAAACAATCACTTATGTAAAAGACCGTCCGGGACATGACAAGCGTTATGCGATTGACTGTACAAAAATAAAAACTGAGCTTGGCTGGCAGCGCAAAATGACTTTTGAGGAAGGCTTGAATGCGACTGTTGACTGGTATCTAAAAAATACAGAATGGGTTAACCACATTCTTAGCGGCGAATACACAAAATGGATAGACGCTAACTACAAGTCAAGATAAAACTAAAGAAAAGAAAAAGCCTCGCGAAAATGAGGCTTTTCTTATGCATAAAAATGCTGGTTACTGCCTTTTTACGAACTGTATAAAGTCTAAGTTCATTCCGACATCACCAGTTTTTTGTTCGGAATTTGCCTGAATTGTGATAAGAATTGTGCGCGGCTCGTCAATTGTAAAATAAATTGGCGCTCTTGTTGTAAGTTCCCAGGTTCCTAACGGCGGATTGCTTGGATAAACGCGGAAAGGCGTGTTGTCAATATAAACATAAAATGCGCTGTGGTCGGAATCTGTGGCTTTTTCTTTTATAAGGCATTCGTAAGTTCCAGCCGGAAACTTTACCTTGAGTTTAGCTGTTGCCGCCTCATCAAGAAGCCGCGCCGCAAACTGTCCGCTTGCATCTTTGTCTTGGACAACAAGAAAGTGATGAAGCAGCATGGACTCAACTTCATATTTTATTCCGATTCCAGAATATTCAATAACAGGAAGCTCTGTCAGCAATGGCGGCGGAGTCTGCTTGTCTTCAACTTTAAGGAATTCCGAATTCTTAGGCGAAGTTGCGCAAGAAAAAAATGCCAGTGCATATACTGCCGTTAAAATAGTAAAAACTGTTCTCGATAAAATTATTCGCATTTTTTCATTATAACACAAGAACTTTGCATTTGCAAATATCAATCTTGCTTGGAACTGTTAGATCTTTGGAACTCTTGGCTTTGCCATGTTTTTCAGCATGTTTTGCAAAAGCTCGTGGGCTGTTTCTGCATCCACTTCTTTTGAAGGCTCGTGATACTCAACAAGATTTTTTGGAATTTCATCAAGGAAGCGGCTCGGCTCGCATTCAACTGTGGATGTCATTTTTCTTCTGTGTGAGCATGAGGAAATTAAAAGCCTGTCTCTTGCTCTTGTAACTGCAACGTAAAAAAGCCGCCGTTCTTCTTCAATCGCCGCATCTCCGCCCTCTTCTACAGCATGGGCATGAGGCATAAGACCTTCTTCCGCTCCGGCAATAAATACAACTGGAAATTCCAGCCCCTTGCTTGCGTGGATTGTCATTAAATTCACTTTGCCTTTGTCCTGCTCGTCGTCCATGTCGTCCCGTGAAATTAAAGTGATTCTGTTTAAATATGCGTAAAGACTTGTGTCGTCATAGTTTGGATTGTTTTCCCATTGCTCCATGCTCTTGATTAAGCTTTCGATGTTCATGTATTTGAACCTTGCGGATTTTTCGCTTTTGGGATTTTCTGAAATCAAGTAGTCAAAATAATTTATTTCATCTACTAAAGCGCGAACTTTTTTTGCAAGTCCTTTTCCAGAAAGCATGCTTTTGGAATTTTCTATTATATTTGAAAAGGCTTCAAAATCCGCTTTTGTTTTTTCACTTACAGGGCATTCCTCTTCCGAAGATGACAAAATTGCCTGAATGGATTCCCAAAGAGAAAAATTCATTGTTGAAGCGACTTTGTTTATCGATTCGATTGCAGCCTTTCCGATTCCACGCCGCGGTGTATTTATTATGCGCAAAAGATTTATGTCGTCGTCATGGTTTGCTATTACGCGCAGATAGCTGATAATGTCTTTTATTTCTTTTCGCTCAAAAAAACTTGTACCACCGCTCATTGTATATGGAATGTTGTTTTCAAGAAAAGCTTCTTCAATTGCACGGCTTTGTGTGTTTGCCCGGATTAAAACTCCAAAGTCGTCATAGTTGCGTTTTTCGTCTACGCTGATTCCAAGAATTCCTTCTGCAATAAAGTCAGCTTCTGCGGCTTCGTTTTCCGGCGAATAAAGCTCGATTGGTTTTCCGTTTCCGTTTCCGCTCCAAAGTTCTTTGTCTTTGCGGTTTGTGTTGTGCTTTATTACTCCGTTTGCCGCCGCCAAAATTGTGCCAGTTGAACGATAATTCTGCTCAAGTCTTATTTCAGTAACATCAGGAAAATCTTTTTCAAAATTGATTATATTCTGAAAGTCCGCACCCCGCCAGCTGTAAATGCTTTGGTCGTCATCGCCAACGACCGCGATATTTTTGTTTGCAAGAAGATGCATCATTTCGTACTGCTGATGGCTTGTGTCCTGAAATTCGTCAACCATTATGTAGCGGAATCTGTTTCTGTATGCTTCCAAAACTTCTGGGTTCTCTTTAAAAAGTTTTATCGGGAGCACAATCAAGTCGTCAAAGTCAACGGAATTGAAAAGCTTAAGCCCAGACTGATATTCTTCGTAAAGGCTTCTGTACATATCGCTTTCGGAATTCCAGCTTTTGCGTCCGGTTTTTATATCGCTGAACAATGTGCTTATTTTATAAAGATCCATTGCGTCTGCTGAAAATTTCAGTTCACGTCCGCTTTCTTTTATTAGAGCTTTTTTGTCGGTTTCATCATAAATTGAAAAATTTTCCCGGTAGCCAAGCTTTGTAATTTCCTGTCTTAAAATTCGGACTCCAAATGCATGAAAAGTGCTGACTGTAAGATTGTTCAGTTTTTTTCCAGTAAGCTCTTTTATGCGCTCTTCCATTTCTTTTGCGGCTTTGTTTGTAAAAGTGAGCGCAAGAATCTGGCTTTGCGGAATTCCTTTTTCAAGCATATTGGCGATTCTGTAAGTGATTACGCGGGTTTTTCCAGAGCCTGCGCCTGCAATTATTAAAATCGGTCCTTCAATTGTAGACACAGCTTTGTATTGCTCTGGATTGAGCTTGTCCTTTAAATCATTTTCAAGAGACATTTTTATTCCTTTTTTTTACTAGCTTTTTTTTTATTCAGTTTTGTAGCTGTCAACAATTTTCTTTACAGATTCAGAAAGCTCAAGGTTTTCTTCTGAATGTGAATTTACTTTTCCGGCAAAATTTTTCATCTTTTCAAGGTTTTCAGAAGCGGTGCTTGAGCCGTCAAGAATTTCTGAGGCTTTTTCCTGAAGAATTGAAACCTGCTCTTCAAGAAGCGAATTTTTTATTTTGAGTTGTCCGGACGAAACAGAAATAGCATTGGAATCTTCATGAAGAATTTGCATCATGCTTTGGATTTTGCTTGATTCTGAATTCTGTTCATTCATTTTTTCGCATACACTTTGAATTGAAGTATTCATGCTTTTTATGCTTGATTCCAGCGCTTCAAATGATTTTGTAGAATTTGTAGAAGCTGAAACCATCTGTTCTACAGCCGACTCAATGTTTTCTACAAGTTCTTTTATCGATTTTGTCTGGGAGGCGGAATTTGTTGCAAGTGTTCTGATTTCGTTTGCAACTACACTGAATCCTTTTCCCGCTTCTCCTGCGTGCGCCGCTTCAATTGCCGCGTTCATGGCAAGCAAATTTGTCTGCGCAGAAATTTCGGAAATCACTTTGTTCGCTTCAAAAAGCTTAGTCGCAAGTTCCTGAATCGCTTCAATTTTCTTTGTGACTTCGGACTGGCATTGCTTTCCGTCATTGGATTTTTGAACAATATTTTCGTATTCACTGTTGATTCCAAAAATTTTTTCGTTGATTTCTTCTATGTTTTTTGTAATCTGGCTAACGGCATCTGTGGAATTCTGAATCGCCACGTGCTGATTTTTTGCTTTTTCGTCAAGCTCAATCACGGAAGTTACAACATCATCGATGGTTCCGTTTGCTTCCTGAGTTTTTTCAGTCTGCTCTTTTGCCTTTGAGTAAATATCTTCTATTAGTTGACCTTCCGTTTCAATTAGGCTTGTTGTTTCGTGCGTCTGGTTTAAAAGCACATTTGAATTTTCGCTTAACTTTGAAACGGCTGTTTTCTCAGAAATAATCATTTTCTGAAGATTTTCAATTATTCTGTTGCAGGCTCTTGAAATTTCTGTAAGTTCGTTTTCACCTGACTCTAAAACTCTGGCAGTAAGGTCGCTTTCTCCGCCGGCAATTTCGTTCATTCTTGATGAAACTGCTGTAAGCTTCTTGAAAAATGAAGAAATCCATAGATATAAAATTCCTATGCAGATTATAAAAAGCGCAAGGCAGCAAATCGACATTGTAATCTGGCTTTGCTCTATAAGTTTAAGAATTGCAACAGCATCAAAATCGCAGGCAACAAATCCAATTGCATTATTGTCCTTTATAATCGGAGCATAAGCTGTAATTAGCCATCCCCAGTCTTTTTGTTTTTTAAAATCTGATATAATGATTTCTTTTTCCTGCAATACAATATGCGGATATTCACCGTAACTAGATAAGTCTTCAACAGTTCCTATTGGAGAAAAATTGTCTGTGTCAACGCGTGTTGTGCTTCCGTCTACAATGTATGTAAAATTGTTTCCTCCGCTTGGAACCATTGTGTAAAGAAATTTGCACTGAGTCTGTGATTTTATAATTCTAAGTTCCTGATATAATTCTTTATAGTACGGATGAGATTCATCAAGTGTTTCAGCAAGCTCTGAAAATCTGTCCGCGTCGATTTTATATAAAGCTCTTTTTACTAAAGATTCTCCCTGGGAAGAAAAAACAGAAAAAGCAGTTGACTTTATATTGTTGATTGCGACCATTGTTGTAATAACAGAAATGAGAATGATAAAAAATGATATGAATGCGATAAACTTAAATTTGTATGATTTTGTAAATCTCATAGAGTCCCCCTTGTACATAATTTTGTACCAACAGCCTTATTTTCTTCCGCTAATTATATATGATAATTTCCATTTTGGATACATAAATTGATTGATAATCAGGGCAAACGCATTATAAATAATTTAAGTAAAGTTTGCGCGAAGAAACGGTTCCTGGAGCAAAAACACTCTGCAAAAATCAGCAGAAGCACTCAATAATTTTGCCAGTTAAAGGATGAGGAAATTTTAAGCAATCTGCAAAGAACTGCATTTCTTCATTTTGACTGCAAAGCGGATTGTAAAGTTTGTCGCCGCGTACAGGAAAGCCAAGCCAAGCCAAATGGCTTCTTACTTGATGGCGGTAGCCTTCTTTTATAGAACATTTTGCAAAAAACTTGTCTGTGTCCAAAATGATTTCCGTTGTGTAAATTTTTTCGCTGCATTTTTTCTGCGCCGCTTTTCCAGAATTGCCCGTTACTGGTCTAACTTGTGCTGATTTTAAAGAAAAAGGCCTGAATCTTGAAGAAACTGTATACTTTTTTATATTATCTGATTTATTTTCTAACAAAAATTCAGCTGGAGGAAATCCTTCAAGCGGTTTTTCGATTTTCTGGCATTTTGCGGAATAACCTTTTAAAAACTTCCCTTCACGCTGAAAATTTATAAATGCGTTGTAACTTTCTTGTGTTGTGGCGATTAAAAGCAAGCCTTCTGTTTCTGTGTCGATTCTATGCACAAGTCCGTGTTCTATTGCTTTTTTTCCGGAAACTTCCAAAAGATATGGGTACAGTTTTGCAGCCTGCATAAATGCGCATTCGTCCCCTTCAAAAAGCGGTGCGCTTGGAAGTCCACGTGGCTTTTTTATAACAACGAACGGATTTTCTTTTGACGGAGCAATGACAACCTGTATATGTTTTTCTGTATCCATTGTCTGCTACTTGTCCTTTGGAAGAATCACTTTTGTGTAGTCGCGCTTTAAAACTTTCATGACTTCTATAAAACGTTCTGGTGTTGGAGATTTAAAAATTGAAAGCTCTTCTTTTCCCGGAATTTTAATTTTCAAAAGTCTTGCATTAAGCATGAGAGTTGCCTTTGGAAATTTCTTATCTTGGTGCGCATAGATTCCGTCTCCTAAAATAGGACAGTTCAGGTATTTCATGTGTACCCGTATTTGGTGAGTTCTTCCGGTGTTTATCCTAACTTTCATCAGTGAGTATTCTCCGTAGCAGCTTATGCACTCGTAGTAGCTTTCGGCTGGCTTTCCTTCTTTCGTGCCAACTACAGCCTTGAATCTTTTTCTTTCTTTGGGGTCGCGGATTATATTTGTCTGAATAATTCCGTGCTGATGCTGAGGACGGCCAATGCAGATTGCAATGTATTCCTTTACAATTGAACTGTGGTTTCTAAACTGGGCTGAAAGAAATTCTTCTGTGTCGTGATTTTTTGCAGTTATGATTATGCCGGAAGTTTCTTTGTCCAGCCTGTGAACAATTCCCGGTCTGCGGTTTGAAAGAATTTTTGAAACCTGTCCTTCCTTCAGTTCTGGAATTGATTCTCTTCCCCAATGATATAAAAGCGCGTTTACCAAAGTGCCTTTCCAGTTTCCTGCGGCAGGATGAGTTACCATTCCCTGTTTTTTGTTTACAACGCAGACATTTTCATCTTCATAAATAATATCAAGCGGAATATTTTCAGGCTCAATATTGTCTGGAACATTTTCTTCCCACTGAATATCGATTATATCATTTGCCTTTACCTGACACGAAATTTTTTGCTTTTTTCCGTTCACTTGAATGCAGACAATTCCGCTTTTCAGTTTGCTTCTGTTCATTCCGTTTGGAAGAGACGCAATATATTTATCTAGCCGGATTTCGCCTTTGTATGTTGGAGGAACCTTGTTTGTAAAAAAAGACATCTATTGCTCCGAATTTAAATTCTCATTTTTTGTATTTTCATTTTCTTGAAACGGAACAACTATAATTTGATCGTGGCTTTCAAGAATTTTCTGCTGGCGTTTTTTTTCGTTGTGGCGTTTTACAAGATTTATCGCAAGGTCTGAAAATCCAATAATCATGCCTGCGCCAACTGAAGCGCAAAAAATTTTCATCTGTTCCCCTTCCGTAAATGAAGTTCCCTTGCTGAAAGGTGTTTCAAAAGTTGAAGAGTTCCCGGAAAAATACTGATACGCACTGTAGCCCAAATTCACACTGATTGCCACAAACGGAACTGCTCCAAGGGAAACAATTTCAAACCGGCGCAAATCTTTTGACCACTGCGGAAACTCGTTTTCTGTGTATGGCTCTGGAGTTGAATCTGTATTTTCCGAAGACTGCGGAAAAACTTGCAACGGTAAAAAAAGAGACAAAATAAAAATAATCAAAATAAAATGAAAATTTTTCATCCTGCTAAGAGTAGTCGCGTTCTCCAAACAATGCCGTTCCTATGCGGACCAATGTGCTTCCTTCTTCGATTGCAATTTTATAGTCGCCGCTCATTCCCATGCTAAGCTCGTTTATTTCAAGTGAAGGAAAACTTTTGTTCAGTTCATCTTTTAAATTTCTTAGTTTTGAAAATGATGCGTGGATAAGTTTTTCATCTTGAGTAAAAGGAGCCATCGTCATAAGTCCTTTTGGAACAATGTGCGGATAAATTCCATTTGCGCAGTTTTCTACAGATTTGAGCAATACGGACTTTTCCTTGTAGCCGCTTTTTGAATCTTCACCAGTATGAATCTCAAAGAGCACTTCAATTTTCTTTTCAATTTTTGCGCATTGTTTTTCAATTTCCGCCAAAAGTTCTTCTCTGTCCACGGATTGAATGCAAGACGCGATTTCAACTGCCTTTTTTACTTTGTTTGTCTGAAGGCTTCCGATTATGTGAAGGTCTGGCTTAATTTTTGAAACTGAATTTATCTGTGTGAATTTTGCAAAGGATTCTTGCACACGGTTTTCACCAAAAAGAGTCTGTCCTGTTTTCAACGCAGCCAAGACATCTTCCGCAGGATGAAATTTGCTTACAGCGCAAAGTTTAACGCAGCCTTCGTTTCTGCCGGATTTTTTTTCAGCTTCCTTTATTTGATTTCTAACTGATTCAAAATTTTCTGCAATTTGTTCTGCTGTCATTTTTGAGCCTCTGCTTATATTTTATCAGATTGCTTGAGTTGGCTCAACATATCGGAAATTTTTATAAAATCCTCGACTGCTAAATTTTCCGCGCGTTCAGTTTTGGAGATTCCGAATTTTTCAAAAAATTCTTCCGCTGAAATATTTTCCGGAAGAAGAGGCTTTATGTTGTTCTGAATTGTTTTTCTTCTTGCGGCAAAAAGAGCGTGCACAACTTTTACAAAAAGCGCAGAGTTTCCGCTGAAAGGATTTTCTTTTTTTGTCATAACAACTGCCTGAGAGGAAACTGTAGGCCGCGGCCAAAAACTGCTTGAGCCAAGAACAAGATCCAGTTTTACATTGTAGCCCCACTGGCACAAAACGCTGAATGCCGAATAATTTTCAGTTCCCTTTTTTGCTGCCATCCGCTGGGCAACTTCTTTTTGAACTGTAAAGACGCATTTTTCAAAAACAACATTTTCTGTGATTGTGTCGGCAATAAAAGTCGCCGCGATATTATATGGAAGATTTCCAAAAAGTTTTGCAGGCTTTTGCGGATTTTCATAGAATGCTTTTTTCCAGTTTTTTAAAACATCTCCTTCTATAATTTTAAATTGCTCTGATTTTTCCTGCTGTTCAAAAAACTGCTTTAATATAGAAATAAAACCTCTGTCGATTTCAAAGACTTCAAGATTTGCGCCGCTTGAAAGAATCAGTTCTGTCATGCAGCCAAGACCGGGACCGATTTCCCACACAAGCTCGTCTTTTTTCAATTCTAGAAGGGAAAATATTTTTTCTCTTGCGGACTGGTTTATCATAAAGTTCTGACCGAATTTTTTTTGCATCGCCATTCCACTCTGCTCAAGAAAAGCTTTTAATTCAGACGGCGAATTGTAATCAGGATGATTCATGTTTGCTCCAAAAAGTTAAAATTCTACAAGCGGCAAAAGCGCAAAAAGTTCTGCCGTCAATTTTATTATCTGATAAAGAAAATTCATTATAGCTCCAAAGAACGGAGAAAGAAAAGGTATCATAAAAGAAAACAAAATTGCAACCATGGAAAAAGTCAAAAATATGCTTACGAGCGGACAAACTGCAACAGAAGCAAGAATACCTCCGGGAGCTGCTGACTTAAAAAGCGCAAGGCTTAAAGGAAAAGCCACGCTCTGGGCACCGGCGGAAGCAGAAAGTGAATCTGAAATTTTTTTAGGAAAAAAGGATTGAAAAATATGTTTGAATGCGTTTCCAAAAAGAAGGATTCCTGCAAGTGCGCCATAAGAAAGTATAAACGCTGCGGAAAAAATATCGTCAGGAAAAATCATGCAATGAAGCAGAAACACAAAGCAAAGAACTTTGAAAAAATTTACCTGAACACAAAAGAAAATTCCGCAGAAAAGCAGAATCAAAGAGCAAAGCAATGCGCGGAACAATGAAGGTGAAAGTCCTGCAAACCATACAAAAAATAAAATTCCAAAAAGCCTAAGCCAAAAGTCAAATTTTTTTCCAAGAATTTTTTTCCCAGTTCCGCCTGCAATTGATGAAAAAAAAGAAAGATGCATTCCGCTTAGTGCAAGAACGTGGGAAAGTCCCGCATTTCTAAAAGTTTCGCATAAGGAGCTGTCTGTGTATTCTCTTGAGCCTGAAAGCAAAGCCAAAATAAAACCTCCTGCGCTTCCCCAGCCGTACATGAGTCTTTTAAATGCAAATCTGCAAAAGGCTCTGAACCTGAAAATTTTTTGTTTTAATGACTGAGGCTGCTGTAATTGCTCTGCGCTCTCTGCTGAAAAAAATGATTTTGAAAATTTACCATAAAAAGTTATAGTTTCACCTTCTTCAATGATTACTCCATTTTTTGAAGATGAATACAATTTTCCAGGATATAAAGATTCAACGATTTTGGCAGGAACAAGAACTGAAATTTTTCCGGATGCCTGTGAATTTATTTTTGCTCCTGAAATTTCTCCAGAAACAGAGGAAAGCTTTAATTTCACAACGTAAGATTTTCCAGAAGAAATTTTTGAAGGATTGGAGCAAACTATGCCAGAAGCAGTTTCTATTTTCTCTAAAGGAATCAGGCTTTTATATGGAAAACGCTCTTTGCTTTTAAAAAAGCCTGAGTAAATAAAAATGCAGAATACTACCGCTACCAAAACAAACGGACTTAGAAAATTTTCTTTTAAGAATTCTACCACTTTAATTTTGCAAGGGCATTTTTTGCGGCAGCTATAACCTCCTCTGGATAATCAAGATAAGTTGCATAAAGCAGGCTGTCAAAAGCGGCCTTGTCGCCCATGTCCCCCAGAGAATTGATTAAAGAAAGCACAACGGCTTTACTAGGAGGCAAATTTTTTTCAGTTTGCTTGTTTAGAAAATCAAGATATGACGAAAGTGATGAAGAAGTTTCCGCAGAAGAAACAGAAGCAATATTTTTTATTGTAGAAGAAAAGTCTTCATCGGAAAGATTTCCGTTTTCATATTCTTGTCTAATTCCGTTAAAGCATGAAGCAATCAAAGATGCGGCTCTAGTCCATTGTGTATCAGAAAACACTTGAAGGCAGACAAGAGTCAAATTCAGCTTGCTTCCTGAAAAATCAGGTTTTGCTCCTTCAATATTATATATAACTGATGACAATGCGTTTTCTGCAGATTCTCCGCAGATTTTTTTTGAAACTTTTGGATTTTCATCAAGCCTTTTTAAAATCAGAATCTTTTTTTCAATTGGAACAGTTGACAAAAACTGAAGAATTTCCTTTTCGCTTTCGTTTGCAAGTCCGCCGTAAGATGAAGCCAAAATTGCGCTGTAAGACGGCCAGACATCGAGAATGTCAGCAATAAAAAGCATATTGAACGATGCGGAATTTCCGTAGGTGCCCATAAAAAGAACTGCCTTTAAAAGAGCTTCGTCCATTTCCTGCGATTTTTGCATTTTGCTGTAGAAAAAGTCGTTTACAAGATAAAGATTTTCCGGCGACTGAAAAACAGAAAATGCGTCAATCACTGCGATTTTTATTTTTGAATCGCTGAAGGTTTTAAATATCATCCTAAGTTTTTCAGCGATGATTTTTTCCTTGCCTTTGCTGTTTCCTGCTGTAAGCGATTTTACAGAAGTTTCCACAAGGTTTATAAAATCAGTATCCGAGCTAAGAGCGTCATAAGCAGAAATTGAAAAGTCAAGAGCTGCGATTGCAATTGAAGAATCTCCCGCTGCACTTGACGACTCAACAACTTGTTTTTTTTCAACCAAATTTCCTTTGTAAAAATCAGACATATAAGATTCCTGCGCATGGCAAAATCCGCAGACTGAAAGAGCAATTAAAAATATTTGTTTAAATAAAATTTTTTTCATAGCAAATCTTCTTTGATAAATATATAAAATATATAGAAAAATTTCTATACATTCCGGCCGCCTCAAAAACTAATGGCTTGAATTTTCTTGCTGAATATTTTTATCTGCGCTGTTTTCTTCCTGAGTTTGATTTTCTTCCAAAGAAGCCTGCTCAATTGCCTGATGAATTTCTTTTTGCTCCGGCGGAATTACGTTGTAAACAAATGCAAGAACTGTATTCCTCATGCTTTTTTCAATGTGCGTGCATTCAAAATGAATTCTTGACTGGCCAAGCTGACTGTTCCACTCAACTGCCCGGATTACGCCGTGCATGACAACGAGCGCGCCGTTTATTTCAAACTGAATTTTTATGCGGACATTTGCTTTTCCTTTTCCGCCGATTCTTATCATTGCTCCGTCTTCGCTTATGTCTTCAAGCAGGCATTTGTAGCCTGGATTGGTTTCAACTTTGTCGTATTCGATTTTTTCACCTTGCTGGACAATGTACATCTGCGCATAAATTTCGCATTTGCATCTTATTGACTGACGTTTTTGAGTTCGGTCAAGTTTTGTTGAATGCATTAAAAACAAAGCTTTGTCGCTTCTGAAAATTCCAGTTCCGATAACTTTTGTGTCAAACGCATATCCTGCGTCACCGTTTCTCCAAAAGTAAACTGAAATTTCTTTTCCATCCCATTCAGATTCGGGAAGAAATTCCGGCCGCTTGGACTGCTTTGAAATTTGATACGGAAGAAGAATTATGAGCTGAGTTCCGTTGTTTAAAATGCGCGACTTGAAAACTCCTTTGCCTTTTAAAATAACGCTCAGTTTTTGTTTTATGTCAAGCGATTTTGTGCTTTCTATTCCGCGTTTATTTTCCTTGTCAAGAATTACGCGCGTTTTGAATTTATAAAGTTTTTCAAGAAACGCCTGGATTTGCGTTGAATCTTCCGCACCTTTTTGCCTTGCCTCTTCAATTACTGAAGAAATGCATCTGTTCACGGAATTTTCTGAAATGTAAAGTGAAAGAGGCTCTTCAATTCCGCATTTTTTCGCAAGTTGCCAGAGCGCAGAAATTTCAGAATGCCTGAATCCGTAGTCAAAACCCTTTGAAAAGAAATTCATTTTTTCAGTTGAGGCTTTGTACAATTTTAAAAGCGTAAAAATAAAAGACAGAGTTACAATTACGGAAATTACAGCAGGCACAAAACCACCTCCAAGAATTTTATGCGTTTACATATTTATTATAGTAAATTTTGCAATTTCTTGATAGTATAAACATACCAAAATGAAAAAAAGATACATTTTAGCAGAGTTTTTAGTTGTTTTTGTTTTTTTGCTGATTCCGCCGATTTTTGCAGTCAAAGGAGCATATTTAAGCGAGGAATTTTCTTTTTCTGTTCTGGCTGAATTTTTTATCGCGGCGATTCTTCTGTTTCAGTTTAAAATAGAAAACAAATGCGAAAAAAAATCTGCTAATGAAAAATTTATTTTGCTTGTAAATTCATTGAAATGGGGTGCGCTCACACTTGGATTTTTAATGCTGATTTTTGCTGCGGTTCATGCTTTTTGTTTTGCATTTAAAATTTCTTCCGCTCAAACTGAAATTTTATTAAAAAATCCTGAAAATTTTTCATCTTGGATTTTTCTTATTTTTACATTGGCTGCCGGAGCTTTTTTTGAAGAAGCCGTTTACCGTCAGTTTGTTCCAGAAACTTTAAATTCGCTTTTAAAAAAATGGAAAATTCCAGTGGAAATATTTTCAGTTGTAATTTTTGCGCTTGCCCACAGATATTTAGGCTGGATTTCTGTTTTCAATGCGGCTTTTTGCGGAGCTGTCCTTAGGCTTTGCAGAATAAAAACGGCTTCAATTGCGCCTTCTTTTTCGGCTCATTTTATATACAATCTTTCGCTTATTGTATTTTCCGTGCTGTTGTAAAATTTTATAATCATTGATATAATTTGAAAACAATTTTCGCATGAGGAATTTTATGAAATATACAGATACAAGAGATAAAAAAGTAAGTGTTGATTTTAGAACTGCGGTTTTGAATGGAATGAATGCAGAAACTGGCGGACTTTATATGCCGACTGAATTTCCGCGTCTTGAAAATTCATTTTTGGAGCGCAATCCAGAACCTTCATTCCGTGAAATTGCCTACGAAATGGCAAAGCCTTATGTTGAAAATGAAATTCCAGATACTGACTTGGAATCTATAATTCAGGATTGCTATCCATTTTCTTCAAAAGTTGTTCCTATTGATCCTGTAACTTATGTGCTTGAGCTTTTCCACGGACCGACCTGTGCATTCAAGGATTTTGGAGCAAGGTTTATGGCGCGCGTGATGTCATATTTCAATCGCTCGGAAAATGACAATCTTCATATTTTGGTTGCAACTTCCGGGGATACAGGTTCTGCTGTAGGAAGCGCGTTTCACAATGTTCCGGGAATCGACGTTACAATTCTTTATCCGGACGGAAAAATTTCACCATTGCAGGAAAAACAGCTTTCAACTTTCACAGGAAATGTCCGCGCATTGAAAGTAAAGGGAACTTTTGACGACTGCCAAAAACTTGTTAAAACTGCATTTACAGATAAAGATTTGAGATCCAAGTTCAGGCTTTCTTCTGCAAACTCAATAAATATTTCCCGCCTTTTGCCGCAGTCTTTCTATTATATGTATTCATCTCTTGTTGTAAAAAAGAGAATTCCGTTTGACAGCAAAAATGGAGGAGACGCAATCATTGTTGTTGTTCCGAGCGGAAACTTTGGAAACCTTACATCAGGACTTATTGCGCGTGAAATGGGAGCGCCTATAACAGGATTTGTTGCTGCGACAAATTCTAACCATACAGTGCCGGACTGGATTGCAAGCGGTGAATACAAAACTCGCCCTTCTGTTCCAACATTGAGCAATGCGATGGATGTTGGAGCTCCTAGCAACTATGAAAGAATTGCTGCAATGTATTCGCTTGACCAAGTAAGAAATCTTTTTGCTTCATACTGGACTGATGACGAAGGAACAATTGATGGAATAAAAAGATGCAAGAACAAAACTGGATATGTAATAGATCCGCACGGTGCAGTTGCCTGGAAAGCATGGAATGATATTCGTGGCGGTGAAATGGAAAAACTTTTAAACGGCCAGAAAAATGATTTTACAAAGCCTGGTCTTACACCGAATGTTCCTTTCTGGGCAAAAGCTGTTGTAGACAAAAAAGCATCTGCAATAATTCTTGAAACTGCTCATCCTGCAAAATTCGGCGCGACTGTTTACAAGGCAATCGGGCAAGAGCCTGCTCTTCCAGAACGTCTCGAAAAGGTTGTTTCTCTTCCTGACAATGCTATTCCAATGAGCAAAGATTACGATTCATTCAAGGAATGGCTGGTTTCAAACTTGTAGATTTTTATAAAGAAAGGGGCTGTCCTTGGTTGGGAAGCCCCTTTTATCGATTCCAGTATTAATAAAATTATTCAGTTTGTTACAAGGTTTCTTTTTTCAAGTTCCAAAAGAATTTTTTCTACTATTTGCTCTGGAGTGAACAAAGCCGTGTCAATTTTCAAGTCCGCAAAGTCAAAATTGCTGTTGTCAATGTTGTAAAGTTTTTTATACCGGCGGCTGTCTTCAGAATCCCTCATCGCAGTGAAACTTTTTATTTCTTCAAGTGAACCGCCTTCTCTGTTTAGAATTCTTTGTGCGCGGACATTATCATCAGCAATAAGATAAACTTTAAAATCTGCTTCTTTTAGCATCCAAATTGCAAGACGGCTTCCAAGAACGCAGCTTTCTTTTTTTGCAAGCTCAACTTGCCTTGTGTCAACTGCAATGTCGTAGCTGTCATCGGTTTTTGCATTTTCAATTACCTGGGCAAGTGTAAGATTTTTTTCTGCCGCAAGCTGACGGAAGGTAAAGTTTATAAGTTTTACATTCAGTTTTTGCGCAAGCAAAGTGCTTACTGTTGTGTTTCCGCAGCCAGATTTTCCGCTTATGGCAACTCGAAGTTCTTTTCCCTGAGGAATTTTATAATTCATAGCAGCTCCTATTCAATATTCTTGCCCTGTTCTCTTATGTTTTCAAGGGCATTCTTTGCGTCAATTACTTTTTCACCGACTTCTGTAAACTGATTTTTGCTTCCGATTGTATTGATTTCGCGGTTCGCTTCTTGACAGATAAAATCAATTTTTTTACCCGGAATCGGATTTTCGTTGATTTCTTTTCTGAGTGCCTGCAAATGGCTTTGAAGCCTGATAATTTCCTCGTTGATTGTGTATTTTACAATCATCGCCGCAGTTTCCGACATTATGCGGTTTTCATCTGCCTTGTCCGTCAGAAGCTCATGGAACTTTGCTGAAATTTGCTCGCGGAATCTTTTTTCCATTTCCGGCTGCCACTTTTTAAAAAATGCGGCGCACTCATCAAGCGTAGAAAGCTTTTCAAGCAAATCGCTTTTTAAATTTTCGCCTTCACGTTTGCGGTCTTCAATAAACTGCGAAAGAACTTCAGAAAAAACACCTTCAATTTTTTTCCAATAAGACTCAGCGTCGTATTCGTGGGAAACATTCAAAACGCCTTCCTGCGAAACAATCAAGCTTAAAGGAATTTCAACTTCTGATTTTCCCAAAGCCTTTGCAATTTCCAAAATCGCATCGCTGTACATTTTTGCGGCGGCTGGATCTGCACTTACTTTTGCTGTTGAATTGTTGTCTCGAACCCGGATTGTCAAGTCGATTTTTCCGCGGACAATTTTTTCGCTTACAGTTTTTCTGATTCTTGCTTCAAGCGGATTCAAAAAAGACGGAATGTTTACAGACAAATCCAAGAACCGTGAGTTGACTGATTTTATTTCAACGCTTATCTGCGTATTTTCCACAATGGCTTCTTTAAAGCCGTAGCCTGTCATGCTGTTCATATATTTTTCCTAAACTTTAAATTTTTCAAGAACCATTTTGCCGACTTTGAAATTGTCGCCGGCTCCCATTGTAACAAAAACATATCCATCTTTTGCATCGGACTTTTTGTTTAGCTCGCTTTCTATAATTTGAGCGGCTTCTTCAAATTCTTTTGCATAGACAACATTCGGATGGTATTTTTTTGCGTGCTCGGCAAGAATTTTTCCAGTTACAGTTGTGCTGTCCGCTTTTTCACGTGCGCTTCCGTAGATTTTATTTATAACAACCATGTCCGCGCTTTCAAAGCTTGATGCGAATTCTTCAAGCAAAGCCGCAGTCCGTGTGTAAGTGTGGCTCATAAAGTCAACGATAATTTTGTGGTCTTTATAAAATTGCCGGAACCCAGCCAAGGTTGTTTTTATTGCTGTCGGATGATGTCCGTAGTCGTCAATAAAAATTATGTCCTGCCCGAATTTATTTTTTACGCATCCAACAATTTCGCTTCGGCGTTTTCCGCCTGAAAATTTTTCAAGACCATTTTTTAGCTTGTCAAAATATTCCTGCGGATTTTTTCCGGCAGTTTTTAAAAGCCTGCAGCACAGAGCAAATGCCGCCGCTGCATTTCTTGCGTTGTGTTTTCCCGGCACATGAAGAGCGCATTCAGTTTTTCCAATTGTAAAATATTGCTTTCCACCCTCAACTTTTCCGAATGAAAGTTTAAAGTCGCCTTCCGCGTTTTCCCCGTAAGGAATGAAATTTATGTCGTTCCGTTTTTCCTTTGCAAGCTCGGCTGTCTCGCAAGCACCTTTGTCGTCAGCACAAAAAATCAAGTCGCCGTTTTCTGGAAGTTTGCAGATATAATCAACGAAAGCATTTTGAATGTCGGCAAAAGTCGGATAGTAATCCTGATGGTCGCTTTCAACGGAAGTCAAAATTATTTTCTGCGGACAAAAAGACATAAAGTGCCGCTGGTACTCGCAGGTTTCCGCGACAAAATATTTTTTTTCAGCTTCATCTGAATTTGAAAATTCCGATGAAGTCATTGTGCAGGAATTTCCAAAAGAAGAAATAATGCTTCCTGCTAAAACTTGAGACGGAAGGTCAATCTCCTTTAGCATTGTTCCTGCAAGACCGGTTGTTGTGGTTTTTCCATGGACGCCGCAAATTCCGCAGCTGTATGCAGTTCTTGAAAGTTCACCCAAAGCCTCGCTGTATAAAAGAAGCGGAACTCCAAGCTTTTTTGCCTGCGCAAGATCCGGATTTTTTTCAGCTGAATACGCGCTTGAATAAATTACAAGCTGAGTTTTTTCTGTAACATTCTGAGTGCTGAACGGCAAGGCTTTGATTCCAAGTTTTTCAAGAATTTCATCTGTGTAGAATCTTTCTGAAACGTCGCTGCCTGTGATTACAGCTTTTCGGGCTGAAAGAATTTCCACAAGTGCCGCCATTCCAGTGCCCTTGATTCCAACGAAGTGTATGTGAACTCCAGTTAAGTTCTGGGGGAGAATCGATTTTTCCATGGAAGCCATTTTACAATAGAAACAATGTTTTTGCAAATAATCGAATTATTCTGAAAAATCGCATTCGGAAAATTTCTGGATACTCATCTGTGCAAAAACAGCAATAGGTATTTTCCCGAAGATGGAATTTACAAAATGCTAGTCTCGAAAGTTTCCCGATCAGATTGAAAAAACGCAGCCATCGGAAAACTCCGAAGACTGCGCATTTTCATTTATCCAAGGCAAATCTGGTTGAGGATATTCTCGTAAAGTTCCTGTTTGCCGGAAGTCTTTGCAACTTGCTCATAAGGCTTTGCAAGTGAAGCGACTTGATCAAGCGTGAGTTTTCCTTCAGCGAAAGCTTTTCCGTTGCCAGTTTCAAAACTTGCATAGCGTTCTTTTAGCATTGAAGGAATGCGTCTGTCTTCGATAAGCTGAACGGCTTTTTCAAGTCCGCGCGCAAAGATGTCCATTCCGCCGATGTGCGCAATGAACAAATCTTCTGGAGCAACTGAATTTCTTCTGACTTTCGCATCAAAGTTAAGTCCTCCAGTTGTGAATCCGCCCATTCTGATTACTTGAAGCATAGCTTGTGTCGTTTCATAAATGCTTACCGGGAACTGGTCTGTGTCCCAGCCGTTTACAGGGTCTCCGCGGTTTGCGTCGATTGAGCCAAGCATTCCGTTGTCTACGCAAACTGTAAGTTCGTGCGCAAATTCGTGACCTGCAAGTTCAGCATGGTTCGCTTCGATATTCAGCTTGAAGTCCTTATCGAGTCCGTGAGCGCGGAGGAATCCGATTACAGTTTCTGAATCATAGTCATACTGATGTTTTGTCGGTTCCATTGGCTTAGGCTCGATGTAGAAGCAGCCGGTGAATCCTTGTTTTCTTGCGTAGTCGCGCGCCAAGGTAAGCATCATGGCGAGGTGTTCTTTTTCTGCTTTCATGTCTGTGTTCAAGAGGCTCATGTAGCCTTCGCGTCCGCCCCAGAATGTGTAGCCTGCTCCTCCAAGTTTTATAGTGTTGTCGATTGCGGCTTTTATTTGGCTTGCTGCCTGCGCAACTACATCGAAGTCAGGATTTGTTGCGGCTCCGTTCATGTAGCGCGGATTATTAAATACGTTTGCAGTTCCCCAAAGAAGTTTTACACCTGTTTCTTTTTGACGTTCAAGCAGAAGATCTGTGATATGTGAAAGTTTTTTTTCGCTGTCAGCAGGGCTTGTTCCTTCTGGACAGATGTCGCGGTCGTGCCATGCGTAGTATCCGCAGCCTAGCTTGGTTATGAATTCAAATGCCGCGTCAACTTTTTCTTCTGGAGTTTTCCAGGTGAATTCGCGTGTTCCGCTTCCAAAAGGATCTCCTCCGTCTGCGCAGAAAGAATGCCAGTAGGCTACTGTGAATTTGAGCCAGTCTTTCATTTTTTTGCCCATTACAACTTTTTCAGCATCATAGTATTTGAATGCGAGCGGATTTTTTGATTCCGGACCTTCGTACTTGATCTGACCAATTCCTGGAAAATATTCCTTTGAACCTTTGAAAAATGACATAAATCCTCCTAAAGCCAGTTTTTATTTTTTAACCGGCTCTTTATATTGAAGTCTGCAACGCAAACTTTTTTTTATTTGTATAATGGCGAAAGCTGATTCACCAAAATTTTATATTCTTCAAATGCCTTGCTGTATTCCAAAGCATTTTTCTCGTTTGGCAAAGTTGTCTTGGATTCATCTAGCGCAACATGTATTTCCGCGAGGCTTTCCATTGAAACTGGAGTTCCCTGCAATTTTTTTAGACACCACAAAGCTTGCAGTGCAGCTCCAAATGCCGCAGCTTCTGATGAAACTGGAACTTTTACAGGAAGATTCATAATGTCCGCCGCAATCTGTCTCCACACTTTGCTTTTTGCGCCTCCTCCAGTCAGTCTAAGTTCCTTTGGTGTAAAGCCGTGCTTTTTAAATGAATCAAGTCCTGCCCTCATTGAATATATTGCGCTTTCTAGTGCTGCCCTTGCGATGTTGGCTCTGTTGCAGTTTGCTACGGTGAGTCCAGTTATGCTTGCTTTTCCGTGCGGAAGATTCGGAGTTCTCTCTCCATTAAAAAACGGAAGCACAAAAACTCCTTCACATCCGGGGCTTGACTTTTCAGCTTCAGCATCGAATTCCTTTACATCAAGATTTAAAAGCGTTCTGATTTCTTCGGAAGCAACCGTGCAGTTCATTGTGCAAAGAAGCGGCAAATATCCGCCGGAAGAGGAGCAGAATCCTGAAATGCCTTCCGCAGGATCTGCAACAGAAGAATCGGTAAAACCGTATAAAGTTCCAGAAGTTCCCATGCTCATTGTAAGTGTTCCGCTTTTTACGGCTCCAGTTCCGATTGCACTCATCATGTTGTCTCCGCCGCCAGAAGAAACAGCCGCGCCCTTTGGAATTCCAAGCCAGTCAGCAGCTTTCTTTGAAACAAATCCAGAAGGCTCATCGCTTGCAATAATTTTGGGAAGTTTTTTTAAAAGTGATTCATCGATTGCCTCGCAGATTTTTTTTGACCATTTTTTTTCTTTTGAATTGAACAAAGCAGTTCCAGAAGCATCGCCCTGCTCCATCACATAATTTCCAGTAAGAAGAAAATTCAAATAATCATGGGGAAGCATTATGTAATGGAGTTTTTCAAAAAGTTCTTTTTTATGCAGCTTGAGCCACAAAATTTTGGGTGCTGTAAATCCTGGCAAAATAAAATTCTGAACTTCTTTTACAACTTCATTTTGTCCGCCAGCAGCATTTGTAATAAGTTCACATTCTTTCGCAGTTGAAGTGTCATTCCAAAGTTTTATATTGTAAAGCGGATTTCCTTCTGAATCCAAAGGAACAAAGCCGTGCTGCTGTCCAGAAACTCCAATAGCTTGTATTGATTTTTTTCCTTCTGAAGAAATTTTTGAAAAACAGACTTCAAGTCCTTTTTTGTACCATTCAGTTTTTTGCTCTCTTGTTCCGTCTGATTCTGAAATAAGTTCCATTGGGCAAGATGAGCTTTCCAAACTTTTTCTAGTTTCATAATCATAGAGAACAACTTTCATGCTTTGTGTTCCCAAGTCAATTCCAGCGACAGTTTTCATGAAAACCTCCAGAAAAATTAAAATTTGTTTCGCTTACAAAAATAGTATCAGACTGAAATGGCTATAAGCAATACAGAAAACTGATTTTATATATCCAAAATTGATTTTTCATGCTAAAATATTTAAAATAAACAGGAAAAATACCGTGGAAATAAAAGAAACTGCCTTTATTTACAAATTGATTGCCGGAGAAAAACTTGCCTGGCACGGACGCTATCATTCGCATGGAGAAATGGAATTTGAAATTCATTTTTTTTCGGAAGGAGAAGGAACATTTTTTTCAAACAGAACTTCTTACAGCATAAGGAATAACACATTGTTTCTAGTTTTTCCGCGCGAGTTCCATTCAATTCTGCCAAAAGAAGTAAAAAAGCCTCTTACTTACTATGCGGTTCTTTTTTCGCTGAGCAAATCCGAAAAAAAACTATATCAATTATTGATAAATTCTTCGAGCAGAAAAAAAAATCAGCCGGTCGCTAGCAATGAAACTGCCTCAATAAAATTTATACTTGAAGACATAATGAAGTTTTCAAAGTCGGATTCTGCGGACTTAAAAAAATCTGCGGATCTGCTTCTTGAAAGCTGCCTGTTCCGCTGGTTTGGAAAGCAAAATAAAACTGAAGGAAAAATCGCAGCTCAAAAAAAATCAAAATCTGCAAAAAGTTATGTCGAGCATTCGATAAAATTTATGGAAAAAAAAGTTTACACAAGATGCACTGTTTCAGAAGTTGCGAATTTCTGTGGAATTTCGGAAGAACATTTTATACGAATTTTTAAAGATGAAATGCAGATGACTCCGCATCAATATTTTTTGCGCCTGAAAATTCAAACCGCTGCCCTCGCCTTGATAAATTCCTCAAGCACAGTTTCTGAAATTGCAGATGAATTTTCTTTTGAAAATCAGTTTCATTTTTCAAGAGTATTCAAAAAATGCACAGGACTTGCTCCGTCTTCTTACCGGGCGGGATTTTCATCATAAAGTTAAAAAGATTTCATTAAAAGTTCGTAAGCTTCAACAATCATTCGTGTTTTATTTGTCGCAACTTTTTTTAGCACAGGATTTTTGTCATATTTGTCTGGATGAAAATATTTCAGCTTTTCTTTGTAAGCCTTTTTTACGTCATCTTGATTTGCAGAAGCTGTTATATCAAGAAGTCTGCAAGCGCGCTCAACTTCCGGCGTTATTTTTTTTAAAGATGAAATTTTATTTTTTAAATGCTCAGTCTGATTTTTTTGTTCTGCCCTAGTTTTATTTTTGCTGACATTTTCTTTAGAAAAATTTTCTTCTGATTTTTTTTCTTCATGCGGAATTTCTTTTTCAGAATATTTTATTTTCTTTTTAAACTTTACTTGCCCGGATTTTAAAGTTTCATTTAAAAGATCACCGAGCTTGTCATACATTGTCTCCATCTGATTTTTCCTCGTCTTCGCCCCACTCTGAAAGTTTTCGCTGCAATGTTTTTCTTCCTATTCCAAGAATATCCGCCGTTTTGCTTTTGTTGTTTTTATTTGAAGCTAAATTTTGCTGAATGATTATTTTTTCAGCTTCATCTAAAGTTATTCCAAACGGAATTGCAATGCTGTTTTCCTGTGAGCTTTTTGCTACTGCAGGCGGAAGGTCTTCAATATTTATTTCATCTCCCGAACTCATTACGACTGCGCTTTCAACACAATTGCGAAGTTCCCTTATGTTTCCAGGCCAGTCATATTTCATAATTGCAGCTTTTGCTTTTCCAGAAAATCCCTTTACTGCTTTTCCATTTTCTTTATTGAACTCTTCCAAGAATGCTGAAATTAAAAGCGGCAGATCGCTTTTTCGTTCTCGGAGCGGCGGAACATGAATGTGAATTACATTCAGTCTGTAATACAAGTCCTCGCGGAATCTTCCAGCTTTTATTTCTTCCTCAAGATTTTTGTTTGTCGCCGCAATTACACGAACATCAACTTCTATAGTCTGCTCTCCGCCGACACGTTCAAATTTTTTTTCAGCAAGAACCCTAAGAATTTTTATCTGAACATTCTGATTTATTTCCCCGATTTCATCAAGAAAAATTGTGCTTCCGTGGGCAAGTTCAAATCTGCCTTTTTGCAAATGGTCAGCTCCTGTAAAAGCACCTTTTTCATGTCCGAAAAGCTCGCTTTCCAAGAGAGTTTCACTTAGAGCCGCGCAATGGACATTTATCATAGTTTTGTCGTGCCGCGGAGACAAAGCATGAATGGCACGGGCAACAACTTCTTTTCCAACTCCGCTTTCGCCAGTGATGAGAACGCTCGCCTTGGATGCAGCCGCCTTTTTTATTGTCTCCTGAATTTTTTGCATTGCGATGGAAGAGCCTATCATTTCTTTTAATGCAGAATTTTCAGCGACTTCTTTTTTTAGCTCCTGATGTTCAATTTTGATTTGCCTGCTTTCCAGCGCACGTTTTACAATCATATCAAGTTGATCAAGGTTTAGCGGCTTTGTAAGAAAATCATAAGCGCCATGTCTCATTGCATCTACTGCGGAATCTATGCTTCCGTGACCAGTAAGAATAATAACTGGAATTCCTGGAGTTTCTGTTACAACATGATTTAAAACTTCTTCGCCAGAAATTCCAGGCATTCTTAAATCTGTGATTACCAAGTCTATGTCGCCTTTTGAAATCAGCTCAAGACCTTCTTTGCCAGAAGCAGCAGTTTTTACATTGTAATCTTCAAGTTCAAAATTTGCCGCAAGTCCTTCCCGGATATTTTTTTCATCATCTATAATTAAAATTGTAAATTTCAAATTTTCCTCCAAAAAAAATCAAACAAAGGCAATAAACACTTTATATAAAAGCAGACGTTAGGTTAAATTTTACTCTTCAAGAAGCATAGTTTCTTTTTGCGGCACAGGAATTTGCACAGTAAAAACAGTGCCTTCATCAAGCTCTGAATTTACAGTTATTTCTCCACGAAACTCTTTTACAATTTTATAAACAGTTGTAAGCCCTAGTCCAGTTCCATCGGCTTTTGTTGTGTAGTACGGTTCAAAAATTCTTGAGCAAGTCGCTTCGTCCATTCCACAGCCATTGTCCGCAATTGTAAGTATGTAATGATCATTTTTTATAAAAGAATTTATGGCAAGTTTTCCATTGTTTTTTTTGCTGGAAAGAATTGCAGCTTTTGCGTTTTGCACAATATTTATAAAAATTTCTCGGAAAAGTTTTTCATCAATTAAAAGTCTGTTTCCATTTCCTTGCAAATTTACAGAAACTTCTATTCCGCAATTTTCAAATTCCGGCATGAAAAAATTTATTGACTTTTCTATTATCGAATCAGGCTCGGAAAGTGTCATGTTTACTTTTAAAGGACGAACAGCAAACAAAAAATCCATTACAATTTTGTTCAAGTTTTCAATTTCTTCATTCACGACAGAAAGATATTTTTCCATGAATTTTTCATCAGGAAGCTGACCGTCGCCTTCTCTGCATTTCTTTATCGATTTTTGCAAAAGCTGAATATGAATGCTTATTGCGCCAAGCGGATTTTTTATTTCATGTGCAACTGATGCCGCAAGATTTGTCAAGCTCTTTAGACTTTCCATTCTGTGCATCAAAATTTCCTGCTGGCGTTTTGCAGTTATGTCTTCAATAAAAATAATTGTTCCTGCAATTTTTCCGTCGCGAACAAGAGGCAGAATTGAAACAACAATAAACCTTGCTTTGTCATCTGCGGAAACTATAGAAAATTCTTCGCTAGTATTTGTGTTTTGTTTCTGCGCGCAAAATGAAATAAAATTTGAAACTTCCTCATCCGCTATAAGATTCCAAACAGGCTCTGACTTTACCAGATGAAGATGAAAAAAATGGAGATAACGTTTTGCAGATTTATTTATTTTTGTTATGCACCAATTGTTATCAACGATTACAAGTCCTGAAGGAATGCTTTGAATTATTGAATCGTATATTTTGTTTTCCTCGCGGACTGTATTTAAAAGACGTTCAAGCTGTTCATCGGAAAGTTTTGTAATTTTTTCAGATGCTTTTTCAACAAAATCTGCCATTTAAATTTTCCTCAAAAAATCAAGCTAATTTTTTTAGAATGCCATCATTCATATAATTTATGTGCATTAAATTTCTTGCAAGCTCTTCAAGGCAGGCTGAAGGATTCTGATTAAAAATTTCAACATTATTTAATGAAGTTCTAAGTTGTTTTAAAACATTAAAGGAAACTTCTGAACCTGCGGCAGATGTTTTTAAATTTTCCTGAGATTCAATAATTCCGCAGATAAAAATTTTAAAAAGAATTCTTGGCTCAAACGAAGCGCAAGTTGAAATTATTTTAGGAATGTCGGGAATGTGTCCTTTGGCTACATTGCTAAAAAAGTCAGCTGCGCAAGATTTTACAAGTTCAGGCTTTACTGTTAAAAATGACTGCATGAATTGTGTTATGCTGCTAAATTCTTTTTCATCATTGAAATCAGGTTCATAGTGAAAAATTCTATTTATAACATTTCTCTGCTGTTCCGGTGAGCGTTCAAAAAAATTGTAAGTGCGGACTCTTGAAAGTATAGTCGGAAGGATTGCGCCGCGCTTTGTCGTTGTAAGTATAAAAATCACATCTTCTGGAGGTTCTTCAAGAATTTTCAGTAACGCATTTCTTGCGCTGTCTGCCATTAAATCTGCGTTTTCAATAATTAAAACTTTTCTTCCATTGCTTGAGCTTAAGTGCGCCCAGGAGGAAAAATTTCTTATTTGTAAAACAGGAAGAGAACTATACAAAAAACTGCTTTCAAGTTTTGTGCAGTCTTTTTCAATTGAGTCTAATATTTTTCTCAGTTCTTCGTCATCTGGAAGAATTCTTCCTAGTTGAATTTTTTCAAGTCCCTCTTCTATATTTTGTAAAAGTGGAGAAAATTTTGAAAGCCTGTCATCTCCATTCCAAAGCACAGAATTGAACTTTGAAATCAATTTTCTTACTGCGCGCAAATAAAGGTACCTTGAAGCCTCAAGATGTTTTGTGTTTTGAATGTTTTGGCTTATTAAAGTTTTTTTTGCGGCAGCAATTTCCAACGTTCGGTTTCCAGCACCGCAAATAAGGAGATTTTGACTTACCATAGCTTTATGCTGACGGCAGTTTAAGCAAGTGCAGTTCCATTCACCGGAATTTGCGCATGAAAGAACTCTCGCAGTTTCCAAAGCACAGGAAAGTTTTCCAGAGAATGAAGGACCTGAAAACAAAATGGAATTTGGAAAACGTTTTTTTTCAATATCATCTTGTAAAAGTTTTGTCGCGCTTTGATTCAAAATATTTTCAAACATTTTTAATTTCCTTGTATCTGTTCAAGTGGAATGGCAAGCGGAACTGATGAATTCTTTTCAACTGCTTTTGAAAGGCTTTCAAGCGGAATTGAAATGACTGGATTTAATATTCTTGAAAAAAAACTTCCGTCAAGAATTGTGTCAACATTAAACCAAGGCTGGGCTTTCATTAAAATCAAAACAACGCCAACAACAGCAAGTCCTTCCAAAAATCCAAAAACAAAACCTAAGAATCTATCCAAGTCCTTGAAAATTTCACCGCCAAAAATATTTTTTATTGCGGTCTGAAGAATTTTCATAACAATAAATGCAATTATAAAAATCAGCAAAAAAGAAAGAACAACAGACACTAAATGAATTTTCAAATGCTTTTCAATTGGAGAAACCAGCCGTCCGTAAAAAAGAATTGCAACCCAAATGCTTACGACAGGCGCTGCTTTTCCGAACACTTCATTTAAAAATCCGTTTATTGCTCCAATAATTGCAAATGTCAAAACAACAAGCAAAAAAACAATATCGATTGCGGGAAACATCATATTTTTATCTGCTCCAAAATCAGATTTGCTATAATTTCAGAAGGCTTTTTTTCTTTGCAAATGGACTTGCAGTTTTCAGCAAATTTATTTCTAGTTTCTGAAATTTTCATTTCAGATAATGCATTAAGAAGATTTTCTTTTGTCGCATTTTTCCCTGTCAAAGCAATGGCGGCACCTTTGCTTGCAAAATACTCCGCATTGTCAACTTGATCGCCTCTTGTTCCTGCACCGCATAAAGGAATTAAAATCATCGGCTTTGAACAAACGGCACATTCCCATAAAGAATTTGCTCCAGCTCTGGAAATTATTATATCCGCGGATTGAATTACAGAAACCATTTCATTAAAAATAAATTCATAAGGCTTGTAGCTGTCATCGCCGGAAGACATAATATCAGGATTTTCCTGAGCAAATTTTTTTCCAGTTTGATGAACAACAATGAAATCCTTTTTTAGCTCATCAAGGCATTCAATTACAAGATTGTTTATTTGATTTGCACCAAGACTTCCGCCTAAAATTAAAAGAATATTTTTTTTGCAGCCGTTATCTATGCCAAGAAATTTTTTCCCGGCTTCTGAACTATCATTGTAAAATGCCGGTCGAACTGGATTTCCTGTAACAATGCATTTTTCTTTTTGAAAACTGCTGAAATAGTTTTTTGTTTCTTCATAGGAAATTAAAATTTTTGAAGCTTTTTTGCTGTTGATTCTTGTGGCAAGTCCCGGTGTAAAATCGCATTCGTGAGTAAAATATGGAATTTTTAGAATAGCAGCGGCGGCGCACGGAGGCACGCTTACAAATCCGCCTTTTGAAAAAAGAAAATCTGGCTTTATTTTTTTTAGAATAAAAAACGACTTTATAAATCCTGCGAATATTTTAAAAAAGTCTGTGAAATTTTTAAGTGAAAAATAACGACGAAGTTTTCCGCACGGAATTCCATGAAAATAAAAAATGCTTCCGCCTGATGATAAAAGATTTTTTTCAATTATTGCAGAATCCATTCCTTTGGAATTTCCAATCCAGTGAATTTCAATTTTAGTTGATTCATTTGAATTTTTTTTCAGTTCATCAGCAATGGCAATTCCCGGATATATATGTCCGCCTGTTCCGCCGCCAGCAAAAGCGATTACAATTTTTTTCCTAGACATTTTTTTACTTTTTTCCCATCAGTTTCATAAGTTCTTCATTTTTGAAAAGCGATGCATAGTCACGCGCGCTCATTCCCATGCTGTCCTTTACGTCAGGATCTGCGCCGGAATTCAAAAGCAGTTTTACAATTTTTGAATTTCCGTTTCCAACTGCAAGAACAAGAATAGACTGGCCGTCCGAACTCATTGTGCTTAAGTCCGCACCATGGTCTATAAGCAACTTTGCAATTTCGTAGTTTTTCCGCCAGACAGCATCCATCACAGGAGAATATCCTCTGTCTTCGGAAACTTCATTTATGTCCGCGCCTTTTTCAAGAAGAAGTTCAAGCATTTCCTTGCTATCATTTCTCGTTGCAACACACAAAAGCGGAACTCCTTGCAATGTTTTTGAATTCACATCTATTCCAGAATTCAAAATTGATTTGCAAATTCCAGTTTTTTCTTTTTCAAGATAAAATTCAAAACTGTCTGCGTTGCATGAAATTCCTTGCTCCAAAAGTGAATTCTTGTTTGCGCGTTTTAAACTTTCTGATTTTAGATTCTCAATATTTTTTTCAAGCCAATTAAAAAGCTCATTTTCAGAATAAAAATTTTTTAAAGACAGTTTTTTATTTTCACAAGGAAATAATTTGATGAATTTTTTTTCTTCATCTAAAACAAGAACTGGCATATTTTTTCCATAGCAAAAACCCAAAACGCAAGATAAAATCAGCGCAGAATTTTCAACATCGGAAAAAAATAAAAATCCGTCAGAACTTGGAATTTTTTCAAGAATATCTTTTAAACTTTTTTCATTTTTATTTAAAATAATTTTTTCAGAATCGCATTTATTTGAAGTAAAAAAAATTTCAGTGCGGTTTGCTTTTTCTTCTTGAAGCGCCTGAGCAAAAATCAACCATTTCATTCTTAAATTATAGCTTAGCTTTGTTCAAAAGTCTATTGCCCTTAAAATTTCATTTTGAAAAAAATTAATTTTCTCTCTTGACAAAAAAGCGCATCGGATATACGTTTCTATTAACAGAAACAAAAAACAGGAGCTTTTTATGAATGAAAAAGGAAATCTTGGTGAAAAACGAGTTCTTGAAACTTCAGAGAAAAAAGGACTTCAAATCCGCGACTTGATACTTGTTGCTGTTTTGCTTGCGGCCGGAGCGGTTCTGAAATTTTTTGTAGGCTCGCTAATCAACATCGGCGGCATGAAACCAAACTTCATTATCGCAATGTACTGCATGGCGATTGCATTGATTAACGCGAATGTCGCAGCGGGGCGGCGGTCATCGGAATTCTTGCAGGCGCAATATGCCAGTTCTTTCCGGGAACTCCGTACCTGAATTTTGCAAGCGAATTCGCGGGTGCAGTCGTTATGTCGCTTCTTATGAAAATTCCGCTTCCTAAGCTTGGAAAAATTGATTTCAAACCGGCAGCAGCAACTTTGTTCAGCACATTTGTGAGCGGCGGACTTTACACGGTTCTGCTGATTTTTGCTCTCCGCGCAGACAAGGCGACACTTGCGGCTTACATTCCGATTGTTCTTTGCACAGCCTGCATTAACGCGGTTCTTGTCCAGCTGCTTTATATTCCGCTGAAAATGACTTTGAAATAACCTGAAATAATTAGGTGGCAAAATGATAAGCATAGAAAATTTAAGCTTTGCGTACAGCGGAAGTTCAGTTCCGGCGTTAAAAAATATTTCAATGGAAATTCAGGACGGCGATTTTGTCGGAATAATCGGAGCGTCCGGAGCCGGAAAAACAACACTAAGCTGCGCGATAAACGGAATCATTCCGCACCACTACAAAGGCGAATATTACGGAAAAGTCTGCGTAAACGGAAAGGATGTCTTTGAAAACGACCCGTGCACCATTGCGCTTGAAGTCGGAAGCGTTTTTCAGGACATCGACAGCCAGATGACTTGCTCTGTTGTTGAAGATGAAATTCTTTTCGGACTTGAAAACTTCGGAATCCCAAAAGATGAAATCGAAAGCCGGCTTGAGTGGGCATTAAAAGAAACCGGAATTGAAAATCTCCGCAGCCGGGAAATTTCCGGACTTAGCGGCGGACAAAAACAGAAAACCGCAGTTGCCGCAATTCTCGCGCTGAAGCCTAAAATTCTTGTGCTTGACGAGCCGACCGGCGAGCTTGATCCGGCGTCCAGCAGAAACATTTTCAGAATTCTAAAAGACCTCAACGAATCTTACGGAATGACAATTATTGTAATAGAACAAAAAATCATGCTGCTTTGCGAATTTGCAAAAAAGCTTGCCGTGATTGACAAAGGCTCTTTAAAGTCCTTCGGAAAAATCCGCGATGTTCTGAAAAATTCCGGCGAGCTTTCCTTGCTTGGCGTAAATTATCCGCGCGCAGTTGATTTTTACAAAAGCCTTCTTTCACGCAAAATGATAACGCCAGAGACAGAAATTTGCATTGACACAAAAGAAGCCGTTTCGCTTGCAGGAGGACTTTTATGATTGAATGCGATTCAGTCCGATTCGGCTACGGAAAAACAAAAGACGCCGAGCTTATACACGGAATTTCACTTTCAATAGAAGACGGAGAATTTGTCGCGCTCACAGGAGAAAACGGAGCCGGAAAATCAACATTCAGCAAACTTCTTGCGGGAATCTTAAAGCCTTCTGACGGAAAAATATGCGTAAACGGAATCGACACAAAAAAAGCGAAAAACAGCATGCTTGCAAAAACCACAGGCTTTCTTTTCCAGAATCCCGACCGCCAGCTTTGCACTTACACAGTCCGGGACGAAATCGCATTCGGACAGAAAGCTTTGAAAACCGGAACAGAAGAAGAAATTTCTAAGCGCACAGAAAAAATCATCGAGCGTTTTGGATTCAATCCGGATGAAGAGCCGTTTTCACTTAGCCGAGGACAAAGACAGAGGCTTGCATTGGCTTCGATTATCGCAGTCGAGCCGAAAGTCATGATTCTTGACGAGCCGACAACCGGGCTTGACTACAAGGAATGCATGGAAATCATGAGCGCAGTAAAAGAGCTGAACAAAAACGGAACAACTGTAATCATGGTTTGCCACGACATGGAGCTTGTTCTTGACTTTGCACGGCGGATGATTGTCCTTGCGGACGGAAAAATCGAGGCGGACGGAAAAACTCTTGAAATAATGCGCCGCAAAGAAATCATGCAGAAAACGTGCCTTCTTCCTCCGCAGATTATTCAGATTGCGCTTGAGCTTGAAGAAAAATTTCCTGGCAGATTCAATTTTGAAAACGTCCGCACAGCAGATGAGCTTGCCGCAAAAATTCAGGAGGCGATAAAATGAAAGGACTTGTCGATTACGTTCCGGGAACTTCTGTTTTCCACAAAATGAATCCGGTTTCAAAACTGATTTTTTCAATGGCGGTTTGCGCGTCGTACTTTATTTCCTCGTCCGCTGAAATTCTGATTCTGCTTCTCGCCGTTGACATTGCGACGGGAATTCTCTGCGGAATCTCAGCAAGGACATTCAGGCTTTTGAAAGGGCTTGTTAAAATTTCAGTTTTCCTTTTTATTCTTCAGATTTTGATAATAAGAAGCGGAAATGTTGTTTACCGGATTTCGTTTTTGAGAATAACAGACGCCGGGCTTGCAACCTCGCTGAATCTTGTGCTTAAACTTTGCGGTGCGACTCTTCCGCTTGCCCTGATGCTTTCTGTTACGAAACTTGCCGACCTTTCAAACGCGCTTGTTGAAAAACTTCACGTTCCGTACAAATACGCATTCACGCTGACAACCGCAATCCGTTTTATTCCGGTTTTTGCGCAGGAAATGGAAGGAATTCAGGAGGCCCAGACTTCACGCGGAATCCAGCTGGACACAAAAAATCCGCTGAAAAAACTTGCGCTGATTTTGCCTTTGTGCGCGCCTCTTTTGGTTTCTTCTGTGCGGAAAACAAGCGGAACCGCAATTGCGGCTGACTTGCGCGGATTCAAACTGAGGACATCCGGCTGCTGTCTAAAAAAATATCCATATAAGGCGCGGGACTTTGCGTGCTTTGCCGTATCGATTGCCCTAATTGCGGTGAGTATCCTTGGGGAATTTTTAAAATGAAATTTTTTTTCAGAAATTTTGCACTTTCTGCTTGACCAACGAAAGTAATTCAGCTATATTCTATTTCGTTGATTGCATGGTGCCTGTAGTTCAGGGGTAGAGCGCCAGATTGTGGATCTGGTTGTCGTGGGTTCAAATCCCACCAGGCACCCGGATTCCAACGTGGAGCCGTGCAGCAGGACGCGTTCGTAGCTCAACTGGATAGAGCAGTGGACTTCGAATCCGAAGGTTGCACGTTCGAGCCGTGTCGGACGCATAAAATCGGGCGATTAGCTCAGCTGGTAGAGCAACAGACTCTTAATCTGTGGGTCGGGAGTTCGATCCTCCCATCGCTCAAAGGATTTTGAAACACTCTGTGTAGGTCAAAAAAATCACGCGAGAGTGGTGAAATTGGCAGACACGCTAGACTTAGGATCTAGTGCCTTAGGCGTGAGGGTTCAAGTCCCTCCTTTCGCATATTTTAATCTTCTTTTTAAATGAAAAGAAATTAATACAAAACGCAGAGGTTTTGCGGAAATGGCTCAATGGTAGAGCGCGACCTTGCCAAGGTCGATGTTGCGGGTTCGATTCCCGTTTTCCGCTCGACGACGAAGCGATTTGGATTTTTTCTGAATCGCTTTTTTATTTACAGTTTATATCAAACTGTAAAAACTGCTGTGTCAAGGATTAAAATGAAGCGTGCCTTGACCCGGTGTATTTTATAATCGAGAGGTTCCCACGTGAAGGTAACAAAGGAAATTTCCAAACTTGAAAATTCAGCAGTAAAACTCACTGCCACAATTGCAAAAGAAGACGTTGTTTCTGGATACAACAAAAACATTTCTAAATACGCAAAAAATGTTCAGCTTCCAGGATTCCGCAAAGGACACGTTCCTGTAAAAGTTCTTGAACAGAAGTATGGAGATTCCCTCAAGCAGGAAGTTCTCGCAGATCTTATCGATGAATCTTTGAATCAGATTTTCGCAGAGGAAGAGTCAAAAGATATTCGCCCTCTTCCCTACACTCAGCCACGTCTTGACGGAGACAAACTTCCGGAATTCAGCACAGACAAGGATTTGACATTCTCTGTTGTTTATGATGTTTTCCCTTCAGTTGAAGTAAAAGATTTTTCAAAAATTGAAGTAAAAGAGCCGCAGGTTGAAATCGGTGAAAAAGAGCTTAACGAAGAATTGAAAGCTATTCAGGAAAGAAATGCTGTTGTAATCGACAAAAAAGAAGGCGAGCCTGTTGAAAAAGACAATATCGTTACAATTGATTACAAAGAGCTTGATGATTCAGGAACTGCAATTCCTGGAAGCGAACGCGAAGGTTTTGTTTTCACAGTTGGAACAGGCGAAAACATTTACAAGATTGATGACGAAATCGTTGGCATGAAAAAGGACGAGACAAAAGAAATCTCTAAGACTTACGATGCTAAAGAGGAAAACAAAGATCTTGCTGGAAAAACAAAGAAAATCAGCGTAACTGTAAAAGCTATAAAGCTCCGCAATCTTCCAGCTCTTGACGATGAGCTTGCGCAGGATGTAAGCGAAAAGTACAAGACTCTAGATGACCTTAAAAAAGATATTTCAAAAGGTCTTGAAAGTGCAAAAAATAGAAAAATTGCAGAGCTCAAATCACAGAGCCTTCTTGAGCAGCTTGTAGAAAAAAATCCAATTGTACTTCCAAAGTCAATGATTCAGGCTGAAATGGAAAGCCGCTGGAGAATGATGGCACAGCAGTTCCAGACAACACCAGAGCAGCTTGAAAAAATGATTTCAGCTTCCGGACAGTCAAAAGAAAATATGCTCACACAGTGGACTGGAGATGCTGAAAAAATGCTCAAAAGCCGCCTGATTGTTGATGCTCTTATCCGTGAGAAAAATATTGCGGTTACTCCAGAGGAAGTTGAAGCGGAATTCGCAAAAATTGCAGATGAATCAGGTTCAACTATTGAAGAAGTAAAAGAGCATTATGAAGATGCCCGTGCAAAAGAATACATTATTGATGAAATAAAAGAAAACAAGCTTTATGATGAGCTTTACAAACAGGTAAAAGTTTCAAAAGGAGACAAAGTTAAGTTTGCGGATCTTTTTAAGAATAATCGCTAGCTTAGAAAATTTCTGACGATAACAAAAAAAACGGAGTGTTGCCCATTCCGTTTTTTTTGTTTACACTATTCATCAGAGGAAAATTTAATGAATGAATTTATGAATACTCTTATTCCGACTGTTATTGAAAGAAGCGGAAACGGAGAGCGAGCCTATGACTTGTATTCAAGGCTTTTGAAGGACAGAATAATTTTTGTTGATGGAGAAATCCGCGATGAAACAGCAGATTTGATTGTGGCGCAAATTCTCTACTTGGAAAGCGAAAATCCAGAAAAAGACATAAGCATGTATATAAACAGTCCTGGCGGTTCGGTTACAGCGGGACTTGCAATTTACGACACTATGCAATATGTAAGATGCGATATTCAGACGATTTGCATGGGACAGGCGGCAAGCATGGGTGCTATTATTCTTGCTGGCGGAACAATCGGAAAAAGATATGCGCTTCCTTCTAGCCGTGTTATGATTCATCAGCCTTGGGGCGGAACTCAAGGTCAGGAAAGCGACATTGCAATTCAAGCAAAGGAAATCGGGCGCCTAAAAAAACTCAGTATAAAATATCTTTCCATGCAGACAGGAAAAAAAGAAGAAGTAATCGCAGCTGATATGGAGCGTGATTTTTATATGCCGGCAGAAGATGCGAAAAATTACGGCATAATTGACCATATAATGAACAGCGCGAAAAAAGGAGTTAAATAATGGCCAGATTAGGCAGAAACAATCAGCCGGTATGCTCATTTTGCGGTCGTCCTGCTGATGAACACAGAAGAGTCGTAAGCTCTCCAGATGACATGATTTATATTTGTGAACATTGTGTTGCAACTTGCCAGACAATTTTAAACAATGAAGCCCACACAATAGCTCCAATCGACATGAGCGCAATTCCGTCTCCAAAAGAATTCAAGGCGTATCTTGATCAGTACGTTATTGGTCAGGATTATGCGAAAAAAGTTCTTTCCGTGGCAGTATACAATCATTACAAGCAGCTTTCAATTTCAAAGGAACAGCAACTTACAATGGATGTGAAAATTGAAAAATCGAACATTCTTCTTTTGGGACCGACTGGCTCGGGAAAAACACTTCTTGCAAAAACTCTTGCGCAAAAACTGAATGTTCCGTTTGCAATTGCGGATGCCACTACCCTTACAGAAGCCGGATACGTTGGTGAAGACGTTGAAAATGTTCTTTTAAAGCTCATCAATGCGGCGGACGGAGATATTGCAGCGGCGGAACGCGGAATTATTTTCATTGACGAAATCGACAAAATCGGAAGAAAAAGCGAAAACACTTCAATTACGCGCGATGTTTCCGGGGAAGGAGTTCAACAGGCGCTTTTAAAGATTCTCGAAGGAACACACGCGTCAGTTCCTCCTCAGGGCGGAAGAAAGCATCCGAATCAGGAAATGATTGATATTGACACTACAAATATTCTATTTATTTGCGGCGGAGCTTTTGTCGGACTTGACAAGATAATTGAGCAGCGTCTTTCAACAGCTTCAATAGGTTTCGGAGCGGAAGGAACTCATAGGACAAACGAAGAGCGAATGGAGCTTTTGAATCAAGTTACAAGCGACGACTTGGTAAAATTCGGTCTTATACCAGAGCTTATTGGACGTCTGCCAATGACTTGCGCATTAAAGGAACTAAACAAGGAAGATTTAAAGAGAATTCTTGTAGAACCAAAAAATGCAATAACAAAACAGTTTCAAGCTATTTTTGCGATAGATGATGTGGAGCTTACTTTTGATGATGATGCGATTGACCAGATTGCAGAAATGGCAATAAGAAGCAAAACTGGAGCACGCGGACTAAGGGCAATTGTTGAGCACATTCTACTTGACCTTATGTACGAAGTTCCAAGCGTAAAAGGCAAAAAGAAACTTGTAATCACAAAAGATATTGTAAATCAAAAAGAACTTCCAACTGCGGAATCTCTTTTGATTGAACAAAAAACAGCTTAAAAGATGAGGAGCTTTCAAATGCAACAGCTAACGGAAGCTCCTTTTTTTTATTTTAAAACACTTCTTATTATTTCTAAAGTCTCAAGGACACATTTTTCCCAAGAAAATCTTTTTGACCAGACAAGCGCGCTTTCTGATATTTTTTTTCTGAAAACTTCGTCTGTTGTTATTTTTTCTATACATGAAGCAAATTCTTCTATATTATCACTATCGAAGAAAAGGGCATTGTTTCCAGCAACTTCCGGGAGCGCGCCAGCTTTTGCACAGGCAACAGGAATTCCAGTCGCCATAGCTTCAAGAATTGGCAGCCCCGCCCCTTCATTCACAGAAGGAAAAATGCAGGCTTCAGAGTTTCTGTATAGCTCAGGAAAACTTTCATGAGGAAAGTATCCGGTTATAAAAATATCGCTCGCCGCAGAAGATTCAAACGCCGCCTTATGAACTTCATCACTGTAAGGTCCGTCGCTTCCTGCAATGACAAGTCTATGAGGCAAATTAGTTTTTTTCTTAAACAGCGAAAATGCTTTTATAAGCTCGATATGTTTTTTTTCAGGACTTTGCATCCGGCTCGCATAAATTATATAAGGTTTTTTTATTGCAAACGGCTTTATATCCGCAATTTCATTTTCAATTCCAAGAGAATCAATCGGAAAAAAACTGCTGTGGTCGATTCCGTTGTGGACAATTTCTATGCGGCGGCACTTTAGTCCTAAACGCTCAAGATTTTTCTTTACGAACATGCTAGGAACAATTATGCAGTCAACATTTGAAAGTCCGGTTTTTATGTGCTTTTGCGCAAGCCAGTTTTCATTCTTAAAAATATTTCCAGGAATATCATTTATTATTGCAATGCCGGGAACTTTAAATTTTGAAGGAATAAGTCTAGCTCCAGCCGGAAAAACAACCGCATTGTATCCAATTTTTTTTATAAATCGGTTTGCATATAAATAATGCCAAAGCCGGATTGCGCCCGGAGTCGTTTTTATTCCGATGCTAGAAAAAGGCACATCGCGTTTTGCATTATAAGTGTATCTGTCAATTTCTTCCCCGAACAGTTCAAACTCAAATTCGCTTTCAGCAGGAAGATTGTTTATAAAAGACATAAGGTACGAGCCGAGTCCAGATTTTCCGTGGTCGCAACCAAATGTATCAATTCCAATTTTCATAGGCACATAGTATATCACAAAACTTTAAAAATATGCTATATTTTGTTTATGAACAAATTTTTAGAACTAAAAGTTGACGAGTCAATTGTTTCAAAGCTTGAAGAAATCGGCATAACAGAACCTACAGAAGTGCAGAAAAAAATAATTCCGCTTATTTCAGAAGGAAAAAATATAATGTTCCAAAGTGAAACCGGAACTGGAAAAACTTTCGCATATCTGCTCCCATTGCTGAGCCGTTTGAATTCCACGGAAAATAGAATGGCGCGTCTTATGATTGCATCCCCGACTTACGAGCTTGCTTCCCAGATAAAAGTTCAGGTGCAAAAAATCAGCGGAATAAAATGCGCCCTGCTGATTGGAGGTGCGCCAATTTCACGGCAAATCGAGCTTTTAAAGGAAAAGCCTGAAATTGTAATTGGAGGTCCTGCGCGGCTTCTTGAGCTGATTCATTTAAAAAAACTCAAGGCGGACGGAATAGAAACTCTTGTTCTTGACGAGGCTGACCGGCTTTTAAGTCCTGAACTCAGGGACAGCACAAAAGGTCTTATGGAGCGTCTTCCAAAATCAGTTCAGCTTATAGGAAATTCCGCCACTGTAAGCAAATATACGCGCGAAATTCTTCAGAAAGCAAGAAACGGAATTTTAAATGATGAAAAGGAAAACGCGATTCTTTTTGTTGCGCTTCCGATGGAAAATGTTCTTAGGAAACAAATTTCGCATTGGGCAATTTTTTCAGAAAGAAGAGATAAAATCGACACGCTGCGAAGTTTTATAAATGCAGAAAAACCAAAAAAACTTCTCGTTTTCACTTCAAAATCCGATCAGATTGAAAACATCGCTTCAAAATTAAGATTCAAAAAAATCGACTGCGAAACCTTATGCGGAAAAACAAACAAAGTTGACAGAAAATCAGCAATCGACAGGTTCAGAAGCGGAAAAACAAAAATTCTCATTACAACAGACCTTGCTTCCAGAGGACTTGACATTGAAGGCATAACTCACGTTGTCCAGATGGATTTGCCGGAAAAAGAAGACTTTTTTATTCACCGCGCAGGAAGAACAGCCCGAGCCGGAGCAACTGGAATAAACTGTGTAATCGGAGACGCCTGGGAAATGGAAAACTATGCCCGCCTTGAAAAAAAACTTAAGATAACGGTTTTTCCAAAAATGCTTTATAAAGGTAACGTTGTCGATCCAAATTCCTTTAATACTTGAGGCTTAAAGGTCATTTTGCTATAATAGAAAAACATTTTAAATTGAGGAACTTCCTGTGTTTTTAAAAAGTCTTGAAATATTCGGTTTTAAGTCATTTGCCGACCGAACTCATATAAATTTTGCAGACGGAATCACTGCCCTTCTTGGTCCGAATGGCTGCGGAAAAAGCAACGTTGTTGATGCAATAAAATGGGTTCTTGCAGAAAACCGCTCAAAAAATCTTCGCGCCGAATCAATGGAAGACGTAATTTTCAACGGAACAGAAACCCGTCCGGCTCTTTCAATGGCGGAAGTTACACTGACAATTGCAAACGAAAACGGACTTCTTCCTCTTGAAGACTCTGAAATCGCAATAAAACGCAGGCTTTACCGCAACGGTGAAAACGAATATTTTATAAATTCAAATCAAGTTGGAGCTTCTTCAATCCGTAAGCTTTTTATGGACACTGGAGTTGGAAAAGCAGCCTATTCTGTCATGGAACAGGGAAAAATCGATCAGATTCTTTCAAGCAAGCCGGAAGACAGACGTTATCTTTTTGAGGAAGCTGCAGGAATCAGCCGTTCAAAGGCAGAAGTTGCAGACGCAGAACGTGAGCTTGAAAAAACAAGAGCGAATCTGGCTCAAATTGACATTGGACTTGCAGAAACAAAACGCAGCTACGAAACTCTAAAAGTTCAGGCTGAAAAAACTGCAAAATACAGAAAACTTCAAGACGAAAAATTTGAATGTGAGCTTGATATTCAGCTTTTAAAGCTCAAGGATTTTACACAGAACAAAGCGCGCCATGAGCAGAACAGAAAAGAAGCCGAAGAAAAAAGAAATTCCGCGGCAAATGAAATTGAAGAAATTTTAAATACACTCCAAGTCAACACAGACAAAGTAAAAGAACTTCAAGAACAAGTAAACACAAAGCAGCAACTTGTCATAAAAATCAGCGCGGAACAAACCGGAAAAAAAGCAATGGCGCGGCAACTTCACGAGCATCAAAGCCAGATGAAAGAAAAAATCGGGCAAATTGAAAACCGCATAAAAAATATTGAAGAGCGCATTGATGAATATAATGAAGAAATTGACAGCCAAAATGCGGAGCTTCACGAAAAGCACAAGCAGCTTTCAGATATAAATAAAAACGTTGAAAATTTTTCTGAAAACATCCGCCAGTCTTCAAGCCAGATTGAAGAAAATTTAAGGCTTATAAACACAAATTCTGGAAAAATCAACAACCTTGATTCGGAACGTGTGGAACTGCAAAAGCAGCTTACATCGATAACAGAAGACATTGTTACAGAACTTGACGCAAAATTAAAAGACGCAGGCTATTCAAGCACTTCAAATAAAAAAGCAAAAGAGGCGCTTGATACGGCACTTGAAAAAATAAAAATTTATGCGAACGGACGCGCGAATATTTTCAAGGATTTTTCTTCACTTCCTTCGCATTCTGAAAAAGATTCTGCACAAATGGGATCTGATGCGGTTGCGGCATTTACAGAAATTTTGCGGATGCTTGAAGAACTTTCACAGTCCATTTCAGAATATACAAAAACAACGCCGCAATTTATTGATGATTTTCTTTCGCCGGAAGGAATCATCACAAAAAAACGCGGAATCGATTCTTCAATTCAGCAGAATCTTTCTACAATCGATTCAATAAAAAATGAAAGCGCGGAACTGAATTCAAAAAACAATGCGCTTAACAAAAAAATTGATGAATACAAAGACACTCTTTCAAAGTTAAGAATAAACCAGGCGCAGATGGCTCAGCAAATAACTTCGTGCGAGCAGCAAATTTCAACTTTGCGAAAAACTTTGGCTTCTGAAGAAACTTCGCTTCGGGAACAGCAGAACGAGCTTTTTGAGGAAAACAAGCGCCGGGAAGAAAATGAGGAGCAGCTTCAGGAAACCGAAGAATCAATTGCGGAACTAGAAGCTCAAGGTCAAAAAATTACTGCGGAACTAAATGACTTGGACAAGCAAATTTCAGAATGCAACAGCCAGGTAAGCGGAAAACAAAACGCGCTTCAGAAAAAACAAGAAGAGCGGAACAAATATCAAAGCCAGCTTGAAAAGTTCAGTGTTGGAATTGCGCAGTACGACACTGAAATTAGAAATGTTAAGCAGAACTTCCAAGAAAATTTTTCGCGTGACTTGATGGAATTTGAAGAGCGGATGTACACAATCACAACTCCAGTTCCGGCTTTAAAAGAAAAGCTTTCTCAGGTGAAGCAAAAAATTCAGGAACTTGGAACTCCGAACTTAATGGCAATCGAGCAGTTCGCGGAAGAAAAAGAACGCTACGAGCGCCAGCAGGCAAACTATAATGACACGCAAAAAACTTTGGAAAATCTTGTCCGCGTAAGTGAAGAAATCCGGACAAAATCTTCTGAAATGTTCTTGGACACATATAATAAAATTCGAAAAAATTTCCACAATATGTTCCGCAGACTTATGAATGGAGGAAGAGCCGAACTTAGGCTTGTAGATCCGGCAAATGTTCTTTCAAGCGGAGTTGAAATTCTTGCACAGCCGCCTGGAAAAAAGCTTGTAAATATTTCACTTCTTTCCGGCGGTGAAAAAACAATGACAGCAGTCGCGCTTCTCTTTGCAACTTATCAAGTCCGCCCTAGCCCGTTTTGTCTTTTGGACGAAATTGACGCGGCTCTTGATGACAAAAACGTTGCAAGTTTTGTAAGCACATTGCGCGCATTCGGAAACATAAGCCAGTATATTGTAATCACTCATAACAGAAAAACTGTAATGGGCGCATCAACAATGCTTGGCGTTACAATGGAAGAATCAGGAATCACAAAAGTTCTGCAAGTCCGTCTTGACGAAGACACCATGAACGGAAACATTGTCTTTAACGACCAGTCAGATTTTGTTGAAGAAGAAGTTCCGCAGGAAGAAGGAATTGTAATTCCGCCGCGTCCTCCAAGAAGAGAACACAATCCAGACGGAACTTTAAAAACTGATGGGAAAACTGAAACAGAGGAAACCAGAAGCCAGCAATGAATTTCTTTGAAATTATAAAGAAAAATCTGCAAAATTTTCTCCGGGAAAACACAAAGATTACAACTGGAATAACAATTCTGCTTATTGCCCTTGCAGTTTTTGCTTTTGCATCGGGAATTTTTCAGAAGAAAAAAAAACAGGATATTTTTATTTTTCCAAAGCAAATTCCTTTTTCAGCTGTGGAAGATTTTTTTCCGCCAAAAGAAGATTCTCTAACGGAAGATTATTATTTTTCAAGAGAGCAAAATGCAACTTGGAGCAAAGATGAATTCGACAGATGGTTTTCTGTTCCTTCCAAGGAAAATGTTGAAGCTCTTGGAAAATCAAATGAAAAAATTGCAAACGAAATTTTAGGAGCAGCTCCGTGATAAAATTTTTTTTAGCTTTACTTTTTACATTTTTATTTTTCTCATGCGCCTCTTCTCCAAAAGAAAATGAGGAGTCAGTTTTGCATTCAGAAACAGAAATAACCGCTGAAGAAAATCAACTGCAGGAACAGGAAATAGAAAAAACTCAAGAACAGAATCCTGAAATTTCAAATGAAGAAATTCATCCTGAAAAAAATTCATCGGACGAAAATCCGCCGGAAGAAAAAATTCAGGAAGAAATAAAACTTGAGCCTATTGAAGATATTCAAGGATATTATGAAAGCGATCCGGAGCCAGTTTTTCTTGAAAAGCAGGAAGTCATAGAGCCGATTGAAGAAACAGAAGAAATTCCGCTTGTTCCACCGGAAGAAAAAATTCAGGAAGAAAATTCAGAACCCGAAAAAGAAGAAAGCGCATTGCAAGAAATTTCCAGCAGCGAAAATGTGGCAGAAGAAATTCAATCTGAACAAGGCAAAGTTCCTGCTGAAGAAAAAAATGAAGTTTCAGAGAATGAAAATTCTAAAACTGAAATTACAAATACAGAAAATTCAGAAGAAATAATTTCACAGCCGGAAATTCAAGTTCCAGAAGCAAATGTTAAAGAAAATTCCGCAGAGACAACTTCACAAGAAGAAGAAACTGAGCCTGAAAAAGTTCCTGTAATTCCATCGCGTTCAGTTTCAATGAAAAACAGCCAGTACCTGGACATTGTTTATCCGGGAAAAGGCTGGATTTATCTTGGCGAAGAAGACGGAAATAATTTGATGCGTTACTTTGGACGAAAAATAGGAGACAAAAATACTTCATTCAGTTTGCGTTCCAGAGAAGAAGGAAAAACAATTCTTCATTTTTATAAAAACGACCAGCTTACCGGTGCTTTTATAGATGATTATTTGGAAGTTGAAATAAAAGGAAAAAATTCTTCAGCCGAGAGAATTTTAGCACCTGATTATTCTTCTATTGTTCCGCCAGCACAAAAAAATGTAAACCAAGAAAAAATTTCTAGTTCAGAAATTTCAAATCAAAAAAATGAAATTTCTGAAGCATCTTCAAAAATTCCAGAAGAAAATTCAATTGATAAAAAAGATTATGAAAAAGAAAATCCTTCAACACAAACTTTCAGTGAAATTTCTTCCGGCAGTGAAGTTGCGTCTTCGCAGGAAATTTCTTCAACTTCATTAGAAAAAAACAATTCATCGGATTCTTCTGCTGATGAGCTTTTAAAAGCCGCGCAGGAATATTTCAATTCAAAAAAATACAAAGATTCACTTGCCTGTCTTGAAAGTTTCTTTGAAAAAACAGACTCAAGAATTGATGAAGGACTTTTTCTTCAGGCGCAAATTTTCGAATCAAATTCATCAGAAAGAAATATAAAAAGCGCGCTTGACAATTATGAAACAATTATCCGCCGTTATCCGCAAAGTCCAATCTGGAAAAAAGCCAGCGAGCGTGTTACATACTTAAAAAAATTTTATTTCAATATAAGATAAGTTTCGGAGAAAAAAAATGAAAAAAATTTTTGCATTAGCAGTTTCTGTTCTTTTTGCATTTACTTCCTGTAATTTTAAAACAGAAAAAAATGTGCCTAGAACAATTTCTGTAACAGGAAAAGGAACTGTAAAACTTGACAACGAAAAAGCTGTAATTTCACTTTCAGTTGTAACAAGAAGCGCAAGTGTTTTAACAGCAACCGAAGACAATGCAAAAAAAATGGAAGCTGTAAGAAATTCACTGGAATCACTTGGAATCGGAAAAGAAAATATTTCAACTTCATCATTTTATATTCAGCAGGAAACTTCGTATTCAAACGGACGGACAATTCTTGGGCAATACGTAGTTTCAAACAGCATAAACATCTTGATTTCTTCAATTGAAAAAACTGGACAGTTAATCGACGTAGCTGTAAAAGCTGGAGCGAATCAGTTTGATTCACTTTCATTTTCCGCAGGAGAAACTTCAGATGCTGAAAAACAGGCTAGAATTCTTGCGTTGCGTGATGCTGAACAAAAAGCAGTTACTCTTGCAAGCACAAGTGGATGCTCAGTTGGAAAAATCATTTCAATAAAAGAGCGTCCGGCAATCACAGAAAGCATATCGAACACAGTTTTATATGCGGCAAAAAAGGAAAACAGTTCTACTCCAGTTTCAGGAGGAAAAACTTCCGTTTCTGTAAATGTTGAAGTAGTTTACGAAATACAGTAAACTGATTATATTTTATTTCATAGAGGCAAAAAATGTTGGACTACAGATTTATTAAAGACAATCTTGAAGCAGTAAAGAAAAATATTATAGACCGCAACATGGATCCTGAAAAAGCTGATGCAGATTTAGTAGTGAAGCTTTTTGATGAACGCACTGCTCTTACAACTGAATTGCAGAATCTTCAGCAGAAAAGAAATGCAAATGCGGCGGCAATGAAACAAAAACTTGATCCAGAGACAAGAGCAAAATATATTGAAGAAGGAAAAAACATAAAGGATGCTGTTTCTTCCGCGGAATCAAAACTTTCTGAGCTCGAGGTAAAGCTTGAAGAAGCCGGACGTCAGATTCCAAACATGGCGAATCCAGAAGTTCCAGTCGGAAAAGTTGACACAGAAAATCTTGAAGTAAAAAAAGTCGGTCAGCCAAGAAAATTTGACTTCAAGCCAAAGAGCCACGTTGAGCTTGGTGAGTCATTGGATTTAATTGACTTTGAGCGCGGAACAAAAGTTTCAGGAGCAAAATTTTATTATCTAAAAAATGAAGCGGTTTTTCTTGAGCAGTCGCTTATCATGTACGCTCTCAACATTTTGCGCAAGCACGGATTTACAACATTTATAACTCCGGACATTGCACGCGAAGAAATTCTAAAAGGAATTGGATTTAATCCGCGCGGAAATGAAAGCAATGTTTATGCAATCGAAGACGAAGGAACTTGCCTTGTTGCAACTGCGGAAATAACCCTCGGCGGCTATCATTCAGGAGAAATTCTTGACAAATCAAAACTTCCGCTTATGTACTGCGGACTTTCGCATTGCTTTAGACGAGAAGCAGGGGCTGCAGGCCAGTTCAGCAAAGGGCTTTACAGAGTTCATCAGTTTGATAAAGTTGAAATGTTTGTCTACTGTCTTCCAGAGCAGAGCGATTCGCTTCATGAAAAACTTCGTTTAATTGAAGAGGAAATTTTCAGCGGACTTGGACTTCCATTCCGTGTTGTTGATACTTGTACTGGAGATTTGGGCGCGCCTGCTTACAGAAAGTGGGACTTGGAAGCATGGATGCCTGGACGTGCGGATGAAAATCACCCGGACGGAGATTACGGCGAAGTAACTTCAACTTCAAACTGTACAGATTATCAGGCCCGCAGACTGAATGTAAAATACCATGACGATGATGGAAAAAATAAATACGTTCACATGCTTAACGGAACAGCCGTTGCAGTCGGAAGAGCAATGCTTTCAATTCTTGAAAATTATCAAAATGAAGACGGATCTGTAACAATTCCAGAAGTTCTTGTTCCTTACTGCGGATTCGACAAAATCGGACCAAAAACAGACGTAGCATCTCCTGTTTACAAAACAATAAAAAAATAAAAATAGGAAGTCAAATTATGGAAGACAAAAATTATTCAAAGGGCATTTTTTACATCTTACTTTTTGCTGCCATAATTTTGGCGACTGTTATTTTAAAAATCACATCTTCCTTTTTTATTCCCCTCACACTTGCGCTAATGCTTTCGTTTGTTTTTTATCCATTTGTAAAGAACCTTACGAAATTTCGTATTCCGTGGATTGTAGGAATAATTCTAGTTGTGATTTTAGCGGCTGCGGCTTTTTTTATAATCGGAAATCTTTTGGTTGCAAGTTGCCGGACAGTTTTAAATGCTTATCCAAAATATGAAGCAAGATTCACAACTGTCTACAGTTTAATTGCCGAAGCTTTTCACATTCCGTTTGACGAAAATTCATCACTGATTATAAACCTTTGGAATTCATTAGGCGTAAGAACATTTGTTCAGAACTTCGCATTGGCGGCAAGCGGTTATATGTTTTCAACTGCAAAAGTCATACTCGTAATCGCGCTGTTCATTGTTTTCTTTTTAATTGAAATCCGCGGAATGAAAGAAAAAGTAAAAACTGCGTTTCCAGAAGAGCGTCTTAACAGAAAAATAATGTTCATAATAACAAAAACAATCGCAGAAGTAACACGATACATTTCCATAAAATTTTTGATTTCGTTTTTCACAGGACTTCTTGTGTTCCTGTTCTGCTTTATTGTTGGGCTTGACTTTGCAATTATCTGGGGTTTTCTTGCGTTCATTTTGAATTTTATTCCAACCTTCGGTTCTATTCTTTCCTGGGTTCTTACAACTGGATTTGCGGTTCTTCAGTTTTATCCTTCATTTGGAAAAATTCTTTATGTAGGAATAGCCGTGCTTACTGTTAATTTCATTCTCGGAAATATTATTGAGCCACGCTGGGAAGGTTCAGACCTTGGAATTTCTCCGTTTCTCATTCTTGTAAGTCTTTCGCTTTGGGGCTGGCTTTGGGGATTTATTGGTATGATTCTTGCAGTTCCGATTCTTGTAATTATAAAAATCATCTGCGAAAATATTCAAATACTAAATCCAATCGGAGTTCTTCTGGGGAACAAAACAAATTTCAATAATAGAAAAAGAAAATTTTCGCTTTTCAACAGAAAAAATTAATTAGCCTAATTCAAAATCCTACGCGAATTTTTATTCGCCTAGGATTTTGCCAGTGATTCTTTCATACAAGAATCTGGAATCTTCTTCTTTTAAATTCTCATATTTAAGGGAGAAGCATTTTATATTTTTTGAATTTTCGTTTTCATAAATTTTTTCAATAGAACACTCAACTTGAACCGTTCTTTTTAAAAGCTTGTTTTCCGAAAGCGTAAAGAAAAGCGAAAGATTGTACTTTAATTCAGAATCAAGATTTTCAGAATTTTCTGCGCAGGCAAGCACAATCCGTTTGTCATCAGCAAAAATTATAAAAAACGGTTTTACTCTGCCCTCCACGGGTTCTTGCGGAAAAATATTTTTTTCAGAAAGATAGCGGACAATACTTAAAAGCTGAATGCCGTTTCCGATTGGATTTGCCTGCCCGGATTTTACTTCCTGCACAAACTTTTCAAGAAGCGACTTTGCCTCATGCTGATTCTCCTCTGGAATTTCAGACCACTTTGGAGTAGAAAAAATTCTGTAGCCTTTCATCGGAACGCAGTCAATTTCAACAACAGAATTTTCAGCCTTATAAGAAATTGTTCCGCTGAAATCATAATCGCTTTTTGAAAAAACTTCAGGAATTCTTTTTATGCTTGAAGGAATGACAATCGCAAGTCCTTGTGAACACTCTTTCATCGTTGTAATAAAATAAAGCCCAAGATGATTAAAATAAAACTGAACTTTTACAAGCTTTCCCAAAAACGGCAGAACCGTGCGCGCAGGATTTTTTAAAAGAATTATCCCCTGATTCAAAACTTTTATTTGCTCAGAAGGAATCGCAACAGGAAAAACCGCACTTGCAGGAATCCGGTTTTCTTTTTCAGGCACAGGAATTTTTTCGTCAACCATTTCAACATCATTCTGCTCAGGTTTTTTCTCAAGCGTAACAGTCAGAGGAACATTGTCGTCCATAAGATATTGAAGCACAAGCTCCCTTTCTATTTTTGTAAGCTCCTTGTTTTCAGACATCATTCCTCCTGTAAATTTTTGTTCCAGCTGAAAATTTCAAGCTGAAAAATTTTCCATTCTTGGTTTGTTTTTTTTAAATATGCATAAATGTCAACACTTGAATTTTTTTTATCATTTGTTTTAAGAAAAATTCTTACCGGACATTGATAAATTCCATCAGAAAAAAACGGCTCGCCTGCAACATGATTTAAAATATTCAGGTTCATTTCAGAAAAATCATGCAGAAAAATAACCAGCGAATAAAGATTTTCAGTTTCAAAATATTTTTCGCAATCCGCATTACTTTCAAGTGAATAAAAAAATAAATCAAGAATTTTTAAAGCATTCTTGTCCATTGAAGAAACGTCAAGGCTGAACGAATCCTTAAAATTCGGAAAAACAGTCTTTGAATCAACAGAAGCCAAAGCGACAGAAACTGGCGACAAAATTGTTTTTGGAGAAATTTTTTTTACAGCGGGTAATTTTTCTTTTAAAATATCAGCTTCAATTTCATTTGACCACAAAGAAGTTCTTTCAAAATTTTCTACGGAATTTTTTAAAGTATCATCTTTGACTTCAGATTCTTCAACAGAAGCCGCGCATGAAACAAAAAGTGCAACAATTAAAATTCCAGCTGAAAAAATTCTTATCATATTCTTCAATGCATATTATTATAATGGGGATTTTTGCAAAAGAAAAGATATTTTTTCAACAAACTGAAAATGAGCTGTTACAAAAAATAAAGTTTGCGGTTTTATATGTAATATATTATATTTATAAAAATAAAATTTTCGGAGGAAATCTATGGAAAATCAAATGACGTTTTACGCTCCAACAGAAACTGAACGGAAACTTTTCTTAACGAGAACTTATCTATGGATGGGAATCGCACTTCTTGTAAGCGCGGTAGTTTCATTTTTCGCGGCAGAGTCAGGACTGATTATTTCTATTCTAAAGGCAACAGGCGGAATGGGACTTCTCATTCTTTGCATTGCGGAAATCGGTCTTGTAGTCGGACTTACTTCTTCAATTAGAAAAATTTCTGTAGCAAACGCAAAGCTTTTGTTCATTTTGTATTCAGCTTTAAACGGGCTTACAATTTCTACAATTTTCTTTACATATACAGCAAGCTCAATCGCAATTTGCTTTGTTTCCGCAGCGGCAATGTTCTTTGGAATGTCGCTTTACGGTCTTAAGACAAAATCAGATCTTACAACAGCCGGACGCTATCTTATGATGGCTTTGCTCGGAATTATCATCGCTTCTCTGCTGAATGGAATTTTGTTTCTTTTTGGAGCCGGAAGCACAATGTTCGACTGGCTGATTTCTGTTGCTTCTGTTGTTGTGTTCACAGGACTTACAGCTTATGACTCGCAGAAAATCATGCGCATTTCTTCAAGTGCGAACAATTCAGACTCGTTTAAGAAAATTGCGATTTACGGCGCGCTTGAGCTTTATCTTGATTTTATAAATATTTTCCTTTCGCTTTTAAGGCTTTTTGGAAACCGCAAATAAGTTTTAATTAAAAAAATTTTCAACAGCGTGCAGAATGGCATCCAAAGGCGAATACATTCTTTTTGTCATTGGCACGCTTCGTGTAAAAATTCCGCCGTATTTTTTTTCAACTATGCGGCGGTCCAAGACAACGATAATACCTTTGTCATCAGCGCGCCTCACAAGACGTCCAAACCCCTGCCTAAATTTTATTACAGCCTGAGGAAGGCTTAGCTGCATAAAAGGATTTCCGCCTTTTTTTTCAAGCGCTTCACTTCTTGCTGAAAAAACCGGATCATTCGGAACTGCAAACGGAAGCTTCACGATTATCACTTGGCTAAGGCTGCTTCCAGGAACATCAACACCTTCCCAAAAACTGTCGGTTGCAAATAAAACGCTGTTTGTGTCTTTTTTGAATTTTTCAAGAAGCCTAAATCTGTCTTCATCGCCCTGCTTAAAAACTTCAATTCCGTTTTCAGAAAGAATATTCCGGCTTGCATTGAATGTAAATTTCAGGCTGTCATAGGAAGTAAAAAGAACAAGAGTTTTTCCACCTGCAGCCAAAATAAGTTTTGGAACTGCATCTTCAACAAAAGTTTGAAAATACGAGCTGTCTGGGAATGGCGCGTCATTCGGAACTGCGAACAAGACATTTTCTTTGTATGGGAACGGGGAATCAAAACTGTCCTGCGCTACTCGCTCAGGCTCTGCAAAAGAAATTCCAACACGGCGAGTCCAGTAGCCAAAATTTCTGTCAATCTGCAAAGTCGCGCTTGTGCAGACAACAGTTTTCATCGGTTCAAAAACTCCAGAGTTCATCAAAGGCGCAATGTCCAGCGGAGTCTGAATAAACTGAACAAAAGTCACAAAATCTTCACCGGGGACTTTCGGAGGAATTTTCACTTTCTGAAGCCAAAAAACAGTGTCTTCTTTTTCTTCCCAAAGCAGAAAATTTCCGCACAAAGCCGCCAAAGATTCAAGACGGCGCAGAACGGTCTTTGCTTCCCAGACTGCCGGAACTTCAGAATCCTTGTCATCGATTTTTTCCAGAACTTCACGCACAAGATTGTTAAATGCAGAAATTGAAGATTTCAGTTTTGAAAGCGCGCTAAAAGTTCCGACGAATTTCTGAGAGTTTCCATTGTGAATTCTTGCGTTAAAATTGTCATCAAGTTCAAGAATCGAAATCTGATCAAGTTCCAAAAGCGAATCTTTTATTCCATTGACAAGAGCCGGCGCACGTTCCATGCAGTCATCAGCGGAAGAAAACGCAGCAGCCTGAACAAGAAAACCTGTGTTTGAACTTCTAAAAGTTCTGAATAAAAGATTCACCTGTTTCATCACTTTAAATCTTGTTATTATTTCACTGAAAAAACTGGTCGCGCTGTCTTCAATTCCGTGGGCTTCGTCAAAAACAATCCGCCTGTAAGGAGGCAGAACGGCTGCATTGTCGTAACCTGCTCCGTTCATCCGGCTTTCAATGTCTGCAAACAAAAGATGATGGTTTACAATTATTATGTTCGCACTGGCAGCTTCATTGCGTACTTTCATCACAAAGCAATTTTCCCTGAACGGACATCTTCCGCCAAGACAAGCATCGCTTTCGCTGTTGACTTTTGACCACACGCTTTCAGATGGAAGAAAGGTAAGATCGCTTTTGCTTCCTGTTGAGCTTGTCTTTACCCATTCATTTATCTTGTCAATAATTTCAATTTCTTCATTAAAAAGACCTCTATCGTTTTCCGCTTCAGAGAGCCTTCGAAGACAGATGTAATTTTGCCGGCCTTTTAAAAGCACCGCCTTTATTTTTTTTCCGATTAATTTTTGCGCAAACGGAATATCTTTTTCAAAAAGCTGCTGCTGAAGATTTATAGTTCCCGTGGAAACAACAACGCATTCCTTGTTTTTTACCGACCAAAGCATTGCCGGAATCAAATATGCAAAACTTTTTCCAACTCCAGTTCCGGCTTCAAAAACACCGATTTTTTCTTTATTAAAGGAAGATGCGATTTCTTTTGAAAGTGAAATTTGGGCCGGACGCTCTTCATAGTTTCCGTAGGATTTTGCAAACGGGCCTTGGCATGAAAGGAAAAATGCGGTTTCGTCCTCATTCAAAAGCTCAATTTTTTTAGGCTTGACCGGCTCCACAACCACATAAACCCGGGAAACATCATTGTCAACTATGTAAAATCCGAGCGAGCTATCATAAGCATTGTAGGCAATATTTTGGTCAGCCTCGCTTGGCGAAAGATTTCCGCTTGGATGATTATGGATTATGACATTTCCTTCTTTTGCGGCGTTTTTATTAACAACTACGGAATTTTCATTTCCGCGAGAACCAGCCTGAAGCGAAACGACAATACCTTCCAAATCTATTTTTCCAGCCCAAAAAACTTCATTTCCATCCGCGTCCTTAATATCAGAGCGCATGGTGTCAATTACATTCTGGCTGAATCTTTTCAAGGCTTCCATAATCAGCGATATTTTAGATTGAAAGAAAAAAATGTTCAACAAGATGATTTTGTATGTGAATAAAATCACAATATTTTTTGTGAACTGTTATAAATTTCACAAAAAAAATGAAAAATTCTCAAAATCATGCTTAAAAGGCCGTTTTCGTTTTTATTTCTATTAACAGGTGTTTTTTTTTGTATTATAATATAATTTGAATGTTGCTGTCATAGAAGGAATCTTCTTCGGACTATGCGGCGGCTCTTTTAAAACCATTTGCACACAGGAGATATTTATGGCAAACAAAATCACCATTATTGGTGCTGGACAAGTTGGCTCATCTATTGCTTATGCCCTTTGTCTTAAGAGCATTGCAACTGAAATCGTTATGATTGACATTGACAAAAACCGCGCTATGGGAGAAGCTCTGGACATTCGCCAGGGAACTCCATACATGAGTCCTGTAAATATTCATGACGGCTCTTATGAAGACGCAAAAGACTCCGATCTTGTAATCCTGACTTCTGGAGTTGCACGCAAGCCTGGACAGTCTCGTCTTGACCTTGCGCAGACAAATGTAAACATAACAAAGTCAATTATTCCGCAGATTGCAAAAGTTGCTCCAAACGCAATTTATATTATTGTTGCAAATCCTGTTGACATCCTTACATATCAGTTTGTAAAAACATCTGGAATTCCTGCTGACCACATTCTTGGAACAGGAACTTTGCTTGACACAGCAAGATTACGCACAAAAATCGCTGATGTATACGGAATCGGACAGCCTAACCTTCACGCTTATGTTTTCGGCGAGCATGGAGATTCTTCATTTGTTCCGTGGTCTTTGGTAAATGTTGCTTCTGTTCCTGTAGACTCATACTACGACAGCCTCAACGGAAAAGGAAAAGCAAAGCCTGACCATGCAGAAATAGAGGACTTTGTACGCAAATCAGGCGGAATCATTATTTCAGCAAAAAAATGCACAAATTACGGAATCGGAGCTACAACAGCTCGTCTTTGCGAAATCATCAAAAATTCAAATGACTCTGTTACAATCGCTTCTTCAATGCTTACAGGCGAATATGGAATCAGCGATGTGTGCTTGAGCATTCTCACAGTTGTAGGCGGACACGGAATCACAGGACGTCTTGTTGCTCCTCTTACAGACAACGAGATTGCCCAGCTCAAGCATTCCGCAGACTGCCTCAAAGACGTAATCAAGCAGCTGGAGTTCTAAATGGAATACAGAATTGAACATGACAGCATGGGAGAGATAAAAGTTCCTGCTGACAAACTCTGGGGCGCGCAGACTGAACGCAGCCACGAGAATTTTCTTATCGGCGTTGGAATTGAAACAATGCCGCGTGAAATTACAAAGGCTTTTGGCTATCTGAAAAAGGCGGCGGCGCTTGCGAACAATGCGCTCAAACCTGAAAAAATGACAGACAAAAAGCTCAAGTCAATTTCCCAGGCTTGCGATGAAGTTATTTCAGGCTCATTGAACGAAAACTTTCCGCTTGTTGTATGGCAGACAGGTTCTGGCACACAGTCAAACATGAATACAAACGAAGTTATTGCGAACAGAGCTAACCAGATTGCTGGCGAAAAACTTTGCCATCCGAATGACGACATAAACATGAGTCAGTCTTCAAACGACACTTTTCCAACCGCAATGCACATTGCCGCTGTTGTTGAAGTTGAAGACAAGCTTTTTCCGGCAATCGACATTCTTGTTGACACTTTCAAAAAACTGGAAAAAGTAAACGAAGGCATTGTAAAGTCAGGACGCACTCACCTTCAGGATGCTGTTCCAATTCAGTTCTCGCAGGAAATTTCTGGCTGGAGAACTTCTCTTGAACGCGACAAGGAAATGCTTTCCTCCTCCCTTCCATATTTGAAGCAGCTTGCTTTGGGAGGAACAGCGGTCGGAACAGGACTCAATGCTCCATCTGGATTTGATACTCTTGTTGCAAAGAAAGTTTCAGAGCTCACAGGAAAAGACTTTGTTACAGCTCCAAATAAATTCCATGCCTTGACTTCAAAAGATGAAATTGTATTTGCGCACGGAGCTTTAAAAGCACTTGCCGCTGACTTGATGAAAATCGCAAACGATGTAAGATGGCTTGCTTCCGGTCCAAGATGCGGAATCGGTGAAATCCATATTCCAGAAAACGAGCCGGGCTCTTCAATCATGCCGGGAAAAGTAAATCCGACACAGTGCGAGGCAATGACAATGGTTGCTGTTCAGGTTATGGGAAATGACGCTGCTGTTGGAATGGCTGCTTCACAGGGAAACTTTGAGCTGAATGTATTTATGCCGGTAATCGCATATAATTTTCTTCAGTCTGTAAGACTTCTTGCTGAAGTAATGGTAAGTTTCAACAAAAACTGCGCGGTTGGAATCACAGCAAACAAGGAAAAAATGCACTTCAACTTGTACAATTCCCTGATGCTTGTAACAGCCCTGAACCCATACATCGGATACGAAAACGCAGCAAAAACAAGCCACAAAGCTTATGAAGAAAATATTTCACTTAAAGATGCCTGTGTACAGCTTGGCTTCCTTACAGCTGAAAAATTTGACGATGTTTTCCATCCAGAAGAAATGGCTGGCGTAAAAAAATAAAAATACCAAGCCTTAAGTTTTTGCTTGAGGCTAGCTAAAAATATCCTGCACTTAGGAGCAAAGAATGAGTGAGAACCAGACACACACACTGACTTATTCTTATTTTCCAGGCTGCACGCTAAAAAACAAAGCGAAGGATTTGGACTTATACGGTCGTTTAAGCGCGGAAGCTCTTGGTTTCAAACTTGAAGAAATCGAAGAGTGGCAGTGCTGCGGCGGTGTATATCCTACAGGCAAAAATGAAATTGCCTCAAAGCTTCCTTCTGTCCGGGCTTTGGCTGCATCCAGAGATAAGAACCATGCATTGGTAACACTGTGCTCAGCGTGTTACAATGTAATCAAGCAGGTGAACAATGACCTGCAGAATGACGAGAACACAATTTTAAAAGTAAACAACTATCTCGCCCAAGACAATATTGAATACCACGGAGAGACGAAAGTCCTTCACTTCCTTGAAGTTCTCCGTGATGAGATCGGCTGGGACAACGTAAAGAAGGCCGTCAAGAATCCTTTCAAGGGAAAGAAAATCGGCGCCTATTACGGCTGTCTTCTTCTTCGCCCGGGAAAGGTGATGGAATTTGACGATCCGGAGAATCCGAAAATCCTTGAGGACTTCATAACCGCAATCGGCGGAACTCCGGTCATTTATGCCCAGCGCAACGAGTGCTGCGGCGCCTATGCCGCGTTTGAGGACGAAACGATTCCCCAGAAAAGGTCGGCTTCGATTCTTGCGAACGCCGAGGACATGGGAGCAGACTTCCTTGTCACAAGCTGCCCTCTGTGCCGCTACAATCTCATAAAGAACAAAGGCTCCTCAAAGCTTGACGTTATCTACTTTACGGAACTTCTTGCGGAAGCTCTCGGCGTAAAGGATGCCGTGGCAAAGGAGGCTGTGAATGCTTGAGTCAGAAATTCAGAAATACAAGGAACTGATTCTTGAGACAAGCGGAGTCAATCCCAAAAAATGCATGGTCTGCGGAAAATGCTCTGGAACCTGCCCTAATTACGACTCTATGGAATATCATCCGCATCAGTTTGTGCAGATGGTTGAGAACGGAGAAATAGAGCCGCTTTTGAAGAGCAAATCGATTTATACCTGTCTGAGCTGTTTCGCCTGCCTTGAGAGATGTCCACGCCAGGTCGAGCCGGCCAAGCTTATTGACGCTGTGCGCACTGTAGTCGAGCGTGAGCGCGGTCCGCTTCATCTTGATCCTGTTCAGGTTCCTGAAAAGCTTGATGAAGAGACTCCGCAGCAGCTTTTGATGAGCGCATTCAGAAAGTACCGCAAATAGGAGCAGCATCATGGAAAGAATCGGTGTTTTCGTGTGCCATTGCGGCACAAACATTGCAGGCACTGTTGACGTTGCAAAAGTAGCTGAAGAGCTCGGCAAGGTGAACGGTGTAGTTTATTCAACTCATTATACATATATGTGTTCTTCTGCCGGTCAGAAAATGATCGAGGACAAGATTCACGAGCTGAACCTTACTGGTGTGGTTCTGTGCTCCTGTTCTCCGCGTATGCATGAGAAGACCTTCCGTTCCTGTGCGGAGCGCGCCGGCTTGAATGCTTACAAGGTGGAAGTCGCGAACATCCGTGAGCAGTGCTCATGGGTTATGAAAGAAATGGGCGATGCAACAGAAAAAGCCATTGCTTTGGGCAAGGCGGCTGTCGCAAAGACAATTCTTGACACGCCTCTTATTGAAGGCGAGACACCAATGACAAAACGCGCATTGGTAATCGGCGGCGGTATCGCAGGAATCACGGCTGCACTCGACATTGCGGACGCGGGATTTCCGGTTGATATTGTTGAGAAGGACTATACGGTCGGCGGAAAGATGGCGAAGCTTGACAAGACTTTCCCTACATTGGACTGCGCGTCCTGTATCGTCACGCCGAAAATGACTGAAGTCAGCCAGAATCCGAACATCCGCATTCTCTCCTACTCGGAAGTTGCAGGTGTGAAAGGATATATCGGAAACTTCGAGGTGGACATCAAACGCCATCCGCGCTATGTTGACGAGACGAAATGCACAGGCTGCGGAGCGTGTATCGAAAAGTGTCCGAACAAGAAAGTTCCGAACGCATTCAACCTGAACCTGAACAACCGCAAGGCAATCGACATTCCGTTTGCCCAGGCTGTTCCGAAGGTGGCCGCAATCTCCGCGGACTACTGTCTTCACATGAAAGGCCTCAAGAACGGCAAGGACAATGTCTGCGGATTCTGCGAGAAGGCCTGTGCAGCAGGAGCAATCAACTTCCATCAGGAAGAGACAATGCTTACTGAAAAATACGGCGCAATCATCGTAGCTACCGGTTACAATCCGATCAGCCTTGAGAAATTCGATGAGTACGCATACAGCCAGAGTCCTGACGTCGTTTCATCACTTGAATTCGAGCGCCTCTGCAACGCATCCGGTCCTACAAACGGACATCTTCTCCGCCCTTCAGACGGAAAGGAGCCGAAGAACATCGTGTTCGTCCAGTGCGTGGGAAGCCGCTGTTCTGCGGACTCCACAAAGGGCCACGAATACTGCTCAAAGATCTGCTGTATGTACACTGCGAAGCATGCGATTCTTACCCGCGACCACTATCCTGACACAAACATTACCGTCTTCTATATCGACGTGCGCACTCCGGGAAAGAACTTTGATGAATTCTACCGCCGCGCGGTTGAGCAGTACGGTGTCCACTACATCAAGGGACAGGTGGGAAAAGTAACTCCGCTCTCTGACGGAACTCTTGACGTGCAGGGCTCTGACCTGATTCTGAACAGACAGGTTCACATCAAGGCGGATATGGTTGTACTTGCAGCCTCAATCGAGGCCGACAAGTCGGCGCGTCCGCTTGCGACAATGCTCACGACATCCATGGACAACAACGACTTCTTCCTTGAGGCCCATGCAAAGCTCCGTCCTGTTGAGTCTCCTACAGCCGGCATTTTCCTTGCCGGATGCTGCCAGGGACCTAAGGACATTCCGGAGACTGTAGCGCAGTCTTCAGGCGCGGCCGCAAAGGCGATCTGCCTGCTTGTAAAGGACAAGCTCAAGAACAATCCTTGCACTGCGAATCCGAACGAGAACGCCTGCAACGGCTGCGGCCAGTGCGCGAACGTCTGTCCTTACGGCGCGATTTCTTACATCGAGAAGGATTTCCGCGGACCGAACAGGACCACAATCACACGCCGTGTTTCCCAGGTGAACAAGGCTATGTGCCACGGATGCGGAGCCTGTACGGTCGCCTGTCCTTCCGGCGCAATGGATCTGTTAGGATTCAGCAACAAACAAATCTTGGCGGAGGTTGATTCTGTTCTATAATTGCTGACGCAATTATAGAACCCGAGTTTTCTACGAAAACTCGCAGGTTTTTACAGAAAAAAAGAACTATGGCTGAAAATAAAGAATGGGAACCGAGAATTGTTGCTTTCTGCTGCAACTGGTGCTCTTACGCCGGTGCGGACTTGGCTGGCAACAACCGTCTTGAATATCCGAAGAACGTTAAAATCATCCGTATTCCATGCTCATGCAGGCTGAATCCTCTGTTCATTCTCCGTGCATTCCAGCGTGGCGCGGACGGTGTAATCCTATGCGGATGTCACCCCGGTGACTGTCACTACTCTACAGGAAACTATTTCGCGCGCCGCCGCATGACCCTGCTCTTCTCGATGCTTGACTACTTGGGAATTGACAAGGGACGCACGCGCGTTGAATGGTGTTCCGCCGCTGAAGGTGTCCGCTTTGCCGGAATCATGAACGATTTCGTATCGCAGATAAAAGCCCTTGGCGAAAACAAGAAGCTGGAGGATGTAAGATGCAAGACAAACTGATTGCCCGCGCCAAGGAACTTCTTTCTGAAGGCAAGGTACAGAAGGTTGTCGGCTGGAAGAAAGGTCTCTTTGATGACGACATCACTCCGGCCGTATTCGCAACCGCGGAAGAACTGGACAAGGATTTTGTCTTCAACAAATACTGCAAGGCGAACCTTTCAAAATATCTGGTCGGAATCACAAGGAACATTGAGACTGCGAAAAGCACGGCGCGCATGAACAACACGATGGCGAAGCAGCGCGATCCGAACGCACAGGACAAGCCTATTCCGTCCGAAGTTGTGCTTGTGTTCCTGAAGCCTTCCGACACTTATTCATTCACACAGCTGCTCAAGGAAAGCCGTATTACAAGAGATGATGTCTATGCGGTCGGCGTTCCTTGCCAGGACACAGTTGACGGCGGAGATGTATGCGGAAACTGCGCCGGAAAGAAGCCCGTCTCATGCGACGAGTACATCGGCGTGGATCCGGAAGCAGAGGTTGCTCCGAACACGGCAAGAATGGAGGAGGTCGCAAAGATTGAGGCCATGTCTGTGAACGGGCGCTATGAATTCTGGAGAAATGAATTCAGCCGCTGCATCAGATGCAACGCCTGTCGCAACGTCTGCCCCGCCTGCACCTGCGAGAAATGCGTGTTCGACAACAACGCGCTCTACACGACGCAGAAAGTCGCGGAGACAAGCTTTGAGGAAAGCCTGTTCCACATCATCCGCGCATGGCACGTAGCCGGACGCTGCACAGACTGCGGCGAATGCTCAAGAGTCTGTCCTCAGAACATTCCGCTTTATCTTCTTAACCGCAAGTACATCAAGGACATAAATGAAATTTACGGCGACTATCAGGCCGGAGCGGACATGGAGTCAAAGCCCGCGATGCTCCGTTTCCAGGAGGACGACCCGGAGACAACGATTGTTTACGACAGATCAAAAGACGGAGGTAATGAATAATGCTTAGTATCGCAAAAGATAAAATCGATTCATTATTTGAGCTTATCGGTTCAAAGCAGCCTTTGTACTTGCCTGTTGACAACAATTCGGGAAAAGCCGACTTTGCGAAATGGCAGAAAGGCACAAAGCTTTCAGAAAAACTAAAGACCACACGCTCCGCAAAGGATTTCTTCTTTCCGAAGACAGAGCATCTTGTGAGCTACGAAATGAGCGGAAAGGAAGTCAAGGTCGTTGACCCCAGAAAGGATGTCGAGGATTTTGTGATTTTCGGTGTGCGGGCCTGTGATGCGCGCGGCTTCACCGCAATCGACAACGTCTACCTGAACATGAATCCTGTGGACTCATACTACAAGAACCGCCGCGAGCACGGAACAGTAATCGTCCTTGCCTGCAACGAGCCTGCGAAGACCTGCTTCTGTTCCACATTCGGAATTGACGCGTCGCTTGCAAAACCTGCCGGAGACGTCAGCTGCTGGCTCGCCGATGGAAAATACTATTTTGAGGCCAACACCGACAAGGGCAAGGCTTTTGTTGAGAACGCGAAATCCGCGCTTGAGGACGCTGACACATCGGCTGTTGAAGCCTGCAGGAAGGACATCGCGGAAAAAGTTGAAAAGCTTCCGTTCGCGCATCTTGACCTTTCAAAATTCCAGGGCAAGGATATGCTCAAGATTTTCAACTCGAAAATCTGGGACAAGGTTTCAGAGCCCTGCGTTGGCTGCGGAACCTGCACTTATGTCTGCCCGACCTGCATGTGCTTCGACGTGCGCGACTTCGCCACAAGCAACGGCGTGCGTCAGATCCGCTGCTGGGATTCCTGCATGTACAACGACTTCACCCAGATGGCCGCCGAGAATCCGCGCCACACCCAGAAGGAAAGAAGCCGCCAGAGATTCATGCACAAGCTCATGTACTATCCTATGGCGCATGACGGAATGTTCAGCTGCGTTGGCTGCGGACGGTGCGTTGAGAACTGCCCTGTGAACATGAACATCGTCAAGGTCATCAAGGCCGTAAACGAGAGCGATGACATCTAAGGAATAGGAGAAACTGATGGAAAACAAAGAAAGCTTTATTCCTTATGTAGGAAAAATTATTGATATCAAGCAGGAAACTCCTGATGTAAAGACTTTCAGCGTAGTCGGTCTTGACGGAAAGAAATTGTTCGAGCACATTCCGGGACAGTGCGCAATGCTGATTGTTCCGGGCGTGGGCGAGTCGATGATTTCAATAACATCCTCCCCGACTCTTGAGACGCACATGGAATTCTCAATCAAGAAGTGCGGCTGCGTCACAGAATGGCTTCACTCCGCGGAAGTCGGCCAGGAAATATGTCTGCGCGGCCCTATCGGAAACGGATTTCCTGTTGAAGGCGCGCTCAAAGGCAAGGACATTCTCGTAATTGCCGGCGGTATCGGAATCGCTCCGGTCCACTCGGTCGTAAACTACATGATGGACCACCGCGAGAACTACGGACGGATTCAGGTCATCTACGGAAGCCGCTCGAAGGCAGACCTCGTGCGCTTGGATGAGATGCAGAACGTCTGGATGAAGCAGCCGAACTGCTCGATAAATCTTACAATCGACCGCCCTCAGGACGACTGGGACGGACACGTGGGATTCGTTCCTCCTTACGTCACGGAGTGCAATCCGGATCCGAGCATGACAGTAATCATGTGCGGACCGCCGATTCTGATTCACCTCTCTCTCGACGCATTGAAGAAGCTCGGATTCAAGAACAGCCAGGTCTTCACGACTATGGAAATGCGCATGAAGTGCGGAATCGGAAAATGCGGAAGATGCAACATAGGCGACAAATTCGTCTGCAAGGACGGACCTGTATTCAGCTTCGACCAGCTTGGGGAACTGCCTCCAGAGTATTGATTTCAAGAATTTTCCTGTGAAGATTCGAAAATTTTTATAAGACTTCAGATGCGCCGTCCGCGGCGCATGAGGAGATTAAATTATGTCAGAGACAAAACAGATGGCTACAATATATCTGTTCGGCAAGAAATACGAAGTGCCGGCAGAACTTACAATCATGAACGCTATGGAATATGCCGGCTACCAGCTCAAACGCGGCTGCGGATGCCGCAACGGATTCTGCGGAGCCTGCGCCACAATCTACAGAATCAAGGGCGAGAACCAGCTCCAGACCTGCCTTGCCTGCTCAAAGAAAGTCGAGGACGATATGTACATCGCCACTCTTCCGTTCTTCCCTCTCGTGAAGCAGGTTTACGACCTGAACACGATGAAGCCGGAGCAGGCCGTGATGATGCAGCTTTACCCGGAAATCTATTCCTGCGTGGGCTGCAACGCCTGCACAAGAGCGTGTCCGCAGAGCCTGAACACAATGCAGTACATCGCATACGCACAGCGCGGAGACTTCGCCAAGTGCGCCGACCTCTCGTTTGACTGCGTAATGTGCGGATGCTGCTCGTCAAGATGTCCTGCAGGAATCAGCCATCCTCAGGTCGCAGAGCTTGCCCGCCGCCTGAACGGAAAGTACATCCAGCCGCAGAGCCAGCATCTTATTGACCGCGTGAACGAAATCAACGAGGGAAAATGCGAGGAGCTTATCCAGAACCTGATGAAAAAGCCGTTGGCGGAAATCAAAGAGCTCTACAACAACCGCGAAATCGAGAAATAAACCACAACTGACGCACCTTCCTTGGTGCCAGGGAGAATTATATGTACGGAAACGAATTGGACGAAGCAGCCAAAATTGTTGCTGCAAAACGTGAAGAAAACCTTAAATTCGAACATGCGCGTCTCACTGCTGACGAAAAAGATCAGCTTCTCAAGGAATATCATCCGGACCGCATCGCAAGCCAGTTCGAGGAGCTTAAAATCGGACCGAACAAGGGACAGAAAGCGCCGATTGAGCTTGCGGCAATGCTTCAGGCGAAACCGCGCCTTGAGCCGGAGCACATCGACCTTGCCCACGTTGACTATGAGACGGACGTTCTCGTAATCGGCGGAGGCGGAGCCGGAACATCGGCCGCAATCATGGCAAGCGAGGCAGGAGCGAATGTTCTTCTTGCAACAAAGCTCCGCATCGGAGACGCCAACACAATGATGGCGGAAGGCGGAATTCAGGCGGCGGACAAGCCTAACGATTCCCCTGCACAGCACTATCTTGACGCTTTCGGCGGCGGACACTTTGACGGAAAGCCTGAGCTTGTCTACACTCTTGTAAACAAGGCCCCTTCCGTAATCAAATGGCTGAACGACCTCGGCGTTGAATTCGACAAGGAAGCTGACGGCACGATGGTCACGACACACGGAGGCGGAACTAGCCGCAAGCGTATGCATGCATGCAAGGACTATTCGGGAGCCGAAATCATGCGCACTCTCCGCGACGAGGTTCTCAACCGCCCGGACAAAATCACGGTCATTGACTTTACTGCCGCGATAGAAATCATCAAGGACGACAAAGGAAACGCCTGCGGAGCGGTTCTCATGAACGTAGAGACAAATGAGATCAGAATCGCAAAGGCGAAGGTCGTAATCATCGCGACAGGCGGAGCCGGACGCATGCACTACCAGGGCTTTCCTACATCGAACCACTACGGAGCGACAGCTGACGGTCTTGTAATCGCATACAGAGCCGGCGCAAAGCTTCTGTATCAGGACTCACTGCAGTACCACCCGACTGGAGCCGCATATCCGACACAGATTCTCGGAAAGCTCGTTACTGAGAAAGTACGCTCGCTCGGCGCAAAGCTTATCAACAAGAACGGAGAGGTCTACATCCATCCGCTTGAGACACGCGACGTGAACGCATCCGGAATCATCAAGGAAGTGCGCAACGGACGCGGAGTCCACAACGAGGTTCAGGACGCAGTCTGGCTCGACACTCCGATGATTGAGATGATTCACGGAGAGGGAACAATCCTCAAGTCAATTCCTGCGATGTACAATATGTTCATCAAGTACGGAATCGACATCCGCAAGGAGCCGATTCTTGTCTACCCTACGCTCCACTACCAGAACGGCGGCGTCGAGATTGACAAGACCTGCCACACAAACGTCTCAAATCTTCTTGTAGCTGGAGAAGCCTCCGGCGGCGTTCACGGAACAAACCGCCTGATGGGAAACTCCCTGCTTGACGTTGTCGTGTTCGGACGCGAGGCTGGAATCGAGGCTGGAAAAATGTTCAAGAACATCCAGCTTTCCGACACCTCAAAGATGAACCTTGACCATGTAAAGGCATTTGAAAAGGAACGCGATGCGGCTGGAATCAAGGGAGATGAAGTTTCTCCTAAACTTTTGCCAGTTTACC
>OIWT01000052.1_pt1 | contig 148610 bp, 135 predicted proteins | sample 1587701 | NCBI WGS metagenome assembly OIWT01 (sample SAMEA3888904, study PRJEB22519) | human gut metagenome | biome: human gut; feature: human-associated habitat; material: faeces | place: Denmark | collected 2009
TAATCGCTCGGCTTTTTCTATGCTCAAAAACAGGTGCTTGCTATGAAAGACCGTAAGATTGGAGGAAATAGGACGATTATTCAAATAATTTTGGAGGGTCTTGGTCTGCTCATTCTGGTTTGCGCCATCGGTATCCGCAAGGGCGCGGTGGGTATTGATATGCACCAAAAGTCAGATACTTACACTACTACAACAACGAGAGAGTCTCTCTCAAATTAAAAGGAATGAGTCCGGTTCAATTCCGAACTCATTCACAAATAATTTGATATTTTATTTTTTTGTCTGAACTTTTGGGTTCACTTCAGGTGGTCGGTGCATTTTAACTTTTTTGATTATCGTTTTCCTTGTTATGTTCCGAAAGTAGCTTCTCAATCTGCGTCTGACGGGCAAGGATTGCATTTACTTTGTCATAGAGATCCTCTATCATAATCTCGGTTTTCAGGTTGACCTTATAATCGTTTTCAGCGCGGTGCCTATCTTTTTCTTCTTGCCTGTTCTGACTCATCATAATCAGCGGTGCCTGAATTGCCGCTACGCAGGACAGAACAAGATTCAGAAGAATAAACGGATATGGGTCAAATGCATTTGACGCAAGTATTATATTGATAACCATCCATATGACAAGTACGCCGACAAATGAGAAAATAAACGCCCAACTGCCCGCAAATTTTGCAATGGTATCGGCAGCCCGCTGGCCGAGTGTGTATTTTTCCTTCTCCTTTTCGGGACTTACTGAAATTTTACTGTCAGCCAGAAGGTTCAGAACTTCTTCATCCGTCATATCGTGACGGATATCCTTCAGCACCTCTTTCAATAGTTTTCTGTTTTCTTTCATAATTGCTTTTTCTGCTTCCTCTCTTTATTATTAATTATCAGTTTGCCGCCTCATACGGCAAAATCATAAAGTCATCGCAAATTTTCCCTATGCGTTGCGGAACCGTTTTGCGGTCATGAGGCTCCGGTATTTCCTCCGAAATGATTACATTCAAGCCGAATTCCTCTTTATACCATGTTTAAGTCTTTATGTTATATTTTTGCCGTAAATGTATATTTGCCGGAGGGGAGGTCGGCTTTTATCTCCGGCATATCGCATGGTGTAAATCTAACGGCATTGCCGCTTGCCGTGAGTTTTTCCGCAAAGGGTGTATGCGCAGCACCCGCGAAAGCATCATCAAGGTACATCGGCAGAAAGAGTGTCGCATGAGAGCCGGAGGGAACAGTCAGCGAGAGGCGGAGCGTTTTGCCGTCATTTTCAAAATCGCTTATCGCCTTTCCGTAAGGAGTTTCGACAGAGCAATGCACCTTTTCTATACCGCATCCGACAGCGGGGCGGAGAATGATATGCTCATATGCGGGCATGTCGTCATCTGCCGAGATACCGCCGATATACTTATAGAAGAAAGCGGAAACATCGGAAAACATGTGGTGGTTTCGCGAGCCGAGACCGTTCCAGCATTCCCAGAGCGTATTTGCGCCCATATCGATCCAGTGCTTATAGCTCGGGAAGGTAGGATTTTTTATGAGTTCGAGCGCGGTGCGTACCTCGCCGCACATGCCGAGCGCATTGAAAACGGCTTTGTTTCCGAGCACGCCGAAATCAAGATGTCCGTTCTGTTCGGATATCTGCTCCTTGAGGCGTGCTATGAGCGGTGCGTATTCTTCCTTTTCACAAAGTCCATGATATATCATAACGCCTGTTGCCGTCTGGCAATTGCCCTTTACCGTATGCGTGCTTTCATCATACAGCTTGCTTCGGAATGCTTTCTTTATGCTGTCGGCAAGGGCGGTATATTTCTTTTCATCATCTGCTTTGCCGAGAAGCTTTGCCCAGCGTGCGAGCGTGCGGACGGCGGTATGATAGTAGCCTGTATCGGTTACGGCGACAGGACACTTGAAAGAGCCCATATTCACGCTTATTGCCTCACCCTCAAATGGAGCGCACCAGTCGCCAAGCCCGTAATTTGCTATGCCGTCTATAGCCATCTGCGTAATATGTGAGCAGTGACGGCGGAGCATATCGTAGTTTTCTCTCAGGTATGAAAGGTCACCTGTCGCCCGATAGAGGAATGCGGCGGAATCTACTATGGTGCTTGCCCAGTCGGGGCCGTTGAGTGAGTTGAAGCCCCAGCCCGTGGAGGGAACAACGCAGGGAACGGCACCTGCCGGCGTCTGTGCATCACGGAGGTCAAGCAGCCATCTGTTCATAAACTGCTCGGAGGCGAAGTTTATGAGCAGCTGTTCGCTCGAGAAGCCCGCATCGCCTATCCACGATGTTTTTTCACGGACGGCATCGGAAGCTATCGTATTCATGGTACATGAGCGCGTAGACTCTATGCACATTTTCTGAACCTTATTTATCGTTTCGTCCGAGGTGGTAAATTCGCCTCTGTCGCGCAGATTATTTGAAAGCGAAAGAGCCACGACATCGGAGAGCTGTCTGTTTTCGTCTCCGCCGTCTATCTCTGCATACTGGAAGCCGTGATATGTAAATTCCGAATGCCATACCTCGGGTTCATCGCTTTTCTTTGTATAAACCTCGGTCTGGAAAGTATAGTTTTTTATGAAGCAGCTGAGCGGCCACTGGGTAAGCTTGCCGTCCTTATCGAGAAGGTCGCAGTATTTTATCGTTATCCTGTCGCCCTTCTTGCCGCGCAGCGTGAGCAGGCAGATACCCGCCTGATTCTGACCGATATCAAAGAGCGTTTTGCCGTCATAATTTTTCATGCGGACGGCAGGGCGGCGCATGCGGAGTGTTATCGGTTCCATTTCCATCAGCAAAAGCTCACCGCCTGCGGGACGAACCATACGCGCATTTTTCCAGCCTTCGCCGCATGTATATCCGTATGTATCCCAGCCCGGCATCTCGAGGTTGGCATCGTATTCTTCGCCGTGGCGTATACCATTGAAGGTGATGGGGCCGCGTGAGCTCTGCCATGAGGGGTCGCTCGAGATTATTTCTTTTTCGCCGTTTTCGTATTCAATATGCAGTTCGCATATCATTTTCGGAACATCGCGCCACGGCGCGAAGCGGGATTGCCACGGATCATCCGTAAAGCAATTGTAAAATCCGTTTCCGAGCACCACGCCTATTGCGTTTTTCTTCGCGAGCTTATCTTTTACATCAAAGGCGCGATAGAAAATATGCTTGCTGTAATCGGTATAGGGAGTGGACAGATATTCCTCGTTTACGCGCTTGCCGTTTATCGTGCAGACAAAATATCCGAGTCCGCAGATATAGAGCATGGCGTCCTTTACCGTTCCCGAGAGTGTAAAATCCTTTCTCAGATAGGGGGCTGCGAGCGCATCGTCGCGCTTGCGAAGAAAATATCCCGTTATCCACTTTGCCTGCCATTCGCCGCCCATTTTTCCTGTACGAAAGGACGAGCAGGCAGAAGATCTGTTTCCGTTTTCATCCGTTATCTCGACATGGCAGAGATAGCGGGAAAGCGGCTCGGTTTTCTCCTCCATATGGATATAACAGCGCTTTTCGCTTTCTACCGCGCCGGATGTCCAGACCACACTGCCGTTTTCGCGCGTCACCGTTACGCAGTAGATTTTCTGATGCCCGGCAGGGCTTCCGTCAAGCTCCCATGAGAAAAACGGACTGCTGTCAATGACAGGAGAGAGCAGATTATTTACTCTTAACGAATTTTCCTTGATTTTCATAAAAAATTCCTTTCGGACTTATTTTCTGTGGCTATAGTTTAACAGAAATCGGGGATAAAATCAATTATAAAAACGAAAATAAACATGAAAATACAATTTTATTTAAGATAAATACAAGCATTCGTTTGACAAGAGAGCGATTTTTTGATAAAATACGTAAAAAGGGGTGAATGACTTGAAGTTTTTCGGATTTGCAAGGCGGAATTATCATATAGCGGTTTTTACGTTGTTTGTCGCTTTTGCCGCGGTGACGATGAGCTTTACCGTGGCATACGGCGACGATTATTATTACGGCTCGTTTTTCTACGAGGGATTTTCGCATTTCGCAGACGAAAACATCATTCATTATATGAAAACAAACGGGCGCGCGCTTGTTCATCTGCTCGATGAGCTGCTCCTCGCGGGCGGGCAGATGGTTGCGTGGCGTATTTTCGGTACGATCTGCATAGCCGCCGTCACTTTGCTTTCGGCGCTCATAGGTGCAAAGGCTTACAAAAACGGAACCGACACCGAGGAATTTCGCATAGCGCTTGTCGCTTCATGCCTGCTTTTTGCCTCTATTTCGCTTGATATCGCGCGGCAGAGCATCTATTGGGCGACAGGCGCGCTCAATTATCTCTATCCGATTCTGCTCCTGCTTTTGCTTTTCTATCTCATAAAATGCTCGGAGGAGAAAGGAAAATGCGGTGCCGCCGTGCCTGTGCTTGCCTTTTTCTGCGCATTCTCGACGGAGCAATGCTCCGCAGGGGCTATAGCCGTAGTGGCTTATGCCTTCATCCTGCGTCTTAAAGCAAAGAAGAAGCCCGATGCCGCCATGTACTTTGCGGCTTTCTCGGTCGCACTCGGTGCAGCTTTTCTTTTCCTTGCTCCCGGCAATTCCGTGCGCATGACATACTATCCCGATTTCTATGCGAAGTCGCTTGCCGAGCGCATAGCTGGCAATATTCCCGCTGTGGCAAACGGCATGACGGGGAAGAACGGCATGGGAACTGCGCTCGTCTTTCTTTTTGCATGCCATATCGGAATGTCGTTTTATAAAATAAAGGAAAAACGAGAAATCCGGCGCATAATTCCGATAGCGTTTTGTGTCGCATCTGCCGCGCTCATCGCCATAGACGGAGAAGGTACTGCTTCAGGCGCGATAAGAGCGGCTCTTGTTCTCGCTGCACTCGCGGAAATCGTCGCGGAAAAGACAGTCGCATTTTTCCGCGATGGTGACGACAGTGCTTTCTTTATACTGCTTTCCGTAGCGCTTCAGGCTTGCATGCTCGTTTCGCCGGAATACGGCGGCAGGACAATTCTCGTTTCCGTCGTGCTTCTTTTTCCTGCTATACTTGACGGCATCTGCAAAAGAAAGGTTTCGCTGATATTGACGGCAGTCGCGGCGGCATTTCTTTTCTCATATGGACACTTTGTGCTTGCCGCAATATCCGTCTTTGCGCTTGCCGCTGTAATACTCGCGCTTGCAAAGAAGAAAGAGGCGTCCCTCGCATTTCTGCTTGGAGTGCTTTGCGCACTCTGTTTTGACAGCATGCTGTCGTTTGCCTGCGGCTACGGCGAAAACTATGCGGTACACAGAGAGAACGCGGCTCGCATAGAGCAGTGGAAGGCGGCAGGCGACGAAACGGCACCCCTGCATCTCAAATATCTCAAAAACGGCGAGTACAAATACATCATGCCTTATGACAATGTTCCGTACCACTGGAACTGGTATAAAGCCTATAATCGCCTGCCTCTTTCGGTCGAAATGATATTCGATTTTCCGGATTGAACAAAAAATATGAATTTTTTTCAAAAAACCTCTTGACAAATCGGAAAAGCTGTGATATTATCGTATCAACGTTTTAACATAGTAAAACGCTAAAACAAAGCTATACGGAACAGAGGTATAATGAAATGAAAAAAATTGTTTCCCTTATTCTTGCCGCGGCTATGGCGGCGATGATGCTTTTTGCTTTTGCTTCATGCGGCAAAAAGGATGATGACACACTCGTTTGCGGCGTCACGCTTGTCGACCGCATAAATTACAAGGACGAAAACGGAGAATGGGTAGGTTTTGACAGCGATTTTGCCAAGGAAGTCGGCAAAATCATCGGCATGAAGGTGGAATTTCAGGAGATACAGTGGGAGCAGAAGTACAATGAGCTTTCCTCCGGCGCAATCGACTGCATCTGGAACGGCTTCACGGCAAACAGCTCCGATAACGGCACGCCGAGAAAAGAGCTTGTCGATTTTTCATACGGCTATATGCTCAATCAGCAATGCGTAGTGGTAAAGAAATCAAATCTCGACAGCTACAAGAGCGAGGCTGATCTTGTCGGCAAGACGGCTGTGGTTGAATCGGGCAGCGCAGGTCAGAGCTATGCCGACGGTGCTGTCGGTGACAGCGGTAAGGTTATCAAGGCGGCAGCACAGATAAACACATTCACAGAGGTAAAATCCGGTGCGGCTGATTTTGCGGTAGTCGATATTATCCTCGCGCAGAATGTCTGCGGCAAGGGCAACTACGATGATCTCTGCATAGTGAACGCAATAGAGCTCGAATCCGAAATATATGCAATCGGCTTCCGCCGCGGCAGTGACCTCACAGCCAAGGTAAACGAGGCTATCAAAACTCTGCGCGACAACGGAAAGCTTCTCGAAATCGCAAAGAAATACGGACTCGAAAACAGCCTTTCCGTTCAGGAAACGATTAACTATTGATTGACAAAGGATAAGTAAGATGAGTTTTGCGGAAGTTACGCTGAGCCTGCTTTCGGGGCTGAAAACAACCTGCCTTATATTCGCGTTGACGCTGGTGATAGCGTTGCCGCTCGGCTTGATAATAGCATGGGGCTCCATGTCGCGTTTCAAGCCGCTCTCATACCTTGTAAAGGTTTTTGTCTGGATAATACGCGGTGTGCCGCTGATGCTGCAGATATTTGTAGTATTCTATGTCCCGGGTTTTGTGTTCGGAGCACCCGTATCATCGCGCTTTACCGCTGTAATAATAGCCTTTGCCATAAATTATGCCTGCTATTTCTCCGAAATCTATCGCGGGGGAATAGAGAGCATACCCGCAGGGCAGTATGAGGCAGGGCAGGTTCTCGGCATGACAAAGGCGCAGATATTTTTCCGCGTTGTTCTCATGCAGGTAGTCAAGCGTATACTCGCCCCCATGTCAAACGAGGTGATAACCCTTGTCAAGGACACGGCGCTCGCCCGCGTCATTCTCGTCGCCGAGGTTTTGAAATGTGCCGAGGATCTGATGAGCATGCGAGGACTCATATGGCCGCTCTTCTATGCGGGCGTATTCTATCTCATTTTCGTCGGACTGCTCACGCTCCTTTTCGGTTATCTGGAAAAGAAGCTTGCTTACTATAAAATATGATGGAGAAGAAAATGGCATTTCTTGAAGTAAAGGGCTTGGAAAAATATTTCAACGATACGCAGGTTCTGCGCGGTGTGGATTTCACGCTGGAAAAGGGGCAGGTGCTGAGCATCATAGGCTCCTCCGGAAGCGGAAAAACAACGCTCCTTCGCTGTCTGAATTTTCTCGAGACGCCCGATAAAGGTGAAATTATTATAAACGGGCAGAAGGTTTTCTCCGCGGATGACACATCGCGCATGAAAAGCTCCGAGCTTCGAGAGAAGAGGCTTCATTTCGGGCTTGTTTTCCAGTCGTTCAATCTTTTTCCGCAGTATACGGTTTTCGAAAATCTGACTCTCGCGCCGAAAATGCGTGCCGCAGAGACGGCAAAGCGCGAAAAACTCAGCGGCGAAGCGAAAAAGAGCCTTTACGACAAGGCAGATGCGGATGCCGAGGCACTTCTTTCCAAGGTAGGGCTTTCGCAGAAGAGAAATTCATACCCATGCGAGCTTTCGGGGGGACAGCAGCAGAGGGTATCTATTGCGAGAGCTCTGATGCAGAGTCCCGATATTCTTTGCTTTGATGAGCCGACAAGCGCACTCGATCCGGAGCTTACGGGCGAGGTGCTAAAGGTTATCCGCGAGCTTCGGGACAGCGAGAGAACCATGATTATCGTCACTCACGAAATGGATTTTGCCCGCAAGGTTTCTGATAAGATTATGTTTATGAGTGAGGGAATTGCCGCTGCGTACGGAACTCCGGAGGAGCTTTTCTCGGGAAACGGGAACGAAAGGCTTTCTTCATTTCTCAATGCTTTCGACAAATAAAAATCGGAGTCTTATTTTCGGTTTTGATGTTGACTTATACCTTTGTTTAGTTTATAATGTAGGTGCTTAAAAGAGCGCCTGCATTATTTTTTTGGGAGGTTTTTATGTTTTATCCGAAAAACAGCGAAGCCGCGCTTTCACGCGGGCTTTTTGAAAATCCTACAAGCGAATACCGCGCTGTGCCATTCTGGTCATGGAACTGCGAGCTGAAAAAGGATTTGCTTGCAAAGCAGATCGGCTATATGAAAGAGATGGGCTTCGGCGGCTATGATATGCATCCGCGCATAGGGCTTGCCACGCCGTATCTTTCGGATGAATTTATGGATATTGTCCGCTTCTGCGTGGAAAAGGGGAAGAGCGAGGGCATGTATGCTTGGCTCTATGACGAGGATAAGTGGCCCTCGGGCTATGCCGGCGGTTTTGTTACGGAAGATATCGAAATGCGCAGAAAAAGGCTGTGGTTTACTCCCACGCCGTATGACGACGGCACGCTGACTCTCGGCGGCGATAAGGCGAACGCAATTACGAGTCTGCCGAAAGGGAAATATATTTTCCTTGCCGCATATGATGTTTCCCTCGACGAAAGCGGAGACCTCCTCTCATACAGGCGCATAGATATATCAGAGCGTGCCGAGGGTAAAAAGTATTTTGCCTATCTTGAATATGACGCGGATGACGACCGATTCAACGGACAGGCGTATGTCGACACGCTGAAAAAAGAAGCGATAGATAAGTTTATAAAGGTAACGCACGAGAGATACAAGGCTGTGATAGGCGATGAATTCGGAAAGGCTGTTCCCGCGATATTCACGGATGAGCCGCAGTTTTCCCATGTGTCCGTGCTGAACTTCGCAAAGCAGGATAAGGGCGGTGCGTCATATCCCTTTACAAACGATTTTGAGGATACATTCCGCACAGCATACGGTGTGAGCCTGTTGGACAGCTTTCCCGAGGTAGTATGGAATCTCGCGGGCGGCAGACTTTCGAAGATTAGATATCTCTTCTTTGACCATGCGGCAGAACGTTTTGCCGAGGCTTACTCCGACAATATAGGCGCTTGGTGCCGCGAAAACAATATACTCATGGCAGGTCATGTGATGGATGAATTTCTGCTGAAAACGCAGACATGGGCTGTCGGCGACTGCATGCGCCAGTATCGCGGCTTCGGCATCCCGGGCATAGATATGCTTGCCGATAAGCGCGAGCTGACGACTGCAAAGCAGGCGCAAAGCATGAGCCGTCAGATGGGCGCCCCGGGCGTTCTCTCCGAGCTTTACGGCGTGACGAGATGGGAATTTGACTTTCGCGGGCACAAGCTTCAGGGTGACTGGCAGGCGGCAATGGGCGTAACCGTGCGCGTGCCGCATCTCTACTGGGCTTCCATGCGCGGCGAGGCAAAGCGCGATTATCCCGCTTCCATAGGTCATCAATCACCTTGGTATAAGGAATACAGACTCATAGAGGATCACTTTGCGAGAGTGAACACCGCTATGACGCGCGGCAAAGCAGATGTTCGTATCGCTGTTATTCATCCGATAGAGAGTTTCTGGCTTGCTTACGGACCGAACGACCGCTCGTCGACGGCAATTCGCGAGAAGGACAATCTCTTCTGCGATCTTACGCGTTGGCTGATAACAAACGGTATGGATTTTGATTTCATATGCGAGGCGATGCTTCCTTCGCAGTATAAAAAGACGGAGAGCGGCTTTGCCGTCGGCGAGATGAAATACGACGCAGTGGTCGTCCCAAACCTTGCGACGCTGCGCAAAACTACGCTCGACGCGCTGAAAAACTTCCGCATGGCAGGCGGAGAAGTGGTGTTCATGGGCAATATACCGACTCATGTCGACGCAGTGGAGAGCGGCGACGCGGCGGAATTTGCAAAGTCATGCATCCATGTGAATCCGCTGAAGGATGAAGTGCTCGCAAGTCTCGAAAAATACAGGGATGTGCAGGTTTGCACGGGTTCCGGAGACACTTATTCCAACATAGTTTATCAAATGCGCACCGACGGTGAGAAAAAGCATCTTTTCATCGCGCATCTCTACCGTGCGGGTGATCTCGATATCTCTTTTCTTGATTTATTGACGGTGAAGCTGCGCGGCGAATGGAAGGTAACCTTGCTCGATACCGAAACCGGTGAAATCAGTCCTATGCCTGCAAAATATGAGGGCGGCAATACACTTGTCAAATGGATAAGCGGCGCCTGCTCGTCGCTCATGCTTGAGCTGGAGGAGGGAAGAGGAGAGTTCGGCGAGGTAAGCGAAGAGATCTTCTCGGGAGAGACAGTTCTCGCGGGAGAAGCCGAGATTTCTCTTTCCGAGCCGAATGTACTCCTGCTTGACAAGCCGTCATACAGCCTGAACGGCGGTGAAATAAAGCGCGAACGCGATATTCTCTATACCGATATGGCTTTGCGTGATGCGCTCGGCATCCGTCGGCGCGGAAGCCATATGAAACAGCCATGGGCAGAGCCGCTTGATAAAAATCCGCAGGATAAGCTCACGCTTTACTATGATTTCGAGAGCGATATCGAATATGAGGGTGCGGAGCTGGCACTAGAATGCCTCGAATATACGGATGATATCATATTCAACGGCGAAAATGTCAGCCACAATGTCGTCGGCTACTATATAGACGAGGACGCACTGCTGAAGCTTGCTTTGCCGAAAATAAATAAAGGCGCAAACCGCCTCGTGATAAACTATCGCTTCGGAGATATAACCCAGCTTGAGAGCTGCTTTATACTCGGTAAATTCGGTGTGAAGCTGACGGGCACATCCGCAAAGATAACGGAAATGCCGAAAAAGATAGGATATATGGACATCGTATCGCAGGGCATGCCGTTCTACGGCGGAAATCTCACCTATAAGACTTCTTTTGTTTCCGACGGCGGCGAAAAGACGCTCGAGATAACAAGATATGCCGGTGCGCTCATGAAAGTGCGTATGGACGGAAAAGAGATGGGCGCGATGATTTATCCGCCGGCAAGACTGGGACTCGGTGCCGTCACCGCAGGTGAGCACACACTTGAAATAACGCTCTTCGGAAACAGGGCGAATACCTTCGGCACGCTCCATAATGTCGATGAAAATATAAGCTATTGCGGACCTGCAAGCTGGGTTACGCGCGGCGGCAGATTCTGGTGTCCCGAGTACATAACAAAGAGAACAGGCATACTCACTTCGCCGAGAATCCTGACAAAATAAACATTTTTCCATAAAAAAAGCTCTGCCCGAAAGCAGAGCTTTTTTGCATACATGGCGGTGAGCCTTATACTATTTCGGTAAAACCATCGGAGGGGTCATCGGCGTGACGGTATAGCTTAATGATACTGCCGTCTTCCTTTGATTCGGTACGATATTCGTTTGATATATAGTAGAGCCCGTTTCCGAAGGCATAAATACCCGTCTGACCTTTTCGGAAGAGACAGCCGTATATGCCTGTTGCTTCATCGAAGACGCCCTCTTTTTTCAGTGAGAGGTGAAGTCCCTTTCTTCCGTAGGCGATATAATCTTCATACGGAGCTGCCGCACCGTCTATTATGAACATCGGATAGTTTGGATATTTTTCCTTTTTGCCGCGATATACAGCAGCTATCCAGTCTCCGGTGAAAGCGTCATATTCGAGATTTTGTATACCCCACTCCGTATTGCCGGTGAAAATGAAATAGACCTTGTCCGGTTTCGCCTCGCTGTGATGCGGTGCAAGCTGACAGAGCGGTTTTGCCTTTTCGCCGAATTTGCGCCAGTCATACTGCATGATTATATTGCAGTCATTATCGTCTCGGCATATATCGCCGTAAATACCGCAGGCTACCATGAGCATGGAGGGACTGTTTTTCGGAGCTCCGAATACCGGACCGATGCCGGTACCGTCAATGCCGCTGCAGGCAAATTCATGCTTGGTTCCGTCCGGCATGACAGCACTGTACATTCTCGCGACCTCGGAAAGATAGACGGTCTTCATTATACCGTCGGTTTCGGCATCCATATTCGGGCGTGTAATCTTATCTACATCAAATATGGCAATATAGAATGCATCTTCGTCGGCTATTTTACTTCCGGTATTCTGCATGATGCCCTGACCTATTGCATCATGCTTGAGCTCAAGCGAAGCATAAACCCGCCCGTCCTCATCATTGAAATCGATACACCCGAGATGACCCGCAAGTCCGCCTACCCAGCCGACTGTTTCCCCATTGAGTCTTGCCTTTACGAGTACTGTTGTAAAGGCATAGTAAATATATTCGTGTGCCGTATCAACGGCGATGCCCTGAAGGTGTCCTGTTTTCCACAGTCCGGCATCTATGCTTCTCGGGAACTTGTCAATATTGAAATTTTCCATTTTCCGCACTCTTATATCTTCTCAAAATCGTCTACGGAAAGAGTAAACATTACGGCACCGCCGATAGTTACCTTTTCTTCTACGGAATGATTGAGCATACCTCTGCCGAAAGCTTCTACCGACGGAGAAATCTTTTCGCGCGTTGTGCAGTATTTTTTCAGTATCTCCTTAAGCTCGGGCAAACGCTGTTCGTCCGTGCCTATGAGCAGAGTGGTGTTTCCCACCATGAGAAAGCCTCCCGTGGTGGAAAGCTGAGTTACGAAGAAGTCGCGTCCCGTCAGTGCAGTTATTGCTGTTCTGCTGTCGTCGTTGTTAATTACCGCGATTACAAGTTTCATATTTTTCCTCCTACATATCAAATTTCAAAAGATTGAGACTGTCCTTATCGAGTGCATTTACATCCTCTATTTCATAGCGATTGTCGTTTGAATCGCGAATAAGTATACGCCCGTCATAGAGTGTTTTTATATCTATGCTCGTATTCAGTATCGCGAAGCTGTGTTCGCCGCGATCCGTTGCCACGGTCCACGTGATGTTTCCGTATTTTTCCACACGGGAAATAATCTTCTTTATTTTCGGTACGATGTAATATGATTCAAGACATTCCTGTATTGCCTTTTTTGATTCCGGCATAAGGTGGTTTATATCGCGTATTATAGCTACCTCTTTGCCGTTTTCATCGATAAGAGAGATGTATTTCGATATCCCCGAAACAGGGAAAAGCCGCAGAGGCTCGAGGTTTTCAAAGCATCTGCCGTCATATGTTTCAAGACGTACGGAGACATTTCCCGTTTTTGTAATGCGGGCTTCATCGCCGTTTATAAAAAATCCTATCATTTCCGCCGACCTCCTTATTCGAGATGCTCTTTTTCTTTATCGAGCTTTACCTGATCTGCCATAGACTGGATTTTCACAAGCCTGTAATACTTGCCCTGCTTTGCCATCAGCTCATCCGGTGTGCCGAATTCCGCGATTCTGCCCTTGTCGATGACGACTATCTTGTCCGCCTGCTTCAGTGTGGAGAGCCGGTGCGCTATCATGAGTGTAGTTCTGCCCTTTACGAGGTTGTTTATCGCATCCTGAATGAGCTTTTCCGTTTCGGAGTCGACGGCACTTGTCGCCTCATCGAAGATAAGCACGCTCGGATTGTTGAGTATCGCGCGGGCAATGGATATTCGTTGGCGTTCGCCGCCCGAGAGACCGACACCGCGCTCACCGAGGATGGTATCGTATGCATCGGGATGGCGCAGGATAAATTCATGCGCATTTGCTATATCGGCTGCCATCAGCACTTCTTCTATCGTGGCATTTGGCTTGGCATATGCTATATTATTGAAAATAGTATCGGAAAACATCATGGCTTCCTGCTGAACATAGCCTATCTTTGTTCTGAAATAGCTCATATCAATTGTTTTGATGTCCTTGCCGTCGAGAAGAATCTGACCGTCATAGTTGTCATAGAAGCGCATGAAAAGATTTATCAGCGTTGTTTTGCCGGAGCCTGTCGTTCCTACTATGCCGACGGCTTCGCCTGGCTCTATAGTGAGATTTATATCGGAGAGAACATTTTTTGTCTTATCGAAAGAGAAGCTTACATGGCGGAATTCCACCTTGCCGCTTATATGGTCGGGTATATTGCCTTTTCCGTCATCATGCTCAGGCTCGGCATCAAGAATGTCCATTACGCGCTCTGCAGAGGTAAGTGCGCTCTGATACGAGTCGTTCAGTCCCGCAAAAAAGTTTACGGGTCCGTAGAACATAGAAGTATATGAAATGAACGACACGAGCAGACCGAGGGAGATATCGGGACTTCCGTTTATAACCTGCAAGCCGCCTACATCCCATATAATGAGCGAGCCGCAGACAACGACAAATGAAATGAGCGACGAGAATATGCTGGACATTTTACCTGCGCGCACACTCACCCTGAACCATTCGTTATTCTGCTTTTCGAGGCGCTTTGAGGCGCGTTTTTCACCCGAAAATGCCTTTACTACGCGTATGCACGGAATGGAATCGGTGAGCACAGAGGAAACCGCCGTCCATTTTCTCCAGATTCGTCTGTAGAACGGGCGGATTTTCCGTCCGAATTTGCGGGAGGCATATACAACAAACGGAACCGGAATAAGCGAGAGAAGTGAAAGCTTCCAGTTCATTGTTATCATTATTATGACTATGCCGACGAGCAGGAAAAGCTGTGTTATGACATCCTGGGTGATACGCAGGATGAACGCCTGAAGATTGCTTGTATCGTTACTGATTCTGTTTATGACGGAGCCTGTGGAGGTTTTGTCGTAAAACTTCATCGGAAGGTGTTGTGCCTTTTCAAAAACATCGTTTCGCAGGTCGGCAACGATACTGTCGCCCGCACGACGGAGAAGTGTTCCGCGGATGGCGCCGAGCAGATACTGAATTATGTATGTTCCGAGCAGAAACGCGACAATTATATAGAGCGCCTGCTTGTTTTTGCTCGGTATGACATCGTCAACGAGCATTTTTGTTATATACGGAGGCACAAGGCTCAGAGCGGTTATCACTACAGACATGATAACGGATATGCAGATAATTTTAAACTCCGGCTTGACATATTTTACAAGCTTTGATACAAGCTTGCCCTTTGAAGCGCAGTTGAGACAGTCGGCCCCGGGGCGGACGAGATTTCTGCCGCATTTCGGGCAAACGGTGCAGAAGCTCCTGTATGCGGAAATTACGCTTTCCATGGCTTCATCAGTCGGCATTTCCGAGTTTATCTTGTCAATGAAAAGCACAGCGGAATTGAAAAGAGCCGTCACCGCATATGTGGCGCGCGCTATCTGCGTTTTTTCGCCGCTTTTCTTGACGGCGAGCAGAAAAGCGTTTCCGTACATACGTTTTATCGTGAGGCTTTCCACCTCGCTGTACAAAACAGTGTCACAGACGATATTGCCGTCCTCTTCGCGATGGGCGGTTATTATCCTGCGGTCGGTAAACTCTGCAAGCGACTGACCGTAATTTCCGCAGGGAAGCAGGTCTGTCACTATCCTGAAAAGCTCGCGTTCGTTTTCATCGAGCATTTCGCGTATTTTTGTTTCCAATGAGCTGTCAGATATTTTTTTATTTTCCAACGGTAAAGCAAAATCCATAATCCTTTTCCTCTCATTTTCCGTTCCCGTTTTTAATAAATTTTCTGTATAATACCACGCCGGAACGCTTTTGTCAACATCAAAACGGAAATTTCGGAAGGAAATTTTTCTGTTGATATAAAACGGTGCAAAGACACTGCAAGCCCTCCGCCTGCCGCATTGATACGATGGTATTTTGTTGTATCAGGTGCAGTATTTACAGCTCGAAAATTTGGCTATTTTGCCAAAATTGACAAAGATAGCTCAAATATGTTGACTAAAATTAGAATAAGTGTTATTATTTATATAAGTAGACAGTTTGTTAAAAAGGAGAAGCGGCGGCATGATAAACGATATACAGAAAGCAAGTATATGGAAAAGATTTGCCGCCGCTCTCCTTGATTTTATTCTTATAGCCACAATAGCCGTAGGAATGGCTGCTCTCATTTCGCTTATCACCGGCTATGACAGGGCAAACGACAGGCTTAATGAGATATATGCCGAATACGAAGAAAAATACGATATAGACAGGACAAAAAGCGTCGATTCGCTCACGGAAGAGGAAATGAAGCGATACGAAGAGGCGGACAGAGCCATATCGCAGGATGAAGAAGCGATAAGTGCTTACAGCCTAGTTATGAATCTGACCTTAGTCATCACGTCGCTCGGCATTTTATCCGCAGTGATGACAGGGGAATTTATCATCCCGCTGATTCTTAAAAACGGACAGACCGTAGGCAAAAAGGTCTTCGGCATCGGTGTGATGATGACCGGCGGAACAAAAATAAAAACCGTTGCACTTTTTATCCGCGCTGTCCTCGGGAAATATACGATAGAGACGATGATTCCCGTGCTTATTATAATAATGATATATTTTGGCGGCATAGGAATTCTCGGAGTGATAATTCTCGGACTTATTGTGCTGCTGCAGTTAATTCTGATGGCTGCCACAAGCAATAATTCGCCTATTCACGATTTGATTTCCGATACGGTTGTTATAGACATGAGCAGTCAGAGAATCTTTGACTCAGAAAGCGAGCTCATAGAATACGAAAAGAAAATTCATGCCGAGTCTGTGGCTAAATCGCCATACTGAGCGGCGCACCGTTTTACCGATACAGGCAATAAATAAATTTATGGCATAGGAGCAAGGCAAAATGGAGCAGGCGGATAATCGGTTATAAAATTTATAAAGGCGCACGATGTGCGTCCTTTCGTCATGCAAAAAGCCGTATTTTGTTCCCGCTGTTAACGGAATGTGAAAAATTAAGCAAACAATAAACCAAGGAAAGGATTTTATATGAAAGTAGAACTTCAGAATCTGACAAAAATCTTCCCGAGCCGAAACAAGAAGTCGGGCGACAAGGTCGTTGCGGTAAGTGATTTCAATTTCACCATACCGGACGGCAAGCTCGTCGGTCTTCTCGGACCATCCGGTTGCGGAAAGAGCACGACTCTCTATATGATATGCGGGCTCCAGAAGCCGACAAGCGGCAAAATCTTGTTCGGTGAGGATGATGTCACCGACCTTTCTCCTGAAAACAGAGGCGTAGGTCTCGTTTTCCAAAACTATGCGCTTTATCCTCATATGACTGTAAAGCAGAACATTCTTTTCCCGCTCCAAAATCTCAAGGGAGCCGACAAGCTCGACAAAGAAACAATGCTGGAACGCGCATACGATGCGGCTAAGCTTGTTCAGATAGACAATCTTATGGACAGAAAGCCGAGCGAGCTTTCAGGAGGTCAGCAGCAGAGAGTTGCGATTGCCCGTGCGCTCGTAAAGATGCCGAGAGTTCTGCTGCTTGATGAGCCGCTCTCAAACCTTGACGCGCGTCTGCGTCTCCAGACACGAGAAGAAATCCGTCGTATCCAGCGTGAAACCAAGATTACAACGGTATTCGTGACGCACGATCAGGAGGAAGCGATGAGTATTTCGGACATGATAGTCGTCATGAAGCTCGGCGTTATCCAGCAGGTAGGCGCTCCGCAGGAGGTATACGACAATCCGGTGAACCTCTTTGTGGCGAAGTTCCTCGGAACACCTCCGATAAACGTCCTTGAGGGAAGAATTTCCGCAGGAAAGCTCTACATAGGCGAGGATGCCGTTCTTTCCGTACCGGGTCTTGAGGACAGGGAAGTATATGTTGCTATCCGTCCGGAGGGCTTTACACCAGATGAAAAGGGCGCGCTTTGCTGCAAGCTCTCAAGCGTTGAGGTAATGGGTCGCGATGTCAGCATCGTTTCCACAAACTCATTCTCATGCAATCCCGTTATCCGCTCCATAATAAATGCAGATTACAGGATAGATGCTACAGCCGAAATGGTGTGCTACAATCTGAAGCCGAACAAAACATTTATTTTTGATAAAGAAACCGAAGAAAGAATTTATTTTGAGGTAAAATAATTATGGTTGAAAGTAAACATCAATGGAAGGCGTGGCTGTATCTCTCTCCTGCGATAGTCCTTTTGCTCATATTTACCGTTTGGCCCATAATAAATACGGTTCGCATGGCTTTTCTCGAAAACTACAACGGACTTGCAGCCATAGGCGGCACTACTTTTAAGGTCGGCTTCGGAAATTTTGCTAAGGTCGTCAAATACGGCAACTTTCTGCAGTGCCTGAAAAATACCGCGCTTCTCTGTATTCTTACCGTTCCGATTTCCACTTTTCTGGCGTTGATAATAGCCGTCTGCCTTAATTCTATAAAATTCCTGCAGAAGCCCCTGCAGACGATATTCTTCCTTCCTTATGTCACAAACTCCATAGCGATAGGCATGGTTTTTGCCGCTATGTTCAATGTAATAGGAAATATTGTAGGCTCTGTAACCTCAGAGGCAAGCCTGATAACAAGCGTCGGAATAGTAAATAATGTTATAGAGTTTTTCGGAGGTACTCCGATAAGCTGGATAAACAGCGGCTCCAAATACGGGGCGAATATAGCCGTAATGGTTATATATATCGTATGGAATGCGCTTCCTTTCAAGATTTTGATACTTCTCGGCGGACTCCAGAGTGTAAACAAGCAGTATTATGATGCCGCAAGAGTAGACGGCACCTCGAGAGTAAGAATATTTTCGAGAATAACCGTACCGCTCCTTTCTCCGATGATAGCTTATGTTGTTATAACAGGCTTCATCGGCGGGTTCAAGGAATATACGAGCATAGTCGGCATATTCGGCGAAAAGCTCGGACCCGTGCATGACCCGGGCAGACTCAATACGATGGTAGGATATATTTATGAGTCTCTCGAGCGAAGCAAGCAAGGTCAGGCAAGTGCTGCCGCTCTCATACTTTTCGGCATAATTCTTGTTGTCACATTGATAAATCTCTATGTCAGCAAGAAAAAAGTTCACTATTAAGGAGGCGGCTGTATGGACAAGATAAAAAATGCCACTATGCAGGAAAAAGACCTGCAGCAGGTCTCTGCAAAGCAGCGCATAATGAAATTTCTCGCTATGTTTCTCATATATGCTTTCCTTATATGCGTTGCGATATTCGTACTTTTCCCGTTTTACTGGATGCTTATTTCATCTGTGAAAAGCCTTGATGAATATCGCCTCAATGTTCCGACGCTGTGGCCGCGCAATATACTTTTTTCAAACTACAAGACAGCTTTTGAATCGGCAAGTCTCGGAAGACTCTTTCTCAATACCGCATATGTAGGTATTGTTTCCACGCTGCTTTCTCTCGTGATAACGGTGTTGTCGGCATTTGCTTTTGCAAGACTGGAATTCAAAGGCAAAAATACGCTTTTTGCCGCGCTCCTTGCCACGATGATGATTCCGGGCGAGCTTTTCACCATAACAAACTACAGCACGGTGGCAGCACTCGGTTGGATGAAAACCTATAAAGTTCTGATAATTCCTTTCCTTGTCAGCGTATTCTATATCTATCTGCTCCGTCAGAACTTTTTGCAGATACCGAATGAGCTGTATCTCGCCGCCAAGGTGGACGGCACAAGCGATATCAAATATCTTTGGAAGGTAATGATACCGCTTTCTCTTCCGACGCTCATCTCCATAACGATACTCAAGATGATGGGCGCATGGAACTCATATGTATGGCCGCGTCTCGTTGCAAATGACGAAGCACACCGGCTGATAACAAACGGCTTGCGCAACGCCTTTACAGATACCACCGGTGACGTAAACTACCCGGTGCAGATGGCGGCTGTAGCGCTTGTTTCGCTCCCGCTTTTCCTTGTGTTTGTGTTCCTTCGCAAATACATCATGAAGGGCGTCAGCCGAAGCGGAATCAAAGGATGATAAGCTTCAAAAGAGGCTATTATCGATAAATCAAAAAAATAAAAACAGGAGGAATTCAAATTATGATGAAGAAAATCTTATCTGTTCTGCTTTTGGTTGCCATGATTTTTGTTATGGCTTCCTGCGGAGGCAATGCAAAGAAGGGTATTCCGAACTTTGACGTTCCCGAGGGCGGATACGACGGCAGTGAGGTTACCATCACATTTTATCACACGATGGGCTCAAATCTGTCAACGGTTCTCAATAGCTACATTGAGTCTTTCAACAAGCTTTATCCGAACATCCACATCGTTCATACACAGGTCGGCAGCTATGACGATGTTAGAGATCAGATAAGCACGGAAATCACGGTAAAGAATCAGCCTAACATTGCTTACTGCTACCCCGACCATGTTGCTCTCTATAATCTTGCAGGCGCAGTTGCTACGCTTGACAATCTTATCGACAGCAAAATAATGGTAAAGAGAGCAGACGGCAAAGAGGAAACGCTCGGTCTCACAAAGGAGCAGAAGGACGATTTCATTGAGGGTTACTACAATGAAGGCATGCAGTTCGGCGACGGACTTATGTACACAATGCCTTTCTCGAAATCCACTGAGGTTCTTTATTACAACAAGACATTCTTCGATGCAAACGGTCTCAAAGTTCCCACTACATGGGATGAGATGGAAGAGACAATGAAGAAAATAAAGGAAATCGATCCCAATTCTATTCCTCTCGGATACGATAGTGAAGGCAACTGGTTCATCACCATGTGCGAGCAGTACAAGTCCGATTATACAAGTGCTGAAGGCGAGCATTATCTCTTTGATAACGAAACAAACAGAAACTTCGTAAAGAAGTTCCGCGAATGGTATCAGAAGGGCTATCTCACTACTCAGTCGCTCTTCGGCGCATACACATCCGGTCTTTTCACAGCTCAGACAGGTACAAAGAGCTACATGTCCATCGGTTCTTCCGCAGGTGCTACACACCAGCGCCCCAATAAGGTAGACGGTGCTTATCCTTTCGATGTAGGCATAGCTACCATCCCACAGGTTTCCCAGTCAAATAGGAAAGTTATTTCTCAGGGTCCGAGCGTATGTATCTTCAAGAAAGACAATGCGCAGGAAGTTGTTGCTTCTTGGCTCTTCGTAAAGTACCTTACAACAAGCGTTGATTTCCAGGCGGAATTCTCCATGGCTTCCGGCTATGTTCCCGTTCTCAAGTCTGTTGCAAACAACGACAAATACAAGGCATTTGTTGAAAAGGCGGACGGCGGCAACTATGTTTCCGCACTCAGTGCAAAGGTTTGCCTTGAGCAGGAAAGCGCATATTACACATCTCCCGCATTCAACGGTTCTTCCACAGCCCGCGATCAGGTCGGCAAGCTTCTTGCCAAGTGCCTGACAGCCGATGACGGCGGCGATGTTGATGCCATGATAAAGAAGGCATTCAAGGATGCTATTGCAGAGTGTGAATATTAATGAGTAAAATATCCGAAAAGTTTATGCGCATCTCGGCGCTACTTCTGCTGATATGTCTGCTTTTGCCGTTTGTTTTCGCCTGTGGCGATACTCCTGCCGAAAATACGACAGAAAGCACCACTGCGCCGATACCGATTGAAATAAAGGACTATGTATCGATGCTGAAGCTTGATATGACATCCGATACACTCAAGCAGGAGGTAACGGTGCGCAGCTTTGTGGACGGCGATACGACGCACTTTTATGTTTCCGAGAGCGTGGTTTCCGGAGGTATACTGAAAGCGAGATATCTCGCGATAAATACCCCCGAATCCACCGGTAAAATCGAGGAATACGGCAAGGCGGCTTCAAATTTCACGCGATCAAAACTCGAAAATGCAGATGCCATAATGATAGAATCGGACGATGGAAAATGGAATGTCGATTCCACCGGAGGCAGATATCTTGTTTGGGTCTGGTATAAGCCGAAGGGTGAGAGTGAATACCGCAATCTGAATCTGGAGATACTCCAGAACGGACTGGCTATTGCCTCCTCCACGGCAAACAACCGCTATGGCACAACATGCATGGCGGCACTGGGTCAGGCAAAGGCGCAGAAGCTGAATGTATATTCCGGCGAGCGTGATCCCGATTTTTACTACGGCGACGCTGTAGAGCTTACATTGAAGGAGCTTCGCTCAAATCCTAAGGCATATAATGGTAAAAAAGTCGCTTTCGAGGGTGTGATTTCGAGTGACAACAGTAACAGCATAACTGTTGAGGAATACGATGCCGATACCGATATGTATTATGGTATCTCCGTTTACTACGGATTTTCCTTGAGCGGTGAGGGGCTTGATATAATCTCGGTCGGCAATCGCTCGAGAATAGTCGGCACTGTGCAGTATTATGAGGCAGGCGGAGTATATCAGGTATCCGGCTTATCATACAACATGATGCGCCCGGATGATCCCGGAAATCTCAAAAAGATAAGCGAAGGTCACACTCCGTCTTACAAGGAAACGACTGCTGCGACATTCGCTTCTGAAGTGACTCTGGAGGGCGAAGAAGGAAGCGTTACAGCAAAATATGCCGAGCTTGCTCTTGCCACTACAATTTCCATGAAGGGACTCACCGTCAATAAGGCGGAATCGATCGGGAAAGAAGGTACCTCGTCATACGGCGAAATGACTCTCATCTGCACGGCAGATGACGGCACCGAGGTAAGGCTTCGCACAGAGGCGATGAATGATTCGGAAGGAAAGCTTGTCACATCCGATGATTTGCTCGGCAAAAATATTGATATCAGAGGAATTGTCGATTATTATGCCGGCAATTATCAGATAAAGGTATTTTCATACAAACACATTTTGTTCAACAATTAAATAATAACAAGGAGGCAAACTATGAAAAGATTTTTAGCTTTTGTTTTTGCACTTGCACTTTGTCTTTCGGTGTTTGTCGGATGCGGTGATAAGCCAAATCCCGATAAGCCTAAGGCAAATCCGTTAGACCTCGCAAAGGAATATCTTTATACAATGTATAAGAACGCCACCGTTACCACTCCCGAGGACTACGAGGTGGTAGCCGCTATCAATATAAACGGCGTTGAATATCCGATAGAGTGGACTGTAGATGCTACAAGCGGCTCTGCCGAGAACATCGTTATCACACCCAATGATAAGGGCATGGTAGTCATAGACGTAAACGAAGAAGCCGATGCAGAGACACTTTACAATCTCGTCGCCACAATCAAGAATGAAGCAGGTGAGACGGTTTCCGTTTCCTTTGCTCACAGACTTCCCGAGGGTGCTCCCGCCGATATGATTGTCGCAGAAGTTGTAGAGAAGGCATTTGCTCTTGAGGATGGCGCAACAATGAAGGGCACACAGGTTCTTCGCGGTGAAATTGTTGAAATTCCATCCGCCTACAGCGCAGATTACAAGAATATCACAGTCAACATCAAGATAGGCGAAAGAATAATTCAGTGCTTCCGTCTCAAAGGCGGCGAGGACCTCAAGGTCGGCGATGTCATCACAGTTACAGGTACTATCAAGAATTACGGCGGCACGATCGAATTTGACAAGGGTTGCACATATTCCAAGGATATGAGCGTAGAAGAGGCGAAGCAGCTTCTGACAGCTGAGAAGGCTTATGCTCTTGAGAACGGCGCAACAATGAAGGGTACGCAGGTTCTCCGTGGCGAGATAGTTGAGATTCCCTCTGCATACAGTGCAGATTACAAGAATATCACGGTCAATATCAAAGTAGGCGAAAGAATAATCCAGTGCTTCCGTCTCAAGGGCGGCGAGGATCTCAAGGTCGGCGATGTTATTACCGTTACAGGTATCATCAAGAACTACAACGGTACAGTTGAATTTGACAAGGGCTGCACATATTCCAAGACTATGACTATCGACGAGGCTAAAGACATTCTCGTTGCAGAAAACGCATATGCACTTGAAGAAGGCGCTACGATGAAGGGTCTGCAGGAGCTTTGCGGTGAGATAGTTGAGATTCCCTCTGCATACAGTGCAGATTACAAGAATATCACGGTCAATATCAAAGTAGGCGAAAGAATAATCCAGTGCTTCCGTCTCAAGGGCGGCGAGGATCTCAAGGTCGGTGATGTTATTACCGTTACCGGTACCATCAAGAACTACAACGGTACAATCGAATTTGACAAGGGCTGCACATATGTAAAGTAATTTTTGCATTGATGCTGCGATTTCATATGGTCAATATCAAACAGACAACAGAGCGCCGCGGATTTCCGCGGCGCTCTGTTATATCAGCAATCAGAAAGGCAGAGAATTTTTATCTCAGTCTTTTTTGTTTTTATCTTTCGGCTTTATTGCGGCGATGAGGTAGACGCACCCGATTATTATCAGGCAGACACCGAATATACCGAGCATTCCTTCTCCCATGATGGGAAGGCTATCGAGAAAAGCTTTTACATCAAACATATGAAATCCTCCTTACGAAACGAGAGCGACGATAAGACCGCCGGCTATAACGGAAGCTATCTGACCGGAAACATTTACGCCTACTGTATGCATGAGCAGGAAGTTCTGCGGATCTTCCGCAAGTCCCATCTTGTGGATTACGCGCGCCGACATCGGGAAAGCCGAAATGCCTGCCGCACCTATCATCGGGTTTATCTTCTTCTTTGAGAAAAGGTTGATAAGCTTTGCAAAAAGCACGCCGCCGACTGTATCAAATATGAACGCCACGAGACCGAGAGCGATAATCAGGAGGGTCTCTTTCTTAATGAATTTATCTGCCTGCATCTGTGTTGCTATGGTGATGCCGAGCAGAAGCGTGATGAGATTTGCAAGAACCTTTTGCGCTGTTTCCGAGAGTGAATCGAGCACGCCGCATTCACGGAGCAGATTACCGAACATGAGGAAACCTATGAGCGAAACACTCTTCGGCGCTATGATGCCGACGATTATAGTGAGTATAATCGGGAAAAGTATTCTTGTGAGCTTGGAAACATTCTTTGCTTCATAGGGCATGCGGATAAGTCGCTCTTTTTTTGTCGTCATCAGCTTTATCACAGGAGGCTGGATTATCGGCACGAGTGCCATATATGAATATGCCGCTACCATGATGGCACCGATAAATTGTGACTTGAGAAGCTTTGCCACGACTATGGAGGTGGGTCCGTCTGCCGCGCCGATTATGGCGATAGAGGCGGCATCATTGAGTTCAAAACCGAAGAGGCGAGCCATGCTGAGCGTGAAGAAGATGCCGAATTGCGCCGCCGCGCCGAAAAGCAGGAGCTTCGGATTTGAGAGGAGCGGACCGAAATCAATCATCGCGCCGATGCCGATAAAGAGGAGCAGAGGGAAAAGCTCACCGCTTTCTTCCCCGATGCCGATATCGAAAAGTTTTGAGAGTGCGCCGATTTCCGTTCCTTGCGTGAGCGCACCGGAAAACGGCAGGTTTACGAGTATCGCGCCGAAGCCCATCGGGAGCAGGAGCGCTGGCTCCATATCCTTTTTGATGGCGAGGTAGATGAGCAGAGCGCCTATAGCCCACATAATGATATGCTTATAGGATATCGCCTGTAACTGCTCAAGAATTTGAGATAAAATTCCCATAAAATGTTTCTTCCTTTCAAAAAAGTATAAAAAAACAGACTTTCAAAGCCGCTGTAAACACAGTAGCCCGAAAGTCTTGCGATTTAATGCATCGTCGGGTGGTAACACCGTGATGACGGCGATGCAACGGGACAAGCCCGCACGCTACTCCCTTTTGGGAAATGATGATAATATTTTAACATAGAAGTACATTTTTGTAAAGTGGTTTTGAAAATATTTTTAAAGAAAAAATGGCGGGATTCTATTGACATTTGGTGAAAATTGTTTTATACTGACATATCAAAAAAAATTAAAGGAGGCTTTCATATGAGCAAGGTTATCGTGCCGAAGGGATATAAAGCGACTCTCGGGCTTTATGACACGCAGACGGCAATAGGTATGTTAAAACGAATTTTTGAGGAGAGGCTTTGTAATGTTCTGAATTTGAAGCGTGTTTCCGCGCCGCTTTTCGTAGATCCGGAGACAGGACTCAACGATGACCTGAACGGCATTGAGCGCCCTGTGCGCTTTGACATCAAGGATACGGGAAAAGATGCCGTGGTAGTTCATTCCCTCGCAAAATGGAAGCGCATGGCACTTGGCGTTTACTGCTTCCATGAGGGTGAAGGTCTCTATACGGATATGAATGCAATCCGCCGTGATGAGGAGCTGGACAATCTTCATTCCATATATACCGACCAGTGGGACTGGGAGAAGATAATCACACCCGAAACAAGGACCGTCACTTATCTCAAAAATACAGTGAAGGGAATAGTCGGGGCTATATGCGACACGCTTGATATGCTTAAGGTAAGATATCCGCAGATAACAGTCGAGCTTGAGCGTATCGTCAGCTTTGTCACTACTCAGGAGCTGGAGGATATGTACCCCGACCTCACACCGAAGGAGAGGGAAAACGAATATCTTCGCAAGCATAAGACGGCATTTATCATGCAGATAGGCGACAAGCTGAGATCAGGCAAGCCGCACGACGGAAGAGCTCCCGACTATGATGACTGGAAGCTCAACGGAGATATCCTCTTTTGGAATGATATTCTCGGCTGTGCTTTTGAGATTTCTTCTATGGGTATACGCGTAGACCCCGAGGCAATGGACAGGCAGCTAAGTGCCGCAGGCGCGGACGACAGGAGAAAGCTTCCTTTCCACAGTGCGCTTCTGGCAGGCAAGCTCCCGCTTACCATGGGCGGAGGCATAGGTCAGTCGCGTCTCTCCATGCTCCTGCTCGGTAAGGCGCATATAGGCGAGGTTCAGGTTTCGCTCTGGGATGATGAAACGAGAAAAATCTGCGCCGAGAACAGAATTATCCTGCTTTGATTTTTCCGATTTTCGAAAATAATTGCCTTGCAAGTCACACAGAAAAGTATAGAAAACATATTACTGAGAAAGCGTATGATAAAATGAACGACAAAATACTTGAATGGGCGATGAAAATACAGAGCATATCGCAGATAGGGCTTGCCTACTGCAAGGACCCGTTTGACAGGGAACGATATGAGGATCTTCGCGAGATATCAGCCGAAATGCTCGCAGAGCGAACGGGAATCTCCGAGGAAAAGGCGCGCGAAGTTTTTCTCTGCGAAGAGGGATATCAGACGCCGAAAGTCGATACGAGAGCCGCCATTTTCAGAGACGGGAAAATACTCATGGTGCATGAGAAAAACGGCACATGGTCGCTTCCCGGCGGTTGGTGCGATGTGGACAGGTCGATAGCTACGAACACCGTAAAGGAAGTAAAAGAAGAGACGGGACTTGATGCAACGGCTGAGAAGCTGATAGCTATTCAGGACTGGCGGCTTCACAATGTCCGCAATTATGTCTACGGTGTGCTCAAGGCTTTTGTGCTTTGTAGCGTTGCGGGTGGGGCTTTCGAGGAGAACATAGAAACCGTCGGCATAGAATATTTTGCAAGAGACGAGCTTCCCGAGCGCCTTGCTGTCGAGAAAACGACGCGCGAGCAGATACTCATGTGTTTTGATGCGAACGAAAACAGAAGCAAGGAAACACTGTTTGATTGATATATAAGAAAGTCGGGCTGCAATCGCCCGACTTTTTTGCGATTTGGCAAAGATATTGACAAGCAACGTTTTTTAGTGTATAATAACACTGCGTTATACATAACCATTTGTTATATGGGAGAGAGAAAATATGCCGGCGATAAAAAAGGTTTCGAGAGAGGATATTATAGATGCGGCTGTGGAAGTTTTGCGCGAGGGTGGATTTTCCGCTGTAAATGCGAGAAGCGTGGCGCAGAAGCTCGGCTGTTCCACCCAGCCTATTTATTTTTCTTTTCAAAATATGTCTGAATTAAAGCTGGCGCTGACTGAACGCGCCATAGAAATGCACAAAAAGCGCGTAAGGGATTCTTTACGGGCATGCGAGGGGACAGACACCAGATACAGCAGCTACGGCATGGGATTTGTCAGATTTGCGGCTGAGGAAAAGCAGCTTTTCCGCTGGCTTTATATCGATGGCGGGCATACAAGCCCTTATAAGAGCGATGTGCTTTATGATGAGATAATCAATGTGATAGTCGAGGATTTCGGATACGACAGAAAAACCGCGGAAAAATTCCATCGCGATATGCTGTATTATTCTTACGGCTTGGCGATTCTTGCCAATATCGGTCATCTTGATCTTACGGACAATGAGCTTCGCGAAGCGTTTCGACGCGAGTTCCGTGCGCTAAGTTCGCTTTACGGCAAGCCGCCAAAATCTCCGGAATTTGCCATGAAAGCAGAGCTTACACTATGAATCTGAAGCTGTCTTTTTCATGGGTGGGGCTTGTGATTTTTGCTCTCCCCATGCTCATCAATATCGCCTATGCGATTTTTCCGCCCGCAGGTGAAGCGGCGTCGGCTAAAAGTTCGGCGCGGTGGCTTGAGACTGTTGAGGGGGTCAGCCGAATCGCATATCTTATCGTGCTTACATTTCTCGTCGGCGAAAAACCGCTTGATTTGAAAAGCGCATGGTTTTATATTTCCATAGCTTTTCTTGTGCTTTATTATATCGCGTGGATTCGCTATTTTGCGTGCGGGCGCGATACGGCACTCCTTGGAAAAGCGTTTCTTTTCGTGCCGATGCCGCTTGCTGTTTTTCCCGTGCTGTACTTTCTCTGCGCCGCGATATGGATGCACAATCTTCCCGCAGCAATCGTAATGGTCATATTCGGCGCGGCGCATATAACCGTATCTGTTCGGTCGTTTCGGTGATTTTTTTGATTCACGACAAGGAGAATTAAAATGAATAAGATTTATCCGCGCACGGGTGACAGGCAGATAGTTTATCTGCGCGATGTCATCACAAGCCCGAATATCGAGGTCGGCGAATACACCATATACAATGATTTCGTCCATGACCCGCGGGATTTTGAAAAGAACAATGTGCTTTACCATTATCCGATAAACGGCGACAAGCTGAAAATAGGGAAGTTTTGCTCGATAGCATGCGGCGCAAAGTTTCTTTTCACAAGCGGAAATCACTCGATGAAGTCGCTCTCTACATATACATTTCCCATATTTTTTGACGAATGGGAGCTTGATAAAAATGACATCTGCATGGCTTGGGACAACAAGGGAGATACCGTCATCGGAAACGATGTCTGGATAGGCTATGAAGCGGTCATTATGTCGGGCGTGAAGATAGGCGACGGAGCAATCATCGGTACGCGCGCCGTGGTGACAAAGGATGTGCCGCCTTATACAATCGTCGGCGGAGTGCCCGCAAAGCCGATACGAAAGCGTTTTGACGATGCGACGATAGAAAAACTTGAAGCTATTTGCTGGTGGAATTGGGGCGAAGAAAAAATAAAGCGCAATATCGCGGCAATTCAGTCGGGAGATATCGCGGCTCTTGAAAATGCAAACTGATAAAAGCATGGCAGAATAAAATAACCCTGCATAAGGCATGTCGCCTTATGCAGGGTTATTTTCATATAGTTTTATTCTGCTCGATTATTTCAGAACAGAGATTGCATCCTTAATGGTTTTTTCAAGAGCCTCTTTGCCGTATTTATCCACCTCGGCTTTATTCTTTTCGCCATGGGTGAGACATCCCGCGCCGCCGATACATCCGCCGACGCACGCCATGCCCTCGATAAAGTTGGCTTGCAGTTTGCCTGCTTTCTTTTGCAGAAGAGCTATTCTGCATTGCTCTATTCCGTCACATGAACAGGGCTTCAAAACAAATTCGATATTCTGCTCTTTTAAGCCCTCGGCTACAGCATCGGCAAGTCCGCCGCAACGAGCAAAGATTCTGCCGAAGTATGAAGCATTGTCAAGCACGCCCTCTTCAAGCGTTGTGATATCGATTTCTTTACTGTCAAAGAGCGCCTGAAGCTCTTCAAATGTCAGAACAGCATCAACATATGGCTTGACGCTCTCTTTCTGAACTTCCATTTTCTTTGCAGTGCAGGGACCGATGAACACCGTCTTGCAGTTTTCTTCATGCTCCTTCAGATATTTCGCTATCGTCGCCATAGGCGAAAGGTTATGTGAAACAAACTGTGCCAGATCGGGGAAGCTTTTCTCTATATAATCGACAAAGGCAGGGCAGCAGGAGCTTGTCAGAAATCCCTTTTCGGCAAGTTCCTTTGACTCGGCCTGTGCTACCATATCGGCACCGAGCGCTGCTTCAATAACTGTATGGAAGCCGAGCTTGCGCAGTCCGGTGATAACCTGACCGAGCTTGGCATAATTAAACTGGCTGGAGATAGAAGGCGCCACAATAGCGTATATTTTATAATTCTGATTGCCATGGCTGCCCTTCAGCATATCTATAACATTCAGAATAAACGATTTATCACTGATGGCACCGAACGGACATGTATATACGCATGCGCCGCACGAAATGCACTTGTCATTATTGATGCAAGCCTGCTTGTCCTCGCCCATATAGATAGCCTTGACCTTGCAGGCGGTTTCGCAGGGGCGCTGATAGTTATGAATGGCACTGTAGGGGCAGACCTTGGAGCAGGCACCGCACTCCTTACACTTTGTCTTGTCGATATGTGCGACATGATTTTCATCAAACGAGATTGCACCGAAACGGCATACATCCTCACAACGGTGAGCAAGGCAACCGCGGCAGGCATTTGTAACCTCGTAGCCGCCCATAGGACATTCGTCACAGGCGATATCAATAACCTCTATGACATTCGGATTTTTCTTATTTCCGCCCATGGCAAGCTTTACGCGCTCATTTACTATCGCTCTTTCCTTATAGACGCAGCAACGCATGGTCGGAACCTTGCCGGGCACGATTGTCATCGGGATATCAAGCAGATTATCCTGCAGGGTATCTGCCCATGCCTGCTTTGCTACCTCGCGCAAGACTTTATACTTAAGGTGCTGTACTTTTGTATCAAATTTTCTCATAAACAACTCCTATCAGAAATAGCTGACCTTTATATGCTTTCCCATTTGCTTGAGACAAGCGGACAACTCTTCCACAAGATTCATTTTTATATTAAAGTTTATCGGCAGATCCGGATTCTGATGTGCCGGATTTACAGCGCGGCCGACATAGAAATTTATATCAGTCGCCTCTTCAAAAAGCATACGGCAGATAAGCGATGCGCCATCGTGTCCATAGCTCCATTTTTCATAGAGCTTATTTTCGCCTATTGCATCCTTGGCATATTCCACAACACGGTTTACTGTAATGACGCCTTCCGTAACGAGGTCTACGCCTTCAATCTTTGCAATCGGAGGAATATCGGAACGCACGAAGCTTATATCCGCCTCAACCTTTTTGCCGAGATATTTTGCGGCGATTGACGATGTTGTGCCGCCGCAAACAATATGCTTGCCTTCCTTGGCGAAAAAAAGAGACATCATGCGGTTGCAGTCATCGCGGTCTCGCGGCGGACCGAAGAGAATATTCATCGGCACACGCTTACGTATTCTTATAACGCAGGCTGTGGCATCGTCGCCGGGGCGACCGCCGTAAAGCTTGTTCGCTTCATCTATGAGAATCGTCGACAGCGTTTTTGCCGTATAGCCGCCTGCCGCTGCCGCTTCCATAAATTCGATTATATCCTCGCGCTTCCATCCGAAGTTATATGCCAGTCCTATTCCGGCATGAGGACAACCATCGCTCATGGCTATAAATATATCGTCCTCCTGAAGCTTGATGACTGAACGATAAATTTTCTTGCCGCCGATGCTCATTTCCGTTTTGGGATAGTCGTAATTCTTGCCGTCACGAAGCAGAATAGTGAGAGGATTATCATATTGTATCAGCTCCATATCGCGGTTTTCGACGAGTCTCATAATGGTGAATGTGGAATATGCGACACCTCTCACGGAGCATATCGGAAGCGTCTGCGCGATGGTTTCGACACAGTCGGTAAGCGAAAGTCCTTCCGCTACCATTGTGGAGATGATTTTGCTCGTCAGAGTGGAAAGAATACTCGCCTTGACGCCGCTTCCGAGTCCGTCTGCCAACACTACGACAGAGGAATCGTCATCCGGCTCAAGAATATCGACATGGTCTCCGCAAAGCTGCTCGCCTATATGGTTGATGCTTTTATAGCCGATATCGGCACAAAGATCATTCATCGGAAACACTCTCTTTCAGCTTGGTAAGGGCAATCTTTGTTTCCGCGGCGGTCTCGCCGAGAAGCGATGCTATTTCCTGAACGATACGCATCTGCTTATCCACGACTTTATCCGCGGTTTCTACCGTCTGATTGCGCTGTTTCTCGCGCTTTTCACGCTCTTTTTCTTCATCGGTGACATCTCTCATGATGCAGAGAAGCATATGATATGTACCGTCGTAAATAACGGTCTCTTCCACGTATCTGTCATACTCGGCAAGGTATGTTCTGCGGTTGCGGATGCTCTGCTTGCTCTCGAGAACCTCGAGAAAAGGCTTCGGCTCCAGTATACGCACAACCTGATCACCGAGAATATCTGATGCATGGCGTATATTGAGAATCTTCAGCGCGGCAGGATTTATCTGCTGAACCTCCAGCGCGTCATTGACAACAATAAGTGCGTTCGGAGTATTGGAAACGATGCAGTCGGAGAAGCTCTCGGCTTTTTCCTTGAGATAGGGCAGACACATGGAGATTTCCGCCTTTCCGTGATAGATGGCTATTGCCTTTTCACGACAGGTATCATAACCGCAGGAACCGCAGTTAAGCTCATCCTCCGGTCGATTTTTGCCCATTTTTTTGAGAATTGCTTTGATTTCCTCTTCCGAGGGAATGCCGTTTCTGAGCTCGATAGGCTCAAAGCGCTTTTTAAGTTCAAGCATATCGGGCTGCTCGATATCGAAATCTTCTTTGCCGGCGTAGTCTGCAACAGACCGGTAATCGCCCACGGGAGAGCGGTGATATCTCTCCATGGCAGGTCCGCCGATACAGCTGCCTGCGCATGCAGACATCTCGATAAAGCATTTATGAACATTACCTCCCTCGATTTCCCTGAGTGCGGAAATGCAGTTTTCAACGCCGTCTACGGCAAGATATGTATATCCGGGTGCATTCTGTGCCATCGTCTTGAGGATGCCTCCCGTTGTAGGAAAGAAGCGTGCGCGGCTATGCTCGGTTTCGTCCATATCGGGTTCAAGCTCGATATGCTCGGACTTCAGCCAAGTCGTCAGCTCTTCGTAAGCCAGCACGGCGTCCACAATGCCTTCATAATGGTCGGCTTCGTCCTTCTTTGCGACGCAAGGACCGATAAAAACGGTCTTCGCTTCCGGATTTTTCTTTTTTATCTCTGTGCAATGCGCCTGCATCGGTGACATGATGTCGGCAAGGCAGGGAAGAAGCGATGGAAAATATTTCTGAATAAGAAGATTGATTGAGTGGCAGCATGATGATATGATAACATCATGGCAGTCCTCCTTTAACATTCTTTCATATTCTGTTTTTACTATCGATGCGCCGATAGCAGTCTCCTCAGCATCGGCAAAGCCGAGCTTTTTGAGCGCTTTTCTCATACCCTCAATGCCTATGCCGGGATAATTTGCAATAAACGACGGAGCAAGGCTGGCATATACAGGCGATCCCGATTGGATAAGTACCTTGACCTTTTCGGTCTCGTCTACAATCTGCTTGGCATTCTGCGGGCAGACGACAAGGCAATGACCGCATAGAATGCATTCGTTTCCGATGATATGAGCCTGATTTCCGGAGAAGCGAATGGACTTTACAGGGCAGTGACGAATGCATTTATAGCAGTTTTTGCAATTTGATTTTTTCAGCGTCAGACATTCAGACAAGGCTATTCCTCCTTTGCTTTTTGAACGGCGGGCATAATTGTCTTATCCCAAAATTCGCTGAAGCTCTCCGGCGTGATTCCGGTGAAAACTTCATCTCCGACAGTGACAGTAACGCCGATGCGGTTGCACCGACCTGAGCAGAACGCTCCTGTCAATACGATTTCATCTCCCAAATTGTTTTTTTCTATTTTTTCCTGGAGCAGCTCAACAATTCGCGGTGCGCCCTTGAGATGACATGAGCTGCCGACGCATACCTCGATAAATATCATAATTACACCTTCGCTTTGATTTCTTTGTCAAAGAAATCCTTGACTGTTTCGGGTGTCACGGAGTAAAATTCACCGTCAACCGTAACGCAGACTCCGAGCTGGCATTTGCCCATGCAGAATGTTCCGCCAAGCTCAACTTTATCGCCGAGTCCCGCCTCGCTTATATAGTACTGGAGACTCTCCACTACCTGGCGTGAGCCTTTGATGTGACATGAGGAACCGATGCAAACTGTTACTTTCATTTTATTTTTTCCTTTCAAAGTTATTCATAATCAACGACATTCACCCAGCTATGGAGGAATTCGCGTTCTTTTTCGTTGCCTTTTACTGCTTGAGAAGCGGCAACTATAGGCATCCACTTCTGAACGTATTTCTTTTCTGTATTGCTCTTTGAGCAGAACAGATCAAGATATTTTTCGGCACCGTTTATGTCGCCGCTAAGCCAGAAGAGCAGATATGTTCTTGCTGCGTCTGCCGAACCGTTGCCCTGTGTCGCATGCGACCAGTCGAGAATATACGGCGCTCCGCCATCGGAAATGATAATATTTGACGGATTGAAATCACCGTGACAGAGCTTGCTGTGCTTCGGCATATCGTCGAGCCTTGTATAAAGCTCATAGCGCGTTGTCGCGTCGAAATCCGTCTGCGAAATTTTTCTGCTCATCTTGTCGCGCAGCTTTGTGAGAAGAGGACAGCGCTTGGACTGAACTTCGATTTGCAGATTTACAAAAAATTCAAGATATTCGTCTTTCTTTTCGGGGTTCTCAAGCATAAGCTGCGAGAGAGTTTTCCCTTTGATATAGTCGGTGACAATAGTCCATTTGCCGTCCATAAGCGTCACCTCATGAACCTTCGGAATATTAAGCCCCGTTTCTTCGACTCTTGCCTGATTAAGTGCTTCGCTCAGAACATCGGCTTTGGAATACGACGCATCAAACACCTTCATGCAGAGATCGCCGTCGCGGTATACCGTCTTGTTGTTTCTGACCGCAATTATTCTATCGAGATTCATTATTTATCCATTTTCCTCCTTGCAACCTTATCCATGCGCTTTTGCATGAATACCGGAAAATATGTATATTAGTTATTATTTTATCAATTATAGAATACAACAGCGTAGAAAAAAAGGGAAGTGCAGTTTTTATATATCGGTATGGTATTTATCGATATAACCATGAACGAAATAAAAATCCGAGGTTTCGACGGGCGTATTCGGCTTGCCGCCCGCGGCTGCAAGATGTGACGGAGGCGTGACGTCAGGCTCATCTTCCCGCAAAAAGCTCGCGCTTGACACGGCAGAGCTCGGTTAAAAAAGCTCGGTCAAGCTCTGTAAGGTGATAGTCTTTTTTGTATATGATAAGATCCTTATAAACTTTATGATTTTCCGAGCAGTTTTTCTGTACGAGACCGAAGCGGCGGAGAAGCGACTGCGGAATCGGAGAAGCCCACATAAATGTATTCGGATTTTTGGAGAGCAATTCGAACTGACTTGCCCGCTCGAAAACAAAAATTCTTTTTTCCATTTCGGGCAATTCTTCTTTTTTTACCTCGGATAGAGGAAGCGACGGGACATATGGGTCGGCATGGGCTATCTCGACAAGCTCGGAAAGATCGGAAAATCCTATATCATCAAGAGAGGCAAGCGGAGAATTTTCGCTTGTCACAAGCACATAGCGAAATTCGGTCACAAGCTCGCAGGAAAGACCCTTGCTGTCCATCATATCCTTGTAGTATTTGTCATATTGCTCGGCATATCGTATGATGCCGAGCGAATAATCGGACTCGAGAATGTTTTTTATGGCGCGCAAAGCATTTGTTTCCTTGTAGAAGATTTCAAACCCGCCGCCTGTCGGCAGACTCGCTGAAAAGGAGGAAAACGCATCGCTTATATAGCTTGCTCTCGGGACAGAAATTGAGAATTTTTTCTTTTCCGAATATCCGCGGCGAAACATATTTTCCACGGTATCGACCTGTTTGAGAATGCTTTCCGCATATTTCAGAAACTCCTCGCCCTCCGGCGTGACCCGCATTCCTTTCGGAGAGCGTGCGAAGATATTTACGCCGAGAGATGCCTCCAGCTCCTTGATGCAACGGCTGAGGTTCGGCTGATCCATATACAGCTTCTCGGCGGCTTTATTGATGGAGCCGCTGGCGGCAACCTCGACCGCATATTTGAAATACAGTAAGTTCATTTTTTCTCCCCTTATCCGAAATGTGACGGTATCTTATAAAGTACATTAGAATTATATCAAAAAATAGCTGTTTTGTCAACCGAATTTGCAAAATGCGGCGTTGTTTTTCGGGTGCAAATATATGCATGGCGCACAGAATTTTCATGTGTTGAAATTTTGCTGTATTTATGGTATACTTATACCGGAAAAGCAAAAGCGATAAAAATGGTATTTTTAACTTGAATTAAGAAATCGGTGCTACAATCTGCTCGGTTTCGGGAAGCTTCAACGGGCAGATAGTCATAAACGGCGGCGACGATTATAAATTTGAGCTTGAAATGTGCGGGCTGACGCTCTACAGCAGCGAACAGAATCCGATAATGATACTCTCCGGCGATAAGGTGACGCTGACGGCAAAAAAAGAGACCAAAACAATGCCTTGCCGCCTTTCCGCGCTTGCGGTTTACCTCGGCTCAAACAATGCAAGCTTCTCGGCAGAGTAGTTTGGTGCATTTACGACAAAAAATGATTTTGCAAAAGATATATCAAACAAAGTTTACAAAAATTAAAAAATATTTAAAATGTATTGAAAAACGTAAAGTTTTATGATAAAATATGAGCGGATCGGAAAAGCTGCCTCTCGGCAGCTTTTCAAAGGGATAACAGTTAGTCGCGGCTAACCGCGAAAAATCGATTGCAAGCCGCTCTATTGCGCCAAGTGGGGAAGTGACATACTGCTTTTCCGCTTGGCAAAACGGCAAACCAAAAGGAAAGGATAATTTGAAATGATTAAAACAATTGTAAAAATCGACGGAATGATGTGCGGAATGTGCGAAAGCCATGTAAATGACAAAATAAGAAACAGCTTCAAGGTGAACAGCGTGAAATCATCACATGTAAAAGGCGAAAGCGTGATCCTGACCGAAAGCAAACTGAACGAAGCCGACCTGAGGGCGGCAATCGAGGAAACGGGATATAAGGTGCTGTCAGTTACATCGGAGGAGTATCAAAAGAAGGGGCTTTTCGGTATTTTCGGAAGGTAAATCGCCATGAAAACAGTTACGTATATTCTCACGGTTATACTTACCGTGGGAATGTCACTGCTTGTCAGCCTCATGGTTGCACGAAAAAACAAGAGCATAGATATGGTATATGGTAGAGGCGCTGAAATGTCAGGAATAAGCTCTCGGACCGGCGATGCAAAAGCAAATGGCAGGGAAACAGCAATGCGCAGTTTCCCTGCCTAAAAATTATTTGCGTATTATTCGTAATCAACCACATCTGCCCATGAGATGAGAAAATCCCTTTCATCAGGCTTTCCCTTGACAGATTGGGATGCAGCAACGATGGGAAGCCATTTTTCGAAATATTCCATTGGCGAGCCGTTTTTGCGGCAGAAAAGCTCGCGGTATTTTTCTGCCAGCTCCTTTTCATCGGCAAGGCAGAAAAGCAGATATGTCCTTGCCGCGTCTGCCGCGGCATTACCCTGCGTGGCATGCGACCAATCGAGAATAAAAGGCACACCGTCGCTCTCGCGGATGATGATATTAGACGGGTTGAAATCTCCGTGACAGACCTTTATGCGTTTCGGCATACCCGCAAGCCTTGTGTGGAGATTATATTTGATGGTCGCGTCAAGGTCTGCTTCGTCTATTTTGCGGTTCATCTTGTCACGCAGTTTATTCAATCCCGGTGCTCGCTTTGAATGAACCTCGCGCTGAAGATCGACAAAAAGATTCAGATATTCGTCGATTTTATCGGGATTTTCTTTCATCAGTGTGTCAAGCGTTTTTCCCTCGATAAATTCGGTAATTATAGCCCACCTTCCGTCGTCTGTCGTCGTAACGGCAAGTATCTTCGGAATATTGAGTCCCGTTTCCTCTACCCTTGCCTGATTTAAGGCTTCATTGAGGATATCAGCCTTTGAGTATCCGGTCTCAAAAACCTTTACAGCCCTGTCGCCGTCGCGGAATATTGCCTTATTTACTCTTTTTGCGATAACATTTTCAAGCTTCATGAAAAAACCTCCTGATAATTATATTGCTATATTCTATGCTATATATAGTATAACATACGGACATTGTATTTGCAATATAAAATTTATTGTAAAAACAGGGCATATCAATAAAAAATATCGAAAAAACATTTTTTTCCATAATATATTGACACAGGTGAGAAAATAATGATATAATTTTATATGATATCATCTGAATTTTTTATTTTTTCCAAGGAGGAACTTTTATGAATCATGAATATAATCCGTATGAGAATGCGGTTGCAGTTATAAGAAAGGCGGCGGAAGCACTCGGACTGCATGAAAACGATTATGCTTTTCTGCTTTATCCGGAAAGAGAGCTGAAGGTTTCGCTTCCCGTTGTGATGGACAGCGGCAAAACAGAGGTTTTCGAGGGCTTTCGCGTACAGCATTCGAGTGTGCTCGGTCCCTGCAAGGGCGGCATACGCTACCATGCTGATACAAATATAGATGAGGTCAAGGCGCTCGCATGCTGGATGGCACTCAAATGCTCTGTCGCTGGTATACCCTACGGCGGCGGAAAGGGAGGTATACGCGTTGACCCATCGCGTCTCAGCTCACGCGAACTGGAGACTCTCACCAGAAAGTATGCACATGCGATAGCACCGATAATCGGCGAAAAGAAAGATATTCCCGCGCCTGATGTGAATACAAACGGGCAGATAATGGCTTGGTTCTGTGATGCCTACTCGGAGACTGTAGGCAGTTTTTCTCCTGCTGTTGTCACAGGCAAGCCGCTTGAAATCGGGGGAAGCCTCGGAAGAACGGACGCGACAGGCAGGGGAGTTATGCTCACGGTAAGAGAGCTGCTTTCGCGCTATGGCAAAAAGGCGAGCGAAATGCGCGTGGCTGTTCAGGGCAACGGTAATGTCGGCGGTACAACGGTTAAGCTTCTCGGCGAGCTCGGGTGCAAGGTTGTTGCCGTATCCGACGTTTCGGGTGCACTCCTCTGCGATGGCGGACTCGACTGCGATGAAATATACAGATACAGTGCAGAGCATAAGCTTCTGCGTGATTTCGATAAGAGCGCAGGTACATTCATCGCGGGTGCTGACGGCAATGCCGCTCTTCTTGTATGTGATACTGACATACTGATTCCAGCGGCTCTGGAAAACCAGATTACAGGCGAAAACGCAGAGAAAATAAAGGCAAAATACATTGTTGAAGCCGCAAACGGACCGACGACGGTAGAAGCGGACGAAATCCTCGATGCACGCGGCATTCCGGTTGTACCGGACATACTTGCAAATTCGGGCGGTGTTATAGTATCATACTTCGAATGGGTACAGAATCTGCAGCGCTACTCATGGACGCTTGAGAGAGTCAACAGTGAGCTTGAAGAGAAGCTGGTTTCCGCCTTCGCAAATGTATTTGACATATCGGAAAAGCATGGATGCTCCTTGCGAACAGCGGCATATATGGCGGCTATAAAAAGAATAGTTTCTGCGGCAAAGCTTCGCGGATAAATACAAAAACAGGAGTTTGAAACCAAGCTCCTGTTTTTTGTCATTTCGACTATATTTCGGTTTTCTCAAACGAAAAATTCTTTTCTCCGAGCGCGCATACGGAAGCGCGATAGCCGCAGATATCACGTATTTCGTGGAAAACGGCATCCTCCTGCACTTTGCCGTATTCGCAGATGTGAGCTTTTCCGTGCGGAAAAGTGCACGAAAGCGAAGCGAGCGGGATATCAAAGCCCTTGCCGCGCATTTTGACATATGACTCGCGCAGGGTCCATAGGCGTGTGAAAGCCTCGACGGGATTTGCAGAAAGCATTATGGCATTGCGCTCATATATGCTGAAAAATCTGCTTGCTATCATATCCATCTGCGCAGGAGCTTCAATTTTCTCTATATCGACACCGCATTCCGAGTCCGAAAGTGCACATATGACTCTCTTGCCGCTGTGGGAAATATTGAAAAAACAGTTTGTGTGACCTGCGATATAAGGTTTGCCAAACTCGTTTTTGACAAATTCGGGATTTTCTATGCCAAAAACTATCGAAACAGCCTTCTTTGCAAGCAGACCCGAGGCGAGAAGCTCAAGCTTTGTTTCCGTGCGTGCCGCCTTTTCTATGCGTTCGCGGCGCTCCTCGGAAATTTCACATATACGCGCGGAGATTGTTGCCTCGTCAAAAACGGAAAAATCCGCAAAATATACTTTTATAAAATTTTTATCTTCCATCATTTTACCTCGTGTCACAGCTTTTAGCCTGACTTTTAAATTCAGTATTGAAAAAGCTATATAAGTATACCACAGTAAAAGCAAAATTTCAAGCGTTTCATTGCTTTTTCAACAGCTGTGTGCTTTTCTTCTTGATTTTGAAGTCTCCGCGTGGTAAAATATAAAAAATGCAAATTTAAAATCGGAGAAAAGCAATGAATTTGAATAATGCAACCGAAATCATCGCACGAAGGGAATTTTCGCCTGTCTACATGATATTTGATGTAGCGTTTCTTCTGTGTTTTGCCGCAATGCTTATAGTAAAAAAGAAATATATGACGGTGCTTGTCGGCGCGCTTGCGGGAATACTCTATATGATAGTGGATTACGGGATTTTTCACCTTGTCTGCCATTCGAGAAGCATATCCGAGGGGCACAGCCTTTTTCTTGTGCTTTTATGGATGTCGATAAGCTATGGGTTTACGAATTTTACTTGGATATGGCTCTGGATATCTAAGGATAAGCATCTTTTCGAATGGTCTTTCCTTATTCTGCTCTGGTGGTTTGTATGTCCGCAACTTGCGAAAACCTTTACGCCTGCCGGGATGCAAAGCATTATTATAGAACGCACTACCGGTGAATATCACGGATATATGGCGCTTATTTTGCTTATCGGTTATCTCACACTCATAATCTTTAATATGAGGCAGAAAGAAAGGGAAAAGCGCGTCGATATTCCGTGGCTTCTCGCTATAGGAATACTTGTTCAGTTCGGGTGGGAAGCAGGGCTTCTCATAGGAGGCATACGCTCGGCGGGCTTTGCCACTCTTGCGGAAAAATTGCGTCCGCTCATAGTAAATTCGCTTCTCGAAACAAATCTCGGAATGCCTTATACATACGCTGTTTTCATAGCTTATACATGCCGCTTTACCGAGCAGATGAAACGAAGAGAAGAGCCGCTTGCTTTCACTGATCGCATAGCTGAAAATAACGGAGAGAAGGTATGGGCAAAATGAAATATATACTTGTGACAGGCGCATACGGCGGTATTGGCAGTGCCGTGGCAAAAATGCTGTCGGAGCGTGGTTTTTGCGTTTTTGCGCTTGATAAAAGAGCGGGCGCGGCGGAAAAGAACATCATCCCGATAGCGGCTGACATAACAAGCGAAGAGAGCATTTCCGCGGCGGTGGAAACCGTGAGAAAACACACGGATGAGCTTTTTGCCATAGTGCATTTTGCTGGGATATATATGCTCGATTCGCTCGTGGAAATCGACAGCGAGGCTTTTGAGCGAATTTTTCGTATAAACCTTTTCGGCGCTTTTCTTGTAAACAAAGCGTTCATGCCTCTTCTCAGGTACGGTAGCAGGATAATAATGACAACAAGCGAGCTTGCACCGCTTGATCCGCTTCCTTTTACAGGTATATATGCCGTAAGTAAATCCGCTCTCGATAAATACGCATATTCATTGCGAATGGAGCTTCAATTACTCGGTATTTCGGTCTCGGTAATACGCGCGGGTGCCGTGAAAACGACTATGCTCGGCGTTTCCACCGATGAGCTTGAAAAATTCTGTGGTAAAACAAAGCTTTACAGTTATAATGCCGTCAGGTTTCGAAATATAGTTGACAGTGTGGAGGCAAAAAGCATTGCTCCCGAAAAGATGGCGGAAAAGACGTTGAAAATACTCGAAAGCAAAAATCCGGCTTTCGCTTACAGCATCAACAGAAATCCGTTCCTGCGCCTGCTTAATATGCTGCCGAAGCGCCTGCAATGCTTTGTGATACGGCAGGTACTGAAATAATGTCGGCAGCTCGAACACCGAAAAATAAAAAATTCCCCATTGCATTTTTTCGCAACGGGGAATTTTCATTTATGTGACACTTACGCCGAAAAGCGAGAGATACCATCCCAATCCTACCGTGACAATCAGCAGATATGCGATATATATCAAAAGCATGACGATGCCTTGCCAACGGCTGAATTTCTTGCAAATTACAGTCGGCACGGCAGCAATAAGTGAAACGAGAATTGCAACGGGAAAGTCGAGATATATATTCTGAAGCGAAACAGGGAGCTCGCCGCCGTAAACAAACGAGCAGACGGCGAGAATCAGCGTTGTATCGATGACATTCGCGCCTATGACGTTGCCGACAGACATCGAGGTCTGCTTCTTAACAACGGATGTGATGGCGGTGACAAGCTCGGGCAGAGAAGTACCGATAGCTACTATGGTGACGCCGATTATCGCCTCTGAAACGCCCCATGAAGCGGCGATCTTACTGCCGTTATTTACAAGGAGCTGTGAGCCGGCAACAATTCCCGCTGCGCCGACCACGACTTTAAATATATTTGTGATTACAGATTTTTTATCTGTTCTTGGTCGCTCGTCTGTGGTTTCGGATACATTATTCTTTGCGGAGCGTATATTTTCGGCGATATAAAGCGCGAAAAAGAGTATCAGTACAAGTGCGCCCGCAATGGAAAGCGAACCGTTCAGCGAGAGAAAGAAAAGCGCTGTGAGAGCCGCTGCAAGCAGAAAAGCCTTCGGGGCATAGTCCTTTCTTTTTACGGCAATCGGCATGAATATAACACTTATGGCAAGTATCATTGCCGTATTGCATATAACGGAACCGATACCGTTTCCTATGGCCATGCCGACTTTATCCTGCGAAGCCGCAATATAATCGCCGACGCTTGACACAAGTATTTTGTGACCTTCGACCGCGGCAATGGTTGAAACAATTATTTCGGGCAGTGTTGTGGCAACGCTGATAATTGTTGCACCAATGATAAATTTCGGTATTCTCGTGACCTCGGCAACCCATACGGCGCCGTCTACAAACCAGTCTCCGCCCTTTACTATCAGCAGAATGCCTACGGCAAAGAGCAGATACATCAGAAATGTTTCCATAATTCCAGTTCTCCGTAAAGCCGTTTTCACGACTTTTTAAATTTCATATCTATCATTATACTTTTCGATATCGTGCTTGTCAAGTAAATTGCACATTTTTACGAGCTGTTGAATATACTGTGCAATTTATTGTGACGGTAATGCCAGACAGAATATTAAAACAGGCTTCAAAAGCAAGCAAAGATAAAGCCTCTTGTGCTTTATGATTTCATACAGTCACTTTCTCTTTTGCGCTCTGCTTGATGATTTTCCTTTCCGAAAAAGGAAGCTTCTCTCCGCGGATAAGCTGATATTCCTCATGCCCCTTTCCCGCAAAAAGGACTATATCGCCCTCCTGTGCCATGCCGACAGCACGTTTTACGGCAGACTCTCTGTCAGGTATTATCTCATATTTGCCGTTATCCATGTATGACGCTATGTCGCGGCATATTTTCTCGGGGTCTTCGCTATCCGGATTGTCGGCGGTTATCACGGAATAATCAGCATACTTGTTTGCCGCCTCTCCGAGTTCACGTCTGCGAAGCTCTGTTCTGCCGCCTACGGAGCCGAAAACGCAGATTATCCGCTTCGGATGATATTCGTATATTGCGGCAAGCACCGAGCGCAGACTTGTTCCTGTATGGGCGTAATCTATAATATATGAAACGCCACTGTCGTTTGTTTCGACATATTCAAATCTTCCGGGAACCGATACCGTGCGCACGGACTGTGCAAATTCAGGCAGTCCGATTCCGCGCCTGCGGCATACCGCAAGGGCGGCAAGAGCATTATATACTGAATAAATCCCTGGAAACGGAAGCATGACGGCGGCTTTCCCGTGCCCGTCATATGCAGTAAATGAGATGCCGAATCTGCCATCGCGAACGGATTTTTCTATATCGCGTGCATAAAAATCCGCGCTTCCGAGAGCGGAATAGGCGGCTTGTCCGCACTTTGCATATGAAGAAAACTCCTTATAATATGCATCGTCTTTATTGAAAACAGCATATCCGCAACGGCGGAAAAGCTCTTTTTTGCAGTTTTTGTAATGCTCAAAATCGGGGTGCTCGTATTTTCCTATATGGTCGGGAGAGAGATTTGTCATCACGGCTGTGTCAAATGTCAGTCCGCGAATCCGCTCCTGATATACAGCCTGCGAAGAGACTTCCATAACGGCAGTATCGAGCCCCGCATGCACCATTTTATCGAAAATCCTATACAGTTCATAGCTCTCAGGGGTTGAGTTTTCGGTCGGTTCTATCGTATCTCCTATACAAACGCCATAAGTGCCGATAGAGCCCGTCCTTATGCCAAATGAATTGAGCGCATGGAAAATCATCGCACATGTGCTTGATTTTCCCTTTGTTCCCGTTATGCCGATCAGATGCAGCTTCCTTTCGGGATGGTCAAAGAAGTTTGCCGATATATCGGCAAGTGCCGCTCTTGCGTTTTCCACTTTTATGCAGAGCGCATCATTCGGTAGCCCTGTCTCGTGTTCACATATGAATATCCTTGCACCTCGCTCATATGCATCGCGTGCATATCTGTGCCCATCTGAGACAGCACCGCGCATACATACGAAAAGTGCACCGCCGGAAGCCTTTTTCGAATTGTATACAATATCTGAAATCGCCGCTTCGGATATATCGGAGGCGGAGCTGTATTTTATTCCCGAAAGTAAATCAGTTAACCTTTTCATTTCAGCCGCCTTTAGTTGTATATTTCATCAAATCCGAAGGGAAGTGCGCCGCAGTTTTCAATGGAGATTTTAGCAAGAACAAGAAGCGAGTCCATAAATCTGCATTCCGGACATATTTTTGCGGCATCGAGCAGTGAAAGCTCTGTGCAACCGAGCACTATTGCGTCGCAACCCGCATCGCAAAGCTCATGCGCCACAGCTCGGAATTTATCTGTATCGGGAGCTTTTGCACACTTCACACAGCCGTAGATTATATCCATGAGCGACGCCTGTGATTTTTCGCTCGGGATGACATAATCAACGCCATGCTCCTCGCATACTGTCTGGTATGAGCAGGATTTTACCGTCCCGTCCGTCGCCATGATTCCGATTTTTTTTATCCCTGCCTTTTTCGCCTGCTTTACCGTTTCTTCTATTATATTGAGGACGGGAACGGGCGAATCCTTATTTATCTCGCTGTAAAAATAATGTGCCGTATTGCATGGGATGGCGATTATATCTGCACCTGCCGTACAGAGCTTATGTATTCCCGCTTTCATCGCGGGAAGAGGGGAAATTTTACTTTTTCCTGTTATAAATTCTGTTCTGTCCGGAATGGAAGCGCCGCTCAGAAGCACAATATCTATATGCTCCTGATCGCAGCTTGCTTTTGTATGCTCGGTTATCAGACTGTAGAAATATACGCTCGACATCGGTCCGAGTCCGCCGAGTATACCGAGGGTCTTTTTATTCTCATTCATAGATTTCTCCGAAGGCTTCAGTGATAAAGCCTGTACTTTTTATAGTATCTGAAATTGTGTATTAAAAAATATGCGTATCTGCAAGGATTTATTCGCAGGTCATAGCCGTAGCCGAGCGAAGAAGATACATTGCCGCTTTTTACTATCATTTTTGCCTTTTCGACAAGTGATTTGTCGGCGGTATATTTATATATCACGCCGAGAGGCACGGTATGCCAGAAGGTGTCCGGCTTGCCGTAAATTATCTCATCTCCGAGGGTGTCAAAGCAGTCCTCCACGATAAGACGGGCAATATTTATACCGCTTCCCGTGACATAATAGTTGCTCCGCCCCTGACGCAGATTTATCTCAAATACACGGCAGCTATCGTTTTCGGCATCATATTTTATATCGAAATTAGAAAACCCGCGATAGCCGATATCGTTGAGAAAATCTCGTATTTTATTGAACAGTGGTTCATTTCTGTATGTTATTATTGCGGCGTGGTTTCCTATCGCCTTCGGTGAATGCTCCTCGAGAAGAACATTTCCGAGGCACATCATGCGAACTTTGCCGTTCTTGTCGGAATAGCAGGTCAGAACAGACATATTGCAGTCGGCGCCGGCAACAAATCGCTGTAAAATTATTTTATCGGGATATCCCGATGTGTATATCTCCTTTATAATCAGAAGAGCCTCATCGGCGCTTTTTGCAGTATATACCTTTTTCATACCGTCAAAAGGATGCTTCCAGTAAAGCACGGAGCTGGACGGCTTGATTATCATCGGATAGCCGAAATCAGGAAGATTATCTGCCGTAGCTTCGTCAACCGAAGAAATTACTTTTGTATCGGGATAAGGAATACCGTATTTCTCACAGGTTTCATAGAATGACGCCTTGAAAATAAGCCTGTTTACCAGCGACTCTGCGGGACACGGGCAGAAATAGTATTCCGAAAGCTTTTCTTGACTTAATATTATTTTTTCGGCATAGTCGTCAGTACAGCCGACGAGAAAGAGGGAAGAACCGGCATACTCTTTTGCAAAGTCGATAAGCTTATCCGTCAGTGCAGAGTCTGTTATATCTTTATCTATAAGATGAAAATTTATAAATTTTGAATATTTTATCGTTCCGAGGTTACATTTTCCGAAAACCTCAGACGTGACTCCGTATGCTTCGTGAAATGCTCTTGCCACGCTGTAGCAGTTCAGATCGGCACCAAGAAGCACAGGAATGATCTTTTTGTTTTTCAACTTCCAAAGCCCCCATTTTCGGGTAAATTTTTAATATAAAGGGTAAATTTTTAATATAAAATAGTATACCACATATTTCCGAAATAAAAATATATTTTTTGAAAAAAATTGAAAATTTCGGAAAAAAAGCCGCAAAAGAAAAAAATCCTCCGCAGGTGGGAGGATTTTTGCCCTTTTTCTTACTGCAAATCAGGTTATTCGGCAGCAGGAGCCTCTACGGGGCAAGTACCCTGGCAAGCACCGCACTCAACGCACTCGTCGGGATTGATAACATACTTGCCGTCCTTTTCGGAAATAGCGCTTACCGGGCAAACATCAGCGCAGGAACCGCAACCGATGCACTTTTCGGAATCGATAACATAAGGCATAATTATTCTCCGTTTCTCGGCAGCGATGAGATTTTGTTTGAGCGATGCCTTGCTGCCGCGGGGCATCATTACACTATCATTTTATCATAAAAATCGAAAAAGTCAAGTTTTTTGCGCGTAAAATAGCAAAGTAATAAATAAATTTTCGCCTTTGAGGGAAAATATTCATACAAAATCTGTTTTTTCGGAGATAAAGTATGAATTTGGATTCAAAAAGCTATAAAAAATATGCAAAGGAACGCGCAAAAAAATCGCCGCTGGCAAAGGACTCTTTGATGGCATTCCTTATCGGAGGTGCCATCTGCATGCTCGGGCAGGCTATAATGATTATATATAAAGCCGTGGGTGTGCCGGATGATATGGCAAAAAGCCTCGTTCCCGTGACACTGATTTTTCTCGCCGCTCTTTTTACGGGCATCGGGATATTCGATAATCTTGCAAAGATTGCAGGTGCGGGTACTCTCGTGCCGATAACAGGCTTTGCAAACGCCGTAGTCTCTCCCGCGATAGATAATAAAAGCGAGGGCTTTATCATGGGCGTCGGAGCAAAAATGTTTGTTGTAGCCGGTCCCGTCATAGTTTACGGTATCATAAGTTCTGTACTTTACGGTGTTGTATACTATATCGTCGGGCTTTTTTGAGGTGGCACATGAATGTGATAAAAATAAGTAAACCGGTATATATTTCGGGGACAGCGGCGATAGTCGGCAAAAGGGAACACGAGGGGCCTCTCGGCGCGGATTTCGATATGCACGATGACAGCGAAAAATTCGGCATGGACACATGGGAAAAAGCGGAAAGTGAAATGCAGCGCCGCGCACTGACGCTTGCTCTGGCAAATGCCGGTATGGGAGGCAAATCTCCCGACGCTGTATTTGCCGGTGACCTGATGAATCAATGCACAAGCTCTGCCTACGGGCTCATGGATTTTCATGCACCGTATTTCGGACTTTACGGTGCATGCTCCACCTTTGCCGAATCGCTGATGCTTTCAGCGCTCATGGTAAATGCGGGATATTTCAATGTATGCGCCGCCGTTACCTCGTCGCATTTCTGCACGGCGGAGAGGCAATTCCGCTTTCCGCTTGAATACGGCGGTCAGCGCACACCTACGGCACAGCGCACGGCTACGGCATCCGGTGCCGCCGTTATTTCCTCGACTTCTGCTTTGAATATAAAGATATCCGAAGTTCTTCCCGGACGCATTATCGATAAAGGCATAACCGATATAAACAATATGGGGGCGGCGATGGCTCCCGCAGCTATAGACACGTTGGCAAGGTATTTCGGGGATACGGGAAGCCGCCCCGATGATTTTGATATGATACTGACAGGCGACCTCGGCAGAGAGGGACACGGCATCGTCTGCGATATCATGCTCGCTGAAGGAATTGACGTAAGAAACGTATACAGCGATTGCGGACTGATCCTCTACAATATAGAAAGTCAGGATATGCACGCAGGCGGCTCGGGATGCGGTTGCAGTGCCGCCGTGATAGCCGGACATATAATGAAAAGAATGCGTGCGGGCGAACTGCGCAATGTGCTCTATCTCGCAACAGGCGCGCTGATGAGCCCCGGAAGTATTTTTCAGGGATTAAGCATACCCGCTATCGCTCATCTCGTTCATTTCACCGCATAAGGAGAACAAAATGGATACTTTTCTCGGATTGCTGAAAGCATTTGCTGTAGGAGGCGTTTTCTGCCTTATTGCGCAGATACTCATAGACAAAACCGCCATTACCCCCGCAAAAATACTTGTGCTGTATGTCACGGCGGGCATATTTCTCACCGCACTCGGACTGTATGAGCCACTTGTTGATTTTGCGGGATGCGGAGCGACGACACCGCTTACCGGCTTCGGATATTCACTCGCCAAAGGCGTGCGTAAAGCGGTAGATGAAACAGGGATTTTCGGTGCGCTGACAGGAGGCTTTACCGGTACTGCGGCAGGCATTTGTGCGGCGATAACCTTTGGATATATATTCACTCTCATATTCCGCGGCAGACCGCGCGACTGATCTGCAAATGGCTTTACCCGATGATAACGACTTTTTTGAAGCATTATCATCGGGTTTTCATCTGTCTGCGGCTCTAAATTGCCTGTAAATTCTTGACAATGCCGCCCCTCTTTGATATAATAGAGAAAAAAGCGGAGGTTTTCATCATGAAACTTATTATAGCGATAGTAAATAACGACGATGCGCATTTCGTAAACACGAGCCTTACAGGCGCCGGTTTCCATATCACCAAGATTTCGTCTACGGGCGGATTTCTGCTGAGCGGAAACTCTACTTTTCTTCTCGGTGTTGATGAAAGCCGTATCGATGAGGCTCTCGAAATAATCAAAACTCACAGCAAGAGACGTACGCAGAATGTACCGCTTACAGTGCCCGGTGCCATGGCAAACAGTGCCATGATGAATACGGCAAGCGTTACCGTCGGTGGAGCCACGGCTTTTATAATCGATGTTGAAAAGTATATAAGATTTTAATGAAAAACGATAATTTTGTACTGCTCGGAAACGAAGAAGCCAAGCGGTATCTTGCGGGCGCAATTTCCGCGGGAAAGCTGTCTCACGCTTATATTTTTGAGGGGGCAACAGGCTCCGGCAGAAAAACGCTTGCCTGCAGGATATGCATGCTCATGGCTTGCAGCGAACACGGTGATGAACCGTGCGGCTTGTGTGAAAACTGCGTTGCCGTCGCGCACGGCACCTGCCCGGACATACATATGCTTACCGTGGAAGAGGGAAAAAAGACGATAGGTGTAGACGAGGTACGCAATTTCTTTGCCACCGCCTCACTTACCACGTCTGTTCTTGATTTCAAGGCGTATATCATTGATAAAGCCGATGCTCTGACGCTTCAGGCACAGAATGCATTGCTTAAAATCATAGAGGAGCCGCCTTCACATACGTATATATTCCTGATTTGCGAAAATTCGGAAAAGCTGCTTTCCACGGTTCGTTCGAGAACACAAAAAATAATAATGCAGGCTTTTGAAGCGCCGAAAATCGAGGAATATATAAAGAAAATCGGCATTGCATATGATGAGGAGTCGCTTCACTTTGCTGTACGCAATGCATCCGGCAGCATAGGAAAAGCGATAGAGCTTTTAACGGAAAAAACGCTGGACAGGGAAGCTTACGATATTGCGCGTTCTGTCGTCTCGGCGCAAAATTCCAAAAATGAAGAGATCTCCTATTTTGATTTTCTCAAAATATTCAGCGATAAGATAAACTCGCGGGAGCTTCTTCTGAAGGTCTGCTCATGTCTTACGCGGGCATATGCCGATATCATCGCTTATTCAGTGAAAAACAGTGATGACATGAACTTTTTTACTCTTGATGAGATGAACAGGATATCATGCAATATCGGCGTTGACAGCGCAATAAAATGTTCTGAAGCTGTCATGAAAACGGCGCTTCTTCAGCAATCAAATGTAAATATCACCTTGTCTCTGGCAGTGCTTGCCTCCATGTTATGGAATAATATATAAAAACGGAGAATAATATGAATAGAGAGAATATAGATAGCGAGAACGTAACCGCAGAAGAAAAAACCTCCTATGAAATAGTGGGTGTTAGATTCAAAGAGAATGGAAAAACATACTACTTTGACCCACAGGGCACGGCATGTACCACCGATGACAAAGTTATAGTGGAAACAGCCCGAGGTTTGGAATTCGGGTATGTATCGATTGCAAATCGTATTGTAGATGCGTCAAAGGTAATTTTGCCTCTGCGCCCCGTCGTCAGAATAGCGACATCTGCCGATATGGAACGCTATAATGCAAATAAGGAAAAGGAAAGGGAAGCGTTTGCTGTTTGCATGGAAAAGATTGCCGCACGAAAGCTTGAAATGAAGCTTGTCGATGTGGAATATACCTTTGATAATACAAAGCTGATTTTCTATTTCACAGCCGACGGAAGAATCGACTTCCGCGAGCTTGTAAAAGACCTCGCGGCTGTATTCAAAACAAGAATTGAGCTTCGTCAGATAGGCATACGCGACGAGACAAAGCTCATCGGCGGATTAGGCGTCTGCGGCAGACCTTTCTGCTGTAAAAAATTTTTGCCCGATTTCGTTCAGGTATCTATAAAGATGGCAAAGGAACAGAATCTTTCGCTCAATTCGCAGAAGATTTCCGGTGCCTGCGGCAGACTCATGTGCTGCCTGCGATATGAGCATGAAGTATATGAGGAGGAGCTGAAAAGGACACCGAAGCTTGACAGTGAGGTCGTGACTCCGGACGGAATCGGAACAGTTTGTGAAATAAATCCTCTTGCGGGGCTCGTGAAAGTCCGCCTTTTCGAGGCGCAGACGGTAAAGCAGTATTCCCGCGATGATGTAAAGCAGACTGAAAAAAAGAGCGGCTCAAACGAAACGGAAGATAAAAGCTCCGATAATAAATAAACAATGTGATTATTGCATTTAAGGAAGGAATTTTTCACAATGCGTTTTATTGAGATGTTAAAATCCGTTTTTCTCGGTATAGTCGAGGGAATAACGGAATGGCTTCCGATAAGCAGTACGGGACATATGCTCCTTGTTGACGAATTTCTCACGCTTGATATGAGTGAGAGCTTCAAGGAGATGTATTTCTATGTTGTCCAGCTCGGCGCGATACTTGCCGTCGTCCTGCTTTTCTGGAATAAAATGTTTCCGTTTCAGTTCAAGGATAAATCACAGCCCGTTTTCAGAAAAGATGTATTTTCCACATGGCTCAAGGTAGTTGTGGCATGCATTCCGGGCGCTGTGGTAACGCTGCTTTTCGATGATTATATTGAGGCTCATCTGCATACGCCGCTTGTCATTGCGATAGCATTGATTTTCTATGGCATAGCTTTCATTATAATCGAGGCATGGAACAAAAAGAGAACTCCGAAAGTGGAAACGCTCGGAGATATCAGCTATTATACGGCGTTGCTCATCGGGCTTTTTCAGGTGCTTTCCATAATCCCGGGAACATCGCGCAGCGGCGCTACAATAATAGGAGCGTTGCTCATCGGCGTATCGAGAGTTGCGGCGGCGGAATTTACATTCTTCCTTGCCGTCCCCGTAATGTTCGGCATGAGCGCGATAAAGATTGCCAAATTCGGTATGCATTTTTCGGCGGAAGAGGCAATAATACTTGCGGTCGGCACTATAGTGGCATTCTTTGTCTCTGTGGCAGTGATAAAATTCCTCATGGGATATATCAAAAAGCATGATTTCACCGTGTTCGGCTGGTACAGAATAGCGCTTGGCATACTTGTGATTTTATTGATGTGCATAAAGTAATGTAAAAAGGCAGACCAAAGTCTGCCTTTTTGCTGTAATTATTAACTTTTGATATATTTTTTCAGAGCATCTGCATACTTCGGATTTTTCAGAAGCTCGGCGCGCCTGCCGCTTTTTGCGTTCATACGCAAATCTGTAATCAAATCAATAAGCGGCTTTTCGCGCCGTTCCGCAGTGCGGCAATCGTAGAAAGCATGGTAAAGCGTATCTTCTTTTTTCATGCGTTCGGTCAGCAGTGATGCGGCAAAAAGATATTTTTCCTGTATTGCAGCGACCTGTTCATCCGTGCCGCCACGGTAGCATAAATCGTTTTCCATTCTGCCGAGAAAAGATTCGGCTATCATAAGAAAAAATGCTTCTTCGGTCTCTTCAAATGCATTCAGCAGCAAATCTCCGCAGTGAATGGCGTGCTTCACCTTTTCATCCATAGAGAGGGAAGAGTCAAAGAACACCTTTCTGCCGAATTTATCTGCCGCAAATTCCGCAAGCTCATACATGTTTTTTCGTACATGGAAATAATATTCGCTTGTGTCTTTTGCAAACAGTTGTTCGCTTTTTTGACCGCAAGTGCCATACCAATTAGTAAATTTTGCATTGTATATATTCAAAGCTTCGTCCGTTTTTCCTTCAGCGTGCAAAATTTTTGCGCGCATATTCCAAGTGCCGAGACGAATATTTTCATCAGTACAGCCATCAATTATCTTGTCGCAAATGCCGAGAAGCTCATCCTTGTGCGCGATAAGAACAGCAGGGTCGTTATCAGCCGCATCGCCTGCGATATTCCACATATAATAATTCATTATCCGATAGTCATTGGGATAGTCACTATAAGCCTTAGTGATGAATTCGCGGGTCTTTTCAGCACCGATTTTTAGATATGATTTCAGATATAATTCGACTGTGCTATCGATATCAGCCTGAATTTTTTCTTTATTATATCCCATGAGTTCATCAAGACTCACGCCGAAATAATATGCCAGCGGTTGCAAAAGGGTGATATCGGGATAAGTTTCGTCGCGCTCCCATTTGCTTACAGCCGCAGAGCTGACATTCATTGCCGCAGAAAGCTCATCCTGTGTGATTCCTTTTTTCTGCCGCAAGCTTTTGATATTGGCACCTATTGTTATTTTCATAAATGTCTCCTTGAAAATTAAGATAAGCTGACGCCCGCTTCCGATTATATTATAGCAACGAATTGCGCGAAAGTAAAGAGACTGTCATTCAATATGAAATTAACCGCAGGTTGAAATATGTGAGTGGTTCTCAAATCGGTTCGGATTTTCTCCGGAATAGGGACGCGGGAAGAAGAGCTTGTGCATGCCTGCTATGCGCTTGGCTAGCAGAGCAGTCACTGACTTTTATACAAAATCTGCATTTTGTAATTTAATTGCAGACACCGCACGACCAGCGGGAAGTGCGGCTCTTTCAATGGATGCAATTATACAAAATTCCAGTTTTGTTTGACTGCGTGAGGCGGCGAGGGCTCAAGTATATACTTGTGCCCGAGTATCACGCCGACGGCGAAGCCGTCCACTTCCACGGGCTGATGAACGAGAGCGCGCTTGCGCTCTCGGACAGCGGCAAGAAACATGGGGGGAAAACTATCTACAATATCGAGAATTGGCGCTACGGCTTTACGACGGCGAAGCGGATAGGCGCAGGGGCTGACGAGCACGACCATGTATGCAAATACATCTTCAAGTACATGACAAAGAGTGCTCGCGCCCTGAAGCAAGACGCGCGCGCCAAAGTAAAGGTGGGCGGCAGGTACTTTCTCCATGGGGGCGCGTTAGCTGAACCGAGGTTCAGCTACTGCAATGCCGACTATAGCGAATCCCTCGGCTACGAACTCGAAATAGAGGGCTGTGCGCATCTGAAAATACAGAGCCTGATTTGACTTTTTCGCGATTGTCAATGACAAACGCGGAAAAATATGGTATAATGTCAAAAAGGGGGTGATAAAGTTAAAAGTGAATTTATCGACCGCGAAGCGTTTGAATTGCTCCTCGACATCATGCGAGACGACAACGCGCTTGCGCTCCGCGTCTCGCTCGCAACAGGCTTGCGCATCGGAGATGTGCTTTCCTTGCGTCCGCAGGATGTGCACGCCGACGGCGTCATTTCCTGCACCTGTCAAAAGACAGGGAAGCCGTTCACGGCTTCCGTGAGCGCGCGCATGGTGCGTGCGCTCTCAGGCAACGCAAATTATCTTTGGGTCTTTCCCAGTCCGCGAAAGCCTACCGAGCATAAAACGAGGCAAGCGGTGTGGGCTGACATAAAGCGCGCCGTGCGGCTGTGTGGTCTTACGAAGAACATCACGCCGCATAGTGCGCGGAAAATATTTGCCGTCGGCGAGTTTCGCCGAAACGGCTTGGAAGCCGTCCAAAACGAGCTGCAGCACGACCGAATAAGCACAACCATGATTTACGCCTTTTCCGACCTTTTAGGCGGCAAAAGGCGGCAATTCGCCCCTGAAAGGGGCACAAATGAGGGCAATTCGCCCGAATTTGTGGAAAAGTTTGTGGAAAGTCTTGTGGAAAATCTCGGCGGCGCAGAGGCTCTGCGCAGAGCCCTCTGGGCATCTCTTACCGAGACTTTTCCAGATGCTCAGAGGGCGGCGCAAGCCGAATAAAAGAAAAAGGGTCTTGACAAATTTGTCAAGACCCTTTATAATGGCTTGTAGAAAGCTCCGAACACTCCCACGAGAACATCAAGCCGCACGCCCTCGCTCGGACTATGGGGAATGTCGTATGACAGGAAAATCCCCTGCACAGTACGCGCCTATAGCCAGTATAGCAGAAGTGCGGCGAAATGTCAACCCTTTTTGAGAAAAAAGGGCGGCGAAGCCGCACTTGTTTTTTCAAAAGCGGAACGGAGCCCCTGCCGCCGTCGCGCGTGGGCGCGGTGGCGGCATAAACCAAACTAAAAAGAAAGGCAAAAGACGGAAAGAGGCGCAGCACCTCGAAAGCCCGATGCCGAACGGCACAAAAGCCGAAACCGAGACGCAACCATACAAAACGCAAATTTTGTAAGCAACGGAGAAAAATCGCGCGCCCCGAGCGCACAATGTGCGCGCGATTTTTCGAGTACTCACTAATTGAGGGCGTCGCCGACGGGCGGAAGCCCGTAAGACTGCCCTCAATTATACAAAAGGATCGAGATTTTGTACTAACAATGTCCTGTCAAAGTCCCGTCCATAGCAAAGGCTGAGCATAGCTTCAAGGCATGCTCAGCCTTTTCTCGTGCGCGCGAAATTATAGCTATATAAATTTACTCTGACATAGTGAATAGCCATGTCAGAGGTTTTAGGCAAATCGAAATTCGGACAACAGGCAAGGCAAAACAGCAAGGAAAAACCGTCTTTCAAATCAAGCCGAAAAGCAGAAGCAAACGCAAACGGCAAGTTGCATTTCTGTGACGGTAAAGGGTAAGCTGGCGCAAGTATCGGAACAGCGACAACATCCGATTGCGGAAAAATGTCGCCGTTCAAGGATAAGCTGGCGCAAGTATCGGCGTGACAAAAAGTATAATTCTTTCACGGTACGGTTTCGCAGTAAGCTTTACAGAGCAAGCAAATAAAAAAAGTCTTTCCCATAGGGAAAAGCAATAGCCGCCTTGTCCGCTCGCGCTCGGCATTGCCTGAATTGGTGCGTCTGCAATGCTTTATGCGTGGGTATGCGCACGCATGTATCAGCTTTCGCGGCGCACATACTTTGACGGAAGGCGCGCAGCGGACAACGAAACAAAAGCAGAAACAAGCGCTGAATAAGCAAAAAGTATAATTCTTTCACGGTACGGTTTCGCAGTAAGTTTGACAATATGCAGGCAGTAAAGGCAGAAGTTTTTATACCGAGAAAAAGAAAAAAGCCATGTTCGAACGCTTGAACATGGTTAGATATATCTTTCTCGCAAAAAATAAACAGGGTCAGAGCGTTTTTTACGGTATTGGCAGTATTCGGATACTGCAAATACAGCAAAAAGCATTATAACGCGTTTTAGACGCATTACAGGCGATAGCCGCATTTTGTAATTTCAAGAGTAAAACAACATTCAAAACCAAAAAAAAAACCGCTCTCGGAAAGTTCGGTTGAAAAAGCAGGCTTCGAATACACTGAAAAGCCGATAAGCCCTTGAAATACCCGAATACGCAGAGCGGAAAAATACAATAAGTTGGGGGAGCAGAGAAGTCGAAAGCAGGAGTTAGCGGTTTGGGGTTCTCCCTCCGCTACTCATGCAAGCAAACAAAACAGTTTCCCCTCGGCGCAAACAAAAAACAACGGTATAACAAGGCTTGTCAAGGAAAAGGACGCAGATTTTCTCGAAGAGAAAAACCGACAAACATAGAAAATACTGTCCCCTTGACAATACGCAGTTATAGCGTTATAATGCGTAACGCGAGGGAAACAGTTCACAAAAACTTCACAAAAACGGTATTGACAAACAAAGTCCGTGTATGATACGCTGAATACAGTCAACCGCATGTGCGCATTTTTGCGAGACGCTTATCAAGCAAAAGAATCGCGGCTCGATTCAGCTTGACCTGTCGCGCATGCGTGCATGCGGTTAGTAATAACTAATATTTAGTCACACACAGTAATAGCCATGTGTGACTTGTCAGATTTCTCAAATCAGTTCGGATTTCCTCCGGAATAAGGACGCGGGAAAAATCGGTTCGGATTTCCTCCGGAATAAGGACGCGGGAATAGGAGTTTGTGCATGCCTGCTATGCGCTTGGTTAGCAGAGCAGTCACCGACTTTTATACAAAATCTGCCTTTTGTAATTTAATTGCAGACACCGCACGACCAGCGGGAAGTGCGGCTCTTTCAATGGATGCAATTATACAAAAGGAAAATTTTGTATAATTGAGGGAATAGAAATATATAAAAAAGCCCGAAAACGGGCTTTTTTCATGCCATAGATGATGTATGCTTCATAAAGGCTTTCGATATTGGCATTTTCACGTAAAGCTCTTCATACCGAGCTTACCGAGAAATCTGCAAATCTTTTCGCCTTTCGGCAGCATCATAAGTTCTTCTTTCACAATAATCTTCATTGCAAAAAGCAAAATAAAGTAAACAACTACAGTTATAAGAATTGCAGATAATGTCGCAACGGACTGGCGTGATATTTTATCAATAATCTTAAACGAGGTTATTGTAAATACGCTTGAAGCAAGTGTTGCCAAAAACGGTCTGAAAAATGACTTCAATATTTTTATATCAAGATGCACATACTTGGCAACAAAGCAGAAATTCAAAACCGCCATTACAAAATAGCTGATTACTGTTCCTATTGGCGCCCCGTAAACTCCTACTTGAGGTATGCTTATAAGAATAAAATTAATCACAAGCTTTACAGCCGCACCGCAAAGCATCGATATTATCGGTTTTCTTTCAAGCCTATGAGACTGGAGTATTGAATTTGTTATCGTCAGCATTGCGGTAAAAAATACCGATATTGAAAGAATTGACAAAAGCGGTGCCGCACTGTTGACCGATTCCGCCTTTTTTCTGAAAAGCATTGCAAGTATCGGCTTTGATAATATTGACATTCCGATAGCACAAGGAATAGATATTATAGCGGCAAATTTAAGCGATGCGTTCATTGCTTTCATGGATTTTTCCGTATTTTTTTCAGCCCTCGTGGAAGCAAGAGCCGGCGTCAATGCAGATGCTATCGGCACTATAAGTGCTGACGGCAAATGTGTCAGTGTTACTACAAGAGTGCTGTAATTTCCGTAAGCCGCCTCCGCTATAGGTGTTGATGTGTATGATTTCATGCAGTTTATTATCGTAACGGAATCTATAATTCCGGTCAGATTAAGCGCAACCGCACTTATGGTTATCGGAACAGCTGTTAAAACAAGCTTTCTGAATATGGCTTTTTGCGGCATACATTCATTGCTTTCCTCTATTATGAGATAACCGTAATTCTGCTTATGGAAAAGCTTTGCCGATATAAGAAAAACCATTCCGGTGCCTACACCTATGCAGATTCCGGCTATGGCATATGCCGCCGCTATTTCTATGCTGTATCCACATGATATCGCATATTTGCAAAGGACAATGCCTATGGCAAACTTACCTATCGCCTCAATAACTTCGGAAACCGCTGTGGGCGTCATGTTCTGATGACCCTGAAAATAGCCTCTTATGGCACTGGAAACGCAGATAAAGAAAAGCGTTGGTGCTATTGTGATTATACAGTAATAGCTGTCACGACTGCCCATCAAAGTGGCAAGCGGCTTTGCACCGAGAACCATTATCAAAGTCCCTGCTACACCGAGGGCAACAAAAAGCAACAGTGCTGTCGTAAATATTCGGCGCACTTCTTTTTTTCTGCCAAGCGTCCTGCTGCCTGATACCATTATGGAAATAGCTATAGGAAGTCCGGCTGTAGATATCATATAAAGCGTAACAAATATATTATACGCCACATTGAAGTATCCCATTCCGAGATCCCCGAGATATGAATGAAGCGGAATTTTGAAAAAAAGCCCCATCAGCTTCACGAGCATATTTGAAAACATGAGTATTACAACGCCCGACATCATTCGAGGGGCTTTTTTTTGCTTTTCCACCTTGAAAATCTCCTTAAATAACGGTCAGCGACCGATAAATTCACGGAAAACAGAGTTTTCCGGCACAAGCGACGACGGAATCACAGGTACGTTTTTGAATTTTTCTTCAAAAAATTTGTATAATTCAGTTTCATTATTGACCGAAAAATCATACATTTTTTTATCTAAAATATATGGTTTTATGACATTTATTTCATAAAGCATGAGCGTATTTATAAAGAAATCGGCATTTTTGGCATTTGGAAAAATGTTTTCATCCTCATTTTTCGCAACACCGTCCCACAGCTTCATTGTAAGCGAGACCGATGCACCGCGGAAGTAAAAATCACGCACAATACGACGGAAAAGACGTATTTCTCTTGCTTCAAAATAACTTCCGTATGCCGAAATATTATCGTGCACGCCTATATAGATTGCCCTGGTTGCTCTCTTCGGAAGAAGCGACATTATCTCGGGATACATAGCCTGTATTCCTTCAAATACGATAAATTCGTTTCTGCTCGGATGGTAGTCGGTATATCCGCTCCGCATTCCGAGCTGAAAATCGTATTTCGGAAGCCTTGCAGGCTTTTCTGCGAGTATATCGGATATGCAAACAACAAAATAATTCAGATCTATGGCGGATGCCGCTTCATAATTCGGTATTTTATCTTTGGAAATATCGTCTCTGCTACGGTAAAAGTCGTCAATCGATATGATTTTGGCGGTTTTTCCGAATTTTTTCATTTCATCCTCGAGGATAAATGATGTGGTTGTTTTTCCCGAGCAGGATGCACCCGAGAGCATTATAAAGCGCTCTTCCCTGTTTTTGCAGATTTCTCTTGCCGCGTTTCTGACCTGAGCTTCGTATTTGCTTTCACAATCCAAAACAAAGCTCTTCATTTCTTCCTGATCAGCAAATTTCAGATTATGCTGTATCATCAAATAACCTCCTGTTTTTAACTGATATTATTATAAAAGCTGATTATTTTCTCTTTTTTGTCCTTTTCACGCTGTTCATTTTCATCCGAAAGGTATTCATAAGGATATTTGTATTCAAATATCCTGTCAATTTTGCCTGATTTTCTGTCTACAAGCTTAGAGACGGCACCTGCTCCTATGGCAAATATGCTATGTATCTCTTCCATCATGTATATATTGTATTTTCCTTCGCAACCCGGCAGGCAGAAGCCTACATTTTCAAGATTGTCCACGGTATTTTTCTGCCTGTACATATAATAAGGAATATACCCGGCATTTTTGACTGCGAGATGCGCATAGTCCACAAGCTTGGTGGCTACATTTTCGCCTCTGTCATATATATATGAACGCTTCTGCGAAAAATCTGCCGCATTTTTTATACACAGCGTGTGTACCGTGAGATTTTCCGGATGCAGTCGTGTCATCTCGTCAACTGTTGATGAAAAGCTTCCGAAGCCTTCACCCGGAAGCCCCGCAATGAGGTCTGTATTTATCTGCGGTATGCCGATGCTTCTGGCAAGCTCAAACGCGCGGTAAAAATCAGCGGCTGTATGTTTTCTTCCTATAAGCTCAAGCACCTCATCATTGAGCGTCTGCGTATTTATACTGATGCGGGTAGCGCCGTATTTCTTTATAACCTCAAGCTTTTCTTTGGTTATTGTATCGGGACGACCTGCCTCAACGGTAAATTCTTCAACTCCCGACATGTCTACATTTTCGGATATAACGGAAAGAAGTTTTTCGAGCTGAGTGGCGCTGAGAGTCGTTGGCGTTCCTCCGCCAATATAGACTGTCGCCACGGTGAGACCGAGTGACTTAATAAGAGCCGCCTGCTCGGCTATATCTCGGCAAAGCTGCTCGAGATATCCGTCAAGAAGCCCCAAAAGCTTAGGCGAAGTGTATGATACAAACGAGCAATAGCTGCATCTTGATGGGCAGAAAGGTATGGAAATATATATGCTGCAGGCGTTTTCCGGTGCGACGGCGATGATTTTCTTTTCGAGATATGCTGTATCGCAGGCAAGTGCCGCCTTTTTTGCATTCACGAAGTATTCTTTTGTGAATATTGAGCGAACCTCTGCCTTTGTAGCACCGTTCATAAGCTCCTGAAGAGCGAGCTTTGCGGGACGCACACCGGTAAGTATTCCCCATTGCGGCACCTTGCCGACAAGCTTCTTTCCTGCATTGAAAAATGCTTTTCCGACAGCAATTTTTCTTGTTTTATCAAGTGTTTCGCTATCCGAAAAAGGCTCGAAGAACGAGCGCTCCACATTTTTACCGAGGTGAGATATGTTGACTTTAGCCGTTATTCCGTCTACGCTTTCCTCGATTGAAACGGATGCGGACGGAGATTCGGCATCTGTCTGCTTAGCCGCGGAAAATTTCTCTCCCGGGAAAAACAGCATACAAAGCGTCTGTATATAATATTCATTTATCTCGCCGTTTATATTTAATATCATAAAAATTCATCCTTTATTTTGCAGAATTTCACTGTCCATAACTATTGTTACAGGTCCGTCATTTCTGATATCAAGCTGCATATATGCGCCGAAAACACCGCACTGTACATCCGGTATCTCTTTTTTAAGACATGAAACGAAGTATTCATAAAGTTCATTTGCCCGCTCCGGCGCTTCGCTTGTAAAATAATCCGGTCGATTTCCGTGTGCATAGTTGGCATACAGAGTGAAATTGGAGACAACAAGCGCACTGCCGCAAACATCTTTTACGGACAAATTCATTTTATCGTTCTCGTCGGAAAATATGCGAAGCTTTGATATTTTTAGCGCAAGAAGTTCTGCATCTCTTTCGCTGTCGCCTTTTTTAGCTCCGAAAAGTATTGTAAGCCCCTTCCCTATTCTGCCTGTCAGCACGCCGTCTGCGACGACCTGCGATGATGAAACACGCTGTATGACAGCTCTCATTTTCAGTCTCCTTTTATGAAGTATATCCGCGTTCAATGGAATATACGCCATTTATATTTTTGATTCTTGAAACAATGCTGAGATAATGATCGAGATTCTTGCATGCGACGCCGATGCTGATTATGCACTGACCGTCGCTTTTTGTCTGCGTATTTATCTGGAGTATTGAAACACGCATTTCCGCAAGAGCCGATGTAATATCAGCAAGCATGGAAATTCTGTTTTCGGCAAAAATGCGCATTACGGCTTCATACTGCCCTCCCGCGGTATCTCCTCCGCCGGAAGCCTTGCGCCATTCCACGCGCACAAATCTGTCCGGATTGTCTTTCATTGATGCGAGAGCATTTTTGCAGTCGCATTTGTGAACGGAAATGCCGTATCCCTTTGTGATGAAGCCGATTATATTGTCACCGGGGAGCGGATTGCAGCACTTTGCAAACTTTACCTGACAGCCCTCAAGTCCATCAACGGCGACACCGTTGTAGCTTCCTCTTGAGTATGGTTTCTGTACTGTCTGAACCTGAGAAGCATCTGTTATCGGTTCTTCTACCGGCGGTGCCACAACGCGATCAAATTCATCGCGTATGCGCGCCGATATCTTTGATATGGAAAGCCCTCCGTAGCCAAGCATATTAAAAAGCTCAAGCGCGTTGTTCATGCCGCAGCGCAAAGCTATATTTTCGGAAATCCTCTCAAACTGCTCGTCGGTATAGGTTCTTCCGTAGTGCTTCAGCTCGGAAACGAAAGCGTTCCTGCCCTCGGCAATATTTTCATCGCGCTTCTCCTTTTTGAACCACTGACGTATCTTTGCCTTGGCTTCGCTTGTTTTTACAATGTTAAGCCAGTCGCGGCTAGGGCCCTTTGCCGAGGATGAGGTCAGTATCTCTACAATTTCTCCGTTTTTCAGCTCCCTGTCTATCGGAACTATCATGCCGTTTACCTTGGCACCGATCATTCTGTTTCCGACAGCAGAATGGATATGATAGGCAAAATCTATGCATGTAGAATTCTGCGGCAGGTTGACAACATCGCCCTTCGGCGTGAAAACAAATGTTTCATCCTGAAAAATATCTATCTTTATCGCCTCAAGAAAATCGTCATGATCCGCTGTGGTAGATTCATCTTCAACAAGTTTTGCTATCCATTCAAGCTTCTTGTCTATATCCTCTTTTGTTCTGTCTCCGGATTTGTATTTCCAGTGGGCGGCGATACCGTATTCGGCGATATGATGCATTTCCCATGTACGTATCTGCACCTCAAAGGGAATGCCGTCTCTGCCTATGACAGTGGTATGAAGTGAGCTGTACATATTTGCCTTAGGAGTTGAGATATAATCCTTGAAGCGTCCGGGAATGGAATTGTACATCTCATGAATATATCCGAGAGCGCTGTAGCATTCCGAAACGGTATTTACAATGATTCGCACTGCATAGAAATCATATATTTCGTCGAAGTTCTTATTCTGTTGATACATCTTACGATATATACTGTAAACTGATTTTACACGTCCCTCTATTGTAACATCAAGACCGTTTTTCTTCAGATATTCGGTAATGCTTTTCTTTGTATTCTCGATAAAGCCGCGATTTCTGCCGTATTTCTTATCTATATCGTCACGCACCTCATCATAGCCTATGGGATCTAAATATGAAAGTGCCAGATTTTCCAGCTCCTGCTTTATTTTCTGCATACCGAGACGATGAGCAAGCGGTGCATAAACATGCATTGTCTCAAGGGCTATTCTCCTGCGCTTGCTCTCCTCTTGCGCATCGAGTGTACGCATATTGTGAAGTCTGTCCGCAAGCTTGATGAAGATAACACGGATATCCTTCGCCATGGCAAAGAACATTTTGCGAAGATTCTCCATATGCTCGTCCTCTTTATCCTCGAAAGGAATACGGACAAGCTTTGTAAGCCCATCCACAAGCTCGGCTACACTGTCACCGAAGAGCTTGCGTATCTTATCAATGTCTGTCTTATCAGAGCAGTCCTCGACAGTATCGTGCAGGAGCGCAGCGCAGATGGAATCTGTATCGAGCCCCAGCCCCGCAACTATTTCCGCTACGGCAACGGGATGATTTATATATTCCTCGCCGCTCTTCCGATATTGCCCGCTGTGCATCTCGCGGGCATATTCATATGCTTTTTTTATCTTTTCGGTATTATAGGTCTTGCCCGTACTTTCAAGTATGAACATAAGCCTGTCTATATCGTAAAACATCTTTTTTCTCCCGACTCCGGTGGGTCACTCTGTTTTTATCCCATTCAAGAGTCTGTTATTTATAATATCTGTTTTTTCCGTTACCTTCGGTAATGAAAAAGAATACGTCATTCCGCTGCATTTATCAGCTGTTATAAGCCCGGCATCGATAAACACAGCCATCATTATTTTCAGTTTGACAAAAGAAACCGACGGGAGCGCACGAAGCACCGCCTTTATATTGATTTCCGTGCCATCAGCAGGTGCGATCTTTTGCAGAAATTTATAGAAAAGCACAAAGTCACCGCGATCCGGATAATCCTCTGCCTCGCAGACTTCTCTGCCTAAAATGACCTTTTCTGCATATTCCTCGGCTTCTATATATTCGAGCAGAGTGTCTTTCCCGAAACGTATTTCCTTTGCCATCATCTGAATTGATGACATCCCGCGAAATTCATTTATATCGAGACTAAAGACTATATCCGCGCTGTCGCCGCATTCGTAGCCCTCTGAGATCAGGTTTCTGCCGAATAAAAGCGCAGGAACAAGCATATCGCCTGATTTTATCATCAGCTTTGTATGCTTATCTTCCTTGAGAAGCGTTATATCGTCTATTTGGGCATTTTTCAGAAGGAATACCGGCGCAGGATTGCCTGCACCGTACGGTTCGAGACGCATAAGCTCGTTTGCCTCTACCATATTGATATCGCTCTCCGAAACCTCACAGTCTATCTCACAGACAGGCTCGGGCATGCCTGCAGCAAAAGCATCGCTTGCATAAGCATTTATTGCTTCGCGGAAAGCATCTACATTGCCGCGCTCAATTGTAAGTCCCGCCGCAAGCTCATGCCCGCCGAACTTGGTAAGCAGCTTGCTACATGCGGAAAAAGCAGCGAATATATCAAAGCCGATAACACTTCTGGCACTTCCTCTGCCTTCATCCGAGTCTTTGGCAAAAGATATCAGCACGCATGGCTTGCCGTAGCGCTCGGTTATCTTCGAGGCAACTATGCCGATTACGCCGTGATGCCAGTTGTCGCCGGATATCACGAGCACATCACATTCAGCGGCATGAGGGTTTTTAAAAAGAAAAGCCTCGGCTACCTTTAATATGGAATTTTCAAGTGCCTGCCGCTCACGGTTAAAGGCACAAAGCTCTTCCGCTATGGCATCTGCAAGCATCGGAGACTCCGTCATGAAAAGCTGAACTGCTCTTCCCGCATCGCCCATGCGCCCCGCCGCATTTATGCGAGGTGCCACCCCGAAGGCTATGGAAGAGACGGAAATACGCTTCAGCACGCTTTTTCTGTTGCGCCCCGAGTCTGTTTCTATTCCCGCGGCACATAGGAGCGATTTCATGCTGACATCCTCTGTGCCGCGCAAAAGCCCCAGACCTATATGGATTATTATTCGGTTCTCTCCCGTTACGGGCATTACATCGGCTATCGTGCCGATTGCCGCGAGGCTGATATATGAGCGACACATATCCTTGACTGTATCGAGATTATACTTTCCGTCGTTCTCGCGGGCAAGTTCCAGTGCACATATCAGCTTGAAGGCGACACCAACACCTGCCAGATCCTTATATGGATATCCGCAGTCTGCTCTGTGCGGATTTATCACGGCGACGGCATCGGGCAGAATCTCGGGGCACTGATGATGGTCTGTTATAACGGTATCTATGCCGAGACTCTTTGCGTATTCGACCTCGCTTACCGCCGTTATACCCGTATCTACGGTTATAATAAGCTTCGTGCCGCTCGCGGCTATCGTATCAATCGCATCGCGGCTCATGCCGTAGCCCTCGTATTCGCGTGAAGGAATATAAAAATCGGCAGATATTCCGCGATCGCGAAAATATCGCAAAAGCATCGACACGGATGTCACACCGTCGGCATCGTAATCACCGTATACCGTGATTTTTTCGTTGCCTTCCGTAGCCCTCATTATTCTTGCGACAGCTGCATCCATATCCTTCATCAGAAAAGGATCGTGAAGAAAGCTCTCTGATTTATCTATAAAAATTTTTGCGCTCTGCGGGTCTCTGTAGCCCCTGTTGCAAAGTACGCGGGCAGTGACGGGTGAAACGCCGAGCGTTTTGCAGAGTGTCGATACCTCATCTTCGTCCTGCTCACAAATTATCCACTTTTTTTCTTTTTTCATGGATAGTCCGTCCTCTCATTGTATCATTAAGTATTGCCAAATGCATGTCAGTACTTCGAAGGTTTATATTTCGCCATGAGGGAAAGCGCCATATTTATGCCGTCCACAGCGGCACTTGTTATTCCTCCGGCGTAACCTGCACCCTCTCCTCCTACATAGAGATTTTTATAGTTTTGTGCTGTGAAATTTTTTTCTCTGCATATACGTATCGGAGATGAGGTTCTCGTTTCGGGCGCAGTTATCAGTGCATCGTCAGAGTCAAAGCCGTACAGTTTTTTTCCGAAATCTGCAATACCGGCTTTCAGTGACTCGGTAACAAACTCAGGAAAAACACGCCCAACATCGGTAAATGTCACATTTCCCATCATATATGTCGGCTCCACGTCGCCTATCGTATTGCGACAGCCGGCTCTGCCGAGAAAGCTGCCTACACTCTGACACGGCGCAGCGTATCCTCTGCCGCCTATATCAAATGCAGCACTCTCTATCCTGCGTTGAAAATTTATCGCACCAGCTACCGTGCCGCCGAAATCATCGGGAAGCACCGATACGGCAACAGCGCAGTTTGCATTTTTGCCGTTTCTGATGTAGCTGCTCATGCCGTTTGTAACTACTCCGCCGTGCTCCGATGCAGCCGCCACAACCTCGCCGCCGGGGCACATACAAAAGGTATATACGCCGCGTCCGCCTATGCGGCATGAAAGATTATATTCGCCCTTCGGCAGTCTCGGGTCACCTGCAAGTTCGCCGTAGAGCCCCTTGTCTATGTTTTCCTGCAGATGTTCTATTCTCACTCCGACGGAAAACGGCTTCGGAGTTATCACAAGCGAGGTTCCGCCGAGCATCTCGAATGTATCTCTTGCGCTGTGACCTATCGCAAGCATAAGAACACCGCATTCGATGTCTCCGTATCCGGTTTTGACCGAGCGGATCAGCTGTCCTCCCGCGGCATCAAAGCCATCAAATTTTGTCTTATAATGTATCTCACCGCCGAGAGAGATTATCTCGGCTTCTATGCCGGAAACGACCCGCTTCAAATAATCCGTGCCTATGTGTGGACGCGCATTTGAGAGTATTTCTTCCGGCGCACCGTGGCGTACCATTGTTTCGAGAACATAGGCGCATTTCGGATCATTTATGCGCGTCATGAGTTTGCCGTCGGAAAATGTACCCGCTCCTCCGGCACCGAACTGAATATTTGATTCGCCGTCCAGCACGCATGAGCGAAAAAAAACATCTACATCGGCACTTCTCTCTGCCGTATTTTTGCCTCTTTCAAGCACTATCGGACGATATCCGTATTTTGCCAGCGTCAGTGCCGCAAACATCCCGCAGGGACCGAATCCCACTATCACGGGGCGTGCGCCGAGCTCCTCATCGCCGAAAGTCGGTGTAATATCGGCTGACTTTGCCGCCGTTATGCCGTCTCTGCCGAGCTTTTCTTCATCGGGGCTTTTGCCTTCAACCGTAGCAATAACGGAATAGACGAACTTTATGTCAGCTCTTTTCCTCGCATCTACGGATTTTTTAAATATCTTCATCTCCGAAATGCTGTCAGCGGAAAAGAACTTCAACAAACGCTTTCGTGTAAAATGAAAGGTTTCGTCTGTTGAAGCTCCGATAGGCATTTTTATGTTTTGTACTATATATCTGTGTCTCTGCATCTTATTCTTTTACGCCTGTTTCGTCATTCTCCGCGCCGATTGTATCAGCATGCGTGTTTTTTTCATCATCGACGTGCTCAACAGGTGATGTCGTGATGTCCGCTCTTATAAATTCCGGAGAAACGGAAACGAGCGCCACGCCGATCGGCAAGTCAATATCGAGCTTGAGCATCGTATCTCCTGCGGCTGTAACCGTTGCGGCATCGACGGAAAGCTTCACTCTGCTTCTTTTTGCATCGGTGGCACTGAGCTTCCTGCCCTTCACTGTGACGACTATATTCGTATCGGCAAGAGAAATATCGAAGTTTCTTTCATTCAATACACTTTCGTTTTTTATCGTTATATCATTGCTTGTAAACTGATAGTCTGTTGTTTTTATATTTCCGTCAGTACTCACGGCGTAAATCCAGATTATTATCGCCGCAAGTATGGAGAAAATTCTTATTATTATATCGGCTTTTTTGCTCCGCTTGACAGTGTAATCATCGGAGCCTTCCTCACGATCGACGACCGTATTTTTCTGCCCGAAAAATTCTTTTAACCTGCTGAATGTCTCTTTCAATCTGCTCAACTCCCTTCGCCTGTGATTATTTCTGTTCCTGCTTCTGTTCATCTTCTTTTGTTTCACGAACATGCTTTTCGCCCTTGCGATCTTTTGTATGAGGCTCATCGCCGAGAAGAGCCGAAAGCTCTGTTTTCAGCGTACCGAGGTCGTAATTGCGCTTGAGCTGACCGTCCACGGCTATCGATATTGTTCCGGTTTCCTCGGAAACGACTACGATAACAGCATCGCTGTTTTCGCTCATGCCTATCGCGGAGCGGTGGCGTGTGCCGAGGTCCTTGATTATATCATCGTTTGTGGACATCGGAAGGAAGCAACCTGCGGCATAGATTCTGCAGTTTTTGATAACTACGGCACCGTCATGCAGAGGCGCCTTATTGTAAAATATATTGCGGAGAAGCGGAACGGTTACATCCGCATTGACAACTGTTCCCGTTTTTATGATATCTCCGAGAGGAGTCGAGCGCTCGATTACAATCAATGCACCGGTATATTCCTTGGAGAGTTCGCTTGCTGCCTCGCAGATATTGTTTATAGCCGTATGCTTTGACTGGGAGGATTTTGTTTCGCCTGCATTTTTTATCGAGCGGAAGGGGCTTCCTCCCATCTTTTCAAGAGCGGAACGAAGCTCCGGCTGGAATATGATGATAAGCGAAATGAGACCGATCTGCACTATATTAGAGAGCAAAAATTTCAGTGCTCGCATATCGAGTATATCACTTATAATTACAACAATAAGAACCATGAGAACGCCGAGCGCCAGCTTGCTCGCGCGTCTGTCACGGATGAATTTTATTATATAATAAATGAGTATCGACACTACGGCGATATCCAGAATATCAATAAGCTTTATTGCCAAAAACTGCTCTGCAATATAATTCAGTATTCCCAACTTCTTTTCGCTCCTACAAAGAATAGTGTGTTGTTCATATATTATAATATATTTTTCGGTATAAATAAATAGATTTTTGAAAATTTTTTATAAAATTTCCATTTTTTTTACTTTTATCAATGACAAACTACCGATTTTATGGTAAAATAGTTATCGCTAAGCTGATTTTACGGTTATTGGCTGAACATACCGGAGGTTATAATGAAAAATATACTGAAAAAAATAAGCACTGCCATGAATATCGTGACGCGCAAAAAGGAGCGTCCCTATACCTCAGCGGTAATACTCGCTGCGGGTCTGAGTGCAAGGATGCAAGGCATTTCAAAACAGATGATAGAGCTTAGCGGAAAAAGCGTCATTGCGCATACGCTCTGCGCCTTTCAGAACTGCGAGCTTATAGATGAGATTATCATTGTAACAAATGAAGCTGAGTTTCCGTATTATAACGAAGAATTCAAAAATGAATACGGAATAACAAAGCTTTCGCGCGTGGTTCTCGGTGGAAATACACGCGCCCGTTCTGCTGAAAACGGATTTTCCGCCATATCGAAGAACGCCGATTTCGTGGCTATTCACGACGGTGCGCGTTGCCTCATAACTCCCGAAAAGATATCCGCCGTGGTAAAAGCGGCATTTAATAAAGGCGCGGCAATAGCGGCAACAAAGGCGACCGACACAATGAAAAAAGCCGATGAGGACGGAAAAATCACGGGTACGCTCGACAGGAGCAAAATATGGCGTGCGCAGACGCCGCAGGTTTTCAAAAAAAGCATTTATTTTGTTTCGCTGAAAAACTGCAAGAGCAAGGGCGCGGCAATTACCGATGACGCTATGATGGCGGAGCACGCCGGCTTTAATGTCTACTGTATTGAAACAGGCTCCGACAATATCAAAATAACAACGCCTGCCGATATCCGCGAGGTACTCGGCGTGCTGAACGGGAGGGAAAGTAAATGAATTTCCGCATAGGTCACGGATATGATGTTCATAGGCTCACCGAGGGGAGAAAGCTCTTTCTCGGCGGGGTGGAAATACCGCATAAAGCAGGGCTACTCGGGCATTCCGATGCCGATGTTCTGCTCCATGCGGTCTGCGATGCTCTGCTCGGTGCGGCTGCGCTCGGTGATATAGGAAGGCACTTTCCCGATACCGACGATAAATATAAAGGAATATCGAGTCTTATCTTACTCGGCGAGGTATATAAAAAGATATCGGCACTCGGCTATAGAGTCTGCAATGTGGATGTCACGCTGATAGCGCAGAAGCCAAAAATATCGCCATACACCGACATAATGAGAAAAAACATATCAAATGCACTCGAAATTGATATTGATTCTGTAAACATCAAAGGAACTACCGAAGAACATCTCGGTTTTACGGGAAAAGAGGAAGGCATATCGTGTCACGCCGTCTGCCTTCTTTGCAAGTAATTTCATGCAAATTCGCTCTATCGCGGTTTAAATCCCTCTTATTCGCCGTTTTTAATATTCCCTTTTGTTCTTATTTGACGATTATTGAAAAACGATTTCAGCAAGGTAAACAAAAATCGCTCTTCAAATTTGTTGACAAAATTTTCCAATATGGTATTGAAAAAATTCCCAAAATATGGTAGTATGTTGTTGGAAAATTTTGGTAAGTCAAAAATCCGGCACTAAAATAAAGAAATGGAGAAAATTAACATGGAACAAAAAGTAAGAATACTTATCGCAGATGAAAATGTCGAATTCCGCATGAATCTCAGGGAGAACCTGACACGAGCCGGCATGGAAATAGTTGAGGAGGCATCCGACGGAACGGACATACTGACGAAAATAAAGCGTACTACTCCGGATATCGTTTTTATTGATATATGGCTTCCGAAGGGCGACCCCATACAGATTATAAAGAAGTCAAAACTTCTCTTTCCGAATCCGCTTCAGGCGCCCGATTTTATCGCGCTCTCTTATTGCTCAAATCCTAACCTTTTTCTTGAGGCAAGCGAAGCCGGAGCAACCTTCTGCATACAGAAGCCCGTGGAATATGCGACTCTCTTTGACAGGATAATGCGCATCTACAGAAACAGACAGAACAATTTCAGAATACCGCTATCGAGTATGCGCACAGGCTCGGGAAGCGACGAGGATGCCGACCTTGAAACTCAGGTGACAAAAATTCTTCACAAAATCGGCGTTCCCGCGCATATAAAAGGCTATCAGTATCTGCGCACTGCCATAATAATGACGGTGGAAAACAATAATCTGATTAACTCTGTTACAAAAATTCTGTATCCTTCCGTTGCCAAGACCTACGAAACAACATCATCACGCGTAGAGCGTGCCATACGTCATGCGATAGAAGTCGCATGGGACAGAGGCGACCTCGATGTACTCAATTCTTACTTCGGCTATACGATACAGAACGAACGCGGAAAGCCCACGAACAGCGAATTTATAGCGATGATTTCAGACAATCTGCGTCTCAAAAACAGAATTTCATAAAAATGCCATAAAAGGCAAGGAAATCCGCTCGGGGATTCCCTTGCCTTTTATTTGCCGAAGCCTTATCTGTCCTCTCTGTAGTAGTTAGTACCGAGAGCGGCAGGCGGCTGATTTTCCTTCTTTTTCGTGGCACTTGTGATTACGAGAACGATTATTGTCACTACATAAGGAAGCATATCGAGTATAGGTGTAGCCTTCATACTGACGCGAAGCGCTTTTATGCTCGGGATATATGAGCCGGCAACATAAAGCATACCGAAAAGCGCCGAGCCGAAAATGCTGACCACAGGCTTCCAGAGCGTGAATATAACAAGTGCTATTGAGAGCCAGCCAAGTGCGGAAATGCCGAGATAAGCTTCCTGCGAGCCTGCATAGTCCATTATATAGAAGAGACCTCCGAGACCGGCTATGCCGCTACCTATGAGCGTGGCAACATATTTATATGCCGTAACATTTATGCCCATCGCATCTGCGGTTGCGGGATTTTCTCCAACGGCGCGCAGATGCAGACCGACTCTTGTTCTGTTCAGCACATATGAAGTTACGATAGCTATGGCTATCGCAAGAAATACCATTATGCCGCAGTATTTGAATGTCGTGCTGTCGGCAAAGGGAAAGCGGAAATACTTTATGGCATAAAGATATCTCGTTTCCGTTTCGGCAGCCATTACGGTTATCTTGGACATGATAAATTTCATGGTTCCCACACCGAAAGTTGTAAGCGCAAGACCTGTAACATTCTGGTTGGCATGGAGTGAAACGGTCAGGAAGCTGTAGATAAGTCCCATCATTGCGGCGCAGAAAAAAGACGCAAGCAACGCAATGAGAACTACAAGCACACCCGGGAGAGCCGCGTTTACGGACATGAGCTGAAGCGCAAGGCAACCGCCTGCGGCACCGACGCACATTATGCCGGGAATACCGAGGTTAAGATGACCTGCCTTTTCCGTGATAATTTCGCCTGTGGAGCCGTAAAGAAATGTCATGCCGAGCGGGATAGCGCTGAGAAGATAATTTATAAGCTTATCCATTACTGCTCACCTCCCTTTTTGCGAGAGCGGAAGTTTACCTTATAATCAATGAAAAATTCGCATCCGATGATGAAGAAAAGAATGATACCCGTTATCATATCGGGGAATGCGGGGCTGATATCGAAATTCTGCGAAACCTGAGCCGCACCCTGACTGAGAAATACGATGAAAAGCGAGGTCAGCGCCATTATAGCGGGATTGAACTTCGCGAGCCACGATACCATTATCGCGGTAAAGCCTCTGCCGCCGACAGTTTCCGTTGTCACAGAGTGGTCAAGTCCGCCTACTATGAGGAAGCCTGCAAGACCGCAGAGCACACCTGAAACTATCATCGTGCGTATGATGACCTTCTTTACATCTATGCCTATGTAGCAAGCCGTTTTGAAGCTTTCGCCGACAACTGATATCTCATATCCGTGCTTGCTGTAACAGAGATAGACATACATTCCTATTGTCAGCGCAACGGTAATGAGTATGATAAGCAGATATTCGTTTCCGATAGAGGGCAGGTGTCCGAAAGGAAGTATGCCGAGCGAGCTTGAGCCGTTCGGAGTCCATACGATAAGGCAGAAAGAAACAAGACATGTAGCCACATAGTTCATCATGAGGGTAAAGAGAGTTTCGTTTGTGCCCCAGATTGCCTTGAATATGGCAGGTATGGTGCCCCATATGCCGCCTGCGAGGAGAGCCGCCGCGAGCATGATTACGATGAGGAGCGAATCCGGAATCTTACCGCCGAGATAGAACATACATGCGGCTGTCGCGAGAGCTCCCATCAGAGTTTGCCCTTCGGCACCGGTATTCCAGAATTTCATTCTGAAAGCCGGCGTTACAGCAAGAGAAATACAGAGCAGAACAGAAGCGTCTTTTACAAATTTCCAGATTTTACGCGTAGAACCGAGGGAGCCCTTGAGAAGAGCCGAATAAAAATCAATCGGATTTGCGCCTATGACGATAAGAGAGAGCAAACCGCAGAAAATAAGCGATGCAAATATAGCAATAAGCCTTATTCCCCATGCCTTTTTCCAAGGCATGGCGGCACGCTTTGTTATGTGAAAAAGCGGCTCTTTTACTTTATTTTCATTATTTGTCATCTGAAACAGCCTCCTTTTCGGTTACGGAACCGTCGGTTTTGGTCATGAGAAAACCGATTTCTTCTTTTGTAGCCTTTCTGCCGTCCACGATGTCCATCACCTTGCCGGAGTTGATAACGAGAATTCTGTCGCAAAGCTCTGTGAGAACATCGAGATCCTCTCCGACAAATATAACGGTGACTCCGCTTTCTTTTTGCTTATTGAGAAGATGATATATCAGATAAGACGAATTTATATCAAGTCCGCGGACAGGATATGCCGCCATAAGTACCTTCGGCGCGGCGGCAATTTCTCTGCCGACAAGAACCTTCTGCACATTGCCTCCGGAAAGTCTGCGCACGGGTGTATGCGCGGACGGCGTTACAACTCCGAGCTCGTTTATAATTTCATTTGCGAGGTTTCCGGGTTTGCTGCGGTCTACAAATACCGATTTTCCTTTTCTGTAGCTGCGGAGCATCATGTTGTCTACGATGTCCATATTTCCGACAAGACCCATGCCGAGTCTGTCCTCGGGAACAAACGAGAGGCGTATGCCGAGCTCCTTTATCTGGAGCGGTGTCTTATCGCGCAGGTCTATTATCTCGTCCTCATTGAAGAGCACCTTGCCGTCGTTTACGAGCGCTTTTATCTTCTTATCGCCAATGCCGGTAAAGTCTACAGCTTCGCCGCCATCATAGTGGAAGGCTCCTTCACGCGCAAGCTCCTTTACTCTGTGCATATCCTTGTGGAAGAATGTGACGGGCTTGTCTTTTTTCGGATTATGGAAGATGATATCCCCGCTCTCCAGATTCTGAAGTCCGGCTATAGCTTCGAGAAGCTCTCTCTGTCCGCTTCCGGCAATACCGGCGATACCGAGAATTTCGCCCGAATAAGCGTCAAAGGAAACATTTTTGAGTATATCTATTCCCTCTTCGTCTTTACTGCAGAGTCCCTTTACCTCAAGGCGAAGCTCACGGTTTTTCGGTTCCGTGCGCTCGATATTGAGTGAAATCTTTTTGCCTACCATCATTTCGGTAAGCTCGGATTCCGAGGTTTCATTTGTATTCACCGTGGCGACGTGCTCGCCCTTGCGCAGAACCTCAACTCTGTCGGATATCGCAAGCACCTCATGGAGCTTGTGCGTTATTATAATTATGGATTTACCGTCGTCGCGCATCTTTCTGATAACATCAAAAAGCCTGCCTGCTTCCTGCGGAGTGAGAACAGCCGTAGGCTCATCGAGAATCAGTATATCCGCGCCGCGATAAAGCACCTTGATTATCTCTACTGTCTGTTTTTCGGAAACAGACATCTCGTGTATCTTCTTTTTGGGGTCTATATTGAATCCGTAGCGCTTCGCTATTTCAAGCACACGGTTGTTTACATCCTTGATATTGTATTTTCCGTCATCCATGCCGAGAACTATATTCTCGCTCGCGGTAAATACGTCAACAAGCTTGAAATGCTGATGTATCATACCTATCTTATATTTAAAGGCATCCTTCGGAGAGCTGATGACGACCTCCTCTCCGCCTATATATATTTTGCCGCTGTCGGGATAATAAATTCCCGCTATCATATTCATGAGTGTAGTCTTGCCGCATCCGTTTTCTCCGAGAATGGCAAGTATTTCACCCTTATAAACCGTAAGGTCAACATTTTTGTTTGCAACAATGCTTCCGAAAGTCTTTGTTATGTTCCTCATTTCGAGAACAACCTCTTTTTTCGGAGCAGTATTTTCGGGGACTTTTATAATAACCGGATCGCTCACAGTAACCTCCGCAATAAATCGTATATAAATCTGAAAAAGAAAAATCAGAATGGGACGGAGATATTATTCTCCGCCCATTCTATGCTGTTTTCTATAAAAATCAATATTTTTCGTTAAGGAAAGTGATGCCGTCGATTCTGAGATCGAAGTAAGGAGCGGAACGGTATTCAGACTCATGGAAGTAGCCGTCCTTTATAGCTTCTGTTTCCTTTACATAGTCGCCCATATCATCAACATCGGCAAGATATGTTGTGAGTGTCTTGCCATCAACGGTGAATGTAGCCGTATCGAAAACATGGAGCTTACCGGACTCGAGAAGAGCCTTTACTTCGTCTATTTTAGCCTGTGTGCCTGCCGCAGCAGCCTTCTTGCCGAGGTCGGAAAGCTTGACGGAGCCTGTCTTGGTATCGCCGCACCAGTCAGCCTTGATTTCAGTGCCGTTCATAGTGCTTTCGCAGATGTATTTAACATAAGGAGTCCAGTCGATCTTGGAAGAAACGATGAATGTGTTGGGGCAAGCGGCTTCTGTGGAACCGTTGTAGGAAACATTGGGAACATTTTTGTCCTCGCATGCGGAGGGAGCACCCATGGAGTCTGCATGCTGGCTTATGAGAACGCAACCGGCATCCATAAGAGCGAGAGCGGCAGCTTTTTCCTTGTTCTCGTCATACCATTCACCTGTAAACTGAACGTCCATTGTAACAGAGGGGCAAACATACTTTGCGCCGAGATAGAAAGAGGTAAGACCGGAGATAACCTCAGCGTATGTGAAAGCGCCTACATAACCCATCTTTGCCTTGTCGGCTGTGATTGTGCCGGCTTCAATCATCTCGTTAAGCTTCATGCCTGCGGCAACGCCTGCAAGAAATCTGCCTTCATAGATGGAAGCGAAAGCATTGTGATGATTCTTAAGACCCTGTGTATGTGCCTTTGTACCCGTAGCGTGGCAGAACTGAACCTCGGGGAACTTCTCGGCAGCCTTCATCATATAAGGCTCATGACCGAAAGAATCGGCGAAGATAACCTTGCAACCTTCGTCTACGAGGTCGCAGGCAGCTTCATAGCATTCGTTGCCTTCGGGGATGCCTCTTTTGAAAATAACCTGAGAATCCTTGAGACCGAGCTGTTTCTGAGCTTCTTTTACTGCATTGATGAAGTTGAGGTCGTAGGTGGAATCCTCATCGTGGAGAAGGATGACACCGAGCTTGAAATCATCTTTTGAGTTGCCGCATGAAGAAGCGACAAGCGCGAATGCAGCCAGCATGGCTACGCAGAGAATGATGGAAACAATTTTCTTAAACATGTTTGCCCTCCAAATAATTTTTATAATTTAAAGAGATTTCTCTCTGTAAATTCTTTGTCAGTCGCGGAATTTTATACCGCCCTCGGGACTCATACTCTCGACTATTGCGAGCGAATCTATGCGGATACCCGCACGGCGAAGCTCGTCACCGCCGCCCTGAAATCCCTTTTCTATCGCTATGGCACAGCCGCAGACCGTAGCCCCCGCCTGAGACGCTATATCGAGGAGCCCGTGAAGCGCGCCGCCGCGTGCGAGGAAGTCGTCCACAAGCAAAAGTCTGTCGGAAGCCGAAATATATTCCTTTGCTACTGTTGCGTCATATGTATTACCGTGCGTAAAGGAATGCACCGTGCTCGAATACACGGCACCAGTCTGGGTTGAAGCGCGGCTCTTCTTAGCAAAAACGACGGGAACGCGCAGTTCCGAGGCTGCTGCCACGGCTATCGCTATTCCCGACGCTTCTATGGTAAGTATTTTTGTTATATTTTCTGCGCGATAAAGACAGGCAATCTCCTTGCCCATCTGCATAATAAGCTCAATATCGAGCTGCTGATTCAGAAAGCTTCCGACTTTTAGTATCTCGCTTGAGATAACAGTGCCTTCGCTGATTATCTTATCCTGCAAAGCCTTCATTATAAGCACCTCCGTTTTTTGAAAACAAAAAATCAGACCGAAGTCTGATTTGCCAATAAAGAAAACGCACAAAGACCGCATAAAAATATGCGATACTGCGATTTTCAACCAATAGTCGAAACTGGGCGTTCGGTAGAAACGTTCGGGCCATAATATCCGAACCTATATTGGCAAACTTGTTCACTTGATGTCATCATTATAAACCAAACTCCGCAAAAAATCAAGTGTATTTTTGAAATTTATGCTTTTTCGATAAAAAACCACAAAATATAGTTTCAAAAAATCCTATATTTTGTGATTTTGCCGTCAAATGCATACCTTCTCAATAAACAGTCAATCAATGTTTACATATCGATGCCACAAAAGTAAACATTTTTGTCGATTTTTCAAAAATATTGACAAAATCATATTGCAAATATCGGGCATTACTATTATAATAGAATAAGATATTTTCGGAGGTATGATTTGAAAAACGAAGTGAAAAATACATTTGAGCTCATATATACCGCAGTTGAAAAAATTCCCTGCGGAAAGGTAGCTACCTATGGCTCAATAGCGGCACTCGTCGGCAATCCGAGGCTCGCACGTGTCGTCGGCTATGCGCTCCATGTAAATCCGCGTCCGGGCATAATCCCGTGCCACCGCGTGGTGAACAGAAACGGCTGCCCTGCCCCCGGCTTTGCCTTCGGCGGCGAGGGAGTTCAGCGGGCGATGCTGATATCCGAGGGTGTGGTGTTTGAGGATGACGGTCATATCGATCTTGAAAAATACGGTTGGGACGGCAGATGAGCCGCCCGACCAAGGAAAGGAATACATAAAAATGGCAAATTCTCTCGGCACATCGGTGACGACAAAAAAGCTGGAAATGAAGCCTGTGCCCCTGCTTGTGGTCATGATTTCATTTGAACCCGGCGGCGACGACGGCAGACAGATCTGTTCTACGACAAAGGAATACTGGTATGAGCAGTTTTTCGGCGACAACGGGCTTACTCTCAAGAATTATTATAAGGAAATGTCGGGCGGAAAATTTTATTTTTCTCCCGTTGATGTAAACGGCAGTGATGTCAAGGGCGTTGTCCATGTGACGCTTCACTGCAAGCACCCTGACCTGCTTCAGCAAGAAAATCCCGACAAGCGAACGGGTGCGGCGCTTTATGTCGTTGCCGAGGCACTCAAGGCATGCGAGCCTTATGTGGATTTCGCCGCGCTCGACAAGGACGGCGACGGTTTCCTCTCCGCAGACGAGCTGCACTATGTTCTCGTTCACGCCGGTTTTGATTATTCCGGCGGCAAGGAAACAACGCCCGAGCTTCGCTACGGCGTTTTCGCAAACAGCGGCAGACTTCCCGATGAAGAGGATGCGCAGGGCTTTCCCGGTGCTCATTCTCCGCGTGTCGGCGGTGTCAAACTCTGCGCCGCATCAAAGGGTTCATATACGCTCATCGGCGAATACAGAAAGACACAGTACGGTTTTCTTCCCCATCCGCTCGGAACAACCGCGCACGAGCTCGGTCATGCGATAGGTTTTCATGATATATATGACTATGACAGACAGGTAAAGGGATGGCCGCTCCCGATGATGTTTTCTGTCATGTGCAATGGCTGCTACGGGCTCATCCGCCCGAAGGACAAAAGCGAGCGTATGCCGATAATGGGCACCTGCCCGACTCACCTCGACCCGCTTCAGAAGATTCGCTCCGGCTTCACCGAGGCTCAGTTAGCAGAGGGCGATGGCGAATACTCTCTCTATTCCATACTCAGCGGCAAATACAATATTCTGCGCATAAACACGCCCGATCCCGCCGAATATTTTCTGCTTGAAAACCGTCAGATTGAGGGCTTTGACTCGGGTCTCTACAGACGCCGCGTCATAAAAAGCGATGACGGCAAGGTGCACTACGAGATAGAAAACTATGAGCGCGGCGGCATGCTTGTATGGCATATTGACAAGGATATTTTCGATGAATTTTCAGGCATAAAGCGCACAAACGGCTCAGGTCTGTGGAACGGCGACGGCGAAACGCAACGCGAAACACGCCACAATCCCGGCGTTGTGATAGATTACAAAAACGGATACGACGAAAACGGTCTTATGAAAGACGACGGCGTTTTTCTTCAGGGCTTTCCCAATGATCCGTTCTATCGCGCAGGCGAAACCTTCAATTCCAATGAATTTATCTCTGCCGCCACACATACAAAATCGCTCAATTCGTTCCCCGATGGCATAGATGAAAATAAATATAATCTGAAAATAGAAGTTCTCGAGGATACCGGAAGCGAGCTTAAGATTCGCGTATCACAGACTTATTGATGAGAGGAAAGCAGATGAAAATTACCGTACTTGACAGATGCACCGTGACCGCGGGCGATGTATCTCTCGCTCCGATAGAGGCGCTCGGCAATGTCCGATTTTATGACACTGTGCCGCATGAAAAGCTCGCCGATGTCATCGCTGACAGCGATGCCGTAATATGCAACAAGGCACAGATAACCGACGAGATAATGGAAAAATGCAAAAAACTGCGATATATCGGACTTTTCGCAACAGGCTACAACAATATCGACATTGCGGCGGCAAAGCGCCGCGGGATAACGGTATGCAATGTCCCGGGGTATTCCACGGATTCAGTCGTTCAGCATGCCTTCTCGATGATACTGCATTTTGCCTGCCGCACCGATGACTATGCGGCATCGGTAGCGCGCGGCGACTGGACAAATTCCGAAACATTTTCATATCTTGCTTTCCCGACAAGCGAGCTTCGGGGAAAAACGCTCGGTATTTTCGGCTTTGGCACTATAGGCAAAGCGATGGCGACGGCAGGTAAAGCTTTCGGCATGAAAATCCTTGCCGTTTCGCATCGTCCGATGACTTACGAGGGTGTGGAGTTTACCGATACCGACACGCTTTTTGCAAGAGCCGACTATCTCACTCTTCACTGCCCGCTTACAGACGAAACGAGGGGACTTGTCAATTCCCGCACGCTCTCGCTGATGAAGCCGTCTGCCGTGATTATAAATACGGCACGCGGCGGTGTTGTCGAAGAAGCGGCACTGACGGCGGCTCTGAAAAACGGTACGATACGCGGAGCGGGCATAGATGTTCTCGATACCGAGCCGATGTATAAAAATCATCCTTATCTGACAGCACCGAACTGCTACGTCACTCCGCATGTAGCATGGGCGGCATATGAGGCGAGAGTACGCCTCATTGATATAGTGGCGGAGAACATCCGCGCTTTCGCATCGGGAAATCCGATAAATTCAGTTACAAAATAAATCATACCGTCTAGGGGGACAATATGTTTAAGAAAATAACATCCATCATTCTTGCCGCGGTTATAATAGCGCTGTGCATACCTTTCAGCGTTTTTGCGGCAGATACAAAAAGCACGACAGGCAGTACATTTTTCGGTTCTCACGGGGTCAAGCCCGTGCCGCTTCTCGTGATAGTCGTGAGCTACAGCAATCAGGCTACGCGCTCCGAAGAATCATACTGGGGAAATTCACTATTCGGCGACAACGGCAATACGATGAAAAACTATTTCAAGCTGATGTCGGGCAGCAAATTCTGGTTCACGCCCGCCGAGGAAACCTACGGCACAAAAAACAACGGCGTTGTCTATGTCAAGCTGGATGAAAATCACCCGAACACAAGCGGTTCCAACTCGACAAATATCGGCACAACAAAGTCAAACGCTCTCGAAGCGGCATCGAAATATGTCGATTTCAGCAAGTTTGACACCAACGGTGATAAAGTGCTTAGTTGGCAGGAATTAAGTATCGTTTATGTAATAGCGGGAAGAAGCACAAAATTTGGCATGGCAAACGATGGTATCAGTAAATACGCAATAGGAAGCTATAAGACAAATTATACATACACTAAATTCTTGGAGTATATTATTTATGATGTTAAAGTCGGCAGCATTTCCTTTGGCGACAGTTATGCCGTAGTCGGCGAAATGCAGTCATCAAGACAGCCGCTCACTTTCGGCTCGATAGCGCATGAGCTTTGCCATGTCATAGGTGCAAAAGATCTCTATACATACAGCGGATATACATGGTGCGGAGGTCCCGGTGATATTGCCATGCAGGGCGGCGGCTCCGGACTCGGCTTGCAAAAAGGAGTGACTTCAGGAAATGCTCCCTCGGCAATAGACCCGTATTACCTCATAAAATTCGGCTTCCGTGAGGCTACCGAGGTAAGGGACGGCATTTACACGCTCTATTCGAGAGAGAGTACCGAAGGCAGCTACAATATTATAAAAATATCCACAAACAATCCGAAGGAGTATTACCTTATCGAAAACAGATACACTGTAAGATCATCTACCTACGATGCCATTTCATCTGCCTCACGCGGCATACAGATATGGCATGTCGATGAAACGATAATGGAAACTCAAAGCCTCCCAAACTGTTGGAAAGGAACAATACACGCGCCCGGTCTTACTCCTCTTTATCCGAACGGAGCAACCGGCGGCAACGGCTACGACTCATGGTATGATGCATCCGGAAAAAACACATTCGAATGTCGCAAGTTCAAATTTGCCGGAAGCAATACATGGCATACGCGCATGACAGATGCTGAAGCCAAGGACTATAATTTTAAGGTGACAATCCTCAGCGGAAAAGGAAACGAAATGCGGATTCAGATTTCCGGCTTCGGAAATCTGAACTGCGACCATGTTTTTGACAGTAAAAATACCGCCTCGGTTTATCTGTTTGGCAAGGCAACCTGCACAAGACAGGCAACTTACTTCTACTCATGCAGTAAATGCGGTCAAAAAGGAACGAGAACCTTTGCATACGGCGAACTGCTCGCTCATAATTTTACCGCCTGCAATGCCAAAGAAAAATATCTGGCAAGCGAAGCAACCTGCACAGAGCAGGCAACATATTTCTATTCATGTTCAGAATGCGGCGAAAAAGGAACGGACACCTTTGCATACGGCAGTCTGAAGCCGCATGATTACAGCACGGAATGGACAAGCGGCGCAGATATGCACTGGCATGCATGCACAGCCTGCGGTGCAAAAAGCGAAGAGACGGCGCACAGCTTCGATAAGAAAAGAAAATGCACCGTCTGCGGAAGCCGCAAGGAAGGCTACGGCGACCTTAACGGTGACGGAAGGGTCGGCGCTGCAGACCTTACGCTGATGCGCAGATATATAGCCGGATATTATACCGGAATATCCGCAAAAGACGCTGACCTTGACGGAGACGGAAAGGTCGGTGCCGCAGACCTTACAATCATTCGCAGAATGATTGCGGGCTACGAGATTGATTAAATAAAAATACCGAGGATTTTATTCCTCGGTATTTTGACATATTCATTATCTGCTTTCAATATATCTTGAGAGAAATTCTCTCGTTCTCGGGACTTTCGGATTGCCGAAAACCTCGGCGGGGGTGCCGTCCTCAACGATAACGCCACCGTCCATGAATATCACCCGGCTCGATACATCGCGCGCAAAACCCATCTCGTGAGTTACCACAAGCATAGTCAGTCCGGATTCGGCAAGCTTCTTCATTACAGAGAGAACCTCTCCGACCATTTCGGGGTCAAGAGCCGATGTGGGCTCATCGAAAAGGATTGCATCGGGATTCATCGAAAGAGCACGGGCAATGGCTATTCTCTGCTTCTGACCGCCCGAGAGCTGTGCCGGACGGGCATTCAGATATGCCGACATTCCTACCATCTCGAGATATTTCTTTGCTTCAGCTTCTGCCTCCGTGCGCGAGCGCTTGAGCACAATCATCTGCGGACGGACGCAGTTTGCAAGCGCCGTCATATTGTTGAAAAGATTGAACTGCTGGAAAACCATAACTACCTTTGCGCGGTACTGCGAGAGCTTCATTGACTTGTCGGCGATATCCTTGCCCTCGAAAAGAATTCTGCCGTCTGTCGGCGTTTCGAGCAGATTGACGCATCGGAGCATCGTGCTTTTGCCCGAGCCGGAAGAACCGATGATGCTTATAACCTCACCTTTTTTTACGGTAAGATTTATATCGCGGAGCACCTCATGACTTCCGAATGTTTTTTTAAGATGTATCAACTCAATTATATTGTCCACTCTGCTCAGCCTCCTTTGCTATATGAATTTCCGCCTCCGGATTCGACTGCGAACCGCATATCGTATATGAGGATGAGCCTTCAAGTTTCTTTTCCGCAAAACGCAGAATGCGAGTCACGGCGAATGTCATGATGAAATAGATAACGCATATTACCGTATATGTGGCAAAATTCTTGAGTGTCATTCTCGTTATCACACCCGCCATGTAGTAAAGTTCCATTACGCCTATTACATTAAGCACTGATGTATCCTTTATATTTATGACGAACTCATTGCTTACGGAAGGCAGAATATTGCGCATTGCCTGCGGAATAACGACATGGAGCATTGCCTGCGCGTGTGTCATGCCGACGGAATAAGCACCCTCCATCTGTCCCTTCTCGACGGAAATTATACCTCCGCGGACTATCTCTGACATATATGCGCCCGTATTTATCGAAACGATAAATATACCTGCGGGAATGAGCGGCAGAGTGTTTCCGCCGTTCATGAAGGCATAACCCCAGAAAATAACCATCGACTGAACCATCATGGGCGTTCCGCGGAAGATTTCTATATAAACGGCAAGTATGCCGTTGAGTATATTATGCAGTACGCGAAGCACGCTGTTTTTAGACTTCGGTGCCGTTCTTATGACACCGGTGAGCAGTCCGATAAGCAGTCCCGCTATCGTACCTACAAGCGCTATCAGCATTGTATATCCGAGACCGCCGAGCAGCTGTACGCGATACGATACGACAATGTTCCAAACCTGTTTTAAAAATTCCACTTCTCTGTCTTCCTTAAAGTATTATTTATTGAAGATTATAACAAGATTACTTCTGTAATAGCAATGCGTGAAGTCAACCTCCTGCATTCTTTCCTCCGTAGGACTCATGCCTGCGATGATGCCGTCCACAGCACCGCTCTGTACTGCCGGAATGAGAGAATCCCATTCATTTGCAACGATTTCAAGGCTCATGCCAAGCTCCGCCGCTATATACTTTGCTACCTGAACATCATATCCGTTTGCATAAGTATTTGAAGAGCCCTTTATCGGTACCGCGCCGTTTGCAGCTGTCGTCTGAGTCCAGTTAAATGGGTCATATGCACATTCCATGGAGATTTTCAGTGTGCCGTTTGATGTGTCCGTATTGCTTGATGTAAGAGCAAATTTCGTATTGAGCTCCTTTGTCGTATCCTTGTTGATATCAAATATCTGATTCATAAGCTGGAGCTTTGTGTCCTCGGAAACAGCGTCGAGTATCGTATTTACCTTTTCAACAAGAGGAGAGCCCTTCTTGAAAGCAACGGCAATGCCTGTATCGTCGCCGGTAACGGCAAATCCGGTCTTGTTGTTGACAAGAGGCAGATAAGATATCGTATCATCCTTGAGCGATGCCGTAAATGCTGTGGGCTCCTCAGCTATATAGCCGTCTATAGAGCCGCTCTTGAGCGCCATGAGAAGCGCTGTGAAATCCTTGTATTCCTTCTTTTCCACGCCGCTCATCTGCTCGTTCAGTGCCTGAAGATGGAATGTTCCGCTCTGCGCCGCTATCACGGCACCGGAGCCGTTTACATCCGCGAGGCTTTTTGCGCCCGAGATATCAACCTTTTTTCTGCCGCCTCCGCAGGAAGCGAGTGCCATCATAAGCACGGCGAGTACCAAAATAACCGATAAAACTTTTTTCATTTTCTTTTCCTCCGAATTTTTTTAAAAATGAACGGTCGAAGCAAGTGCTCCGACCGTTTCATAAAATTAAAGGGAAAAATATGAAAACAAATCTATTGTAGCACTCCGCAAAAATTTTGCGACAGTCGAGAGGATATTATCCCAACGCCCAGCAATCCCGCCCTCAAAAACGGAAAGCTTCGGCAAAAGCACCTTTCACTGCGGCATACGGCATTTGAGTGCCTGCACCGCGCTACTCTTTACTTTCGCGCCTCTATCAATTCTTTGATTCGACTATTCAATTTTGCAGTCATTATAGCATGCAAAATCGGATTTGTCAATAGTATTTTAAATTTTTTTCGGATAAATTTATTTTTCACCGATATTTTTGCGATTTTTGTGCAATATTACAAGGCATATTTGACTCATAACCATAAAAATGTCAATATACTGCGTTGTTTTTATACATTATAGCAAAAATTCAAAAATATTGTTCTTCCCTATGGAAAAAATCGGTTGAATGTGTTAAAATAAAATAAATACAATTTTTCGGAGTAAATGAATGAGAAAAACCAAAATAGTATGCACGATAGGTCCTGCCAGTGCAAATGAAGAGACCCTGTCGCAAATGTGTCTCGCCGGAATGAATGTAGCGAGACTCAATTTTTCACACGGCACGCAGGCAGAGCATCTTGAAAAAATAAATCTGATAAAAAAGGTGCGCGAAAAGCTGGGACTTCCCATCGCGATAATGCTCGATACAAAGGGACCGGAATACCGCATAAAAACATTTGAAAACGGATTTATAAATCTTGCTGACGGCGACGATTTTACATTTACCACCGAGGAGCTTGTCGGCAACGAGAAGATTGTTTCCGTTTCGTATGTGGGCATGGCTGAGGAGCTTTCCTGCGGAGATATGATACTGCTCAATAACGGACTTATGAGCTTCCGCGTCGTCAGCGTGGAGCCTCCTCTCGTGAAAACCAAGGTTGTCTGCGGTGGTGAGCTTCGCGACAGAAAAAGCATGAGCTTCCCGGGCAAGGTACTCCGTCAGAAGTTCCTTTCCGAGCAGGATAAGAGCGATATTCTCTTCGGTATAAAGCAAGGTGTGGACTATATAGCCTGCTCCTTTGTCTCCGTGAAGCAGGATTTGCTCGATATTCAGGAATTTCTCTCGGAACACGGTGCGGAAAAGAAAATAGAGCTTATTGCCAAGATAGAAAATCAGTCGGGCGTCGATAATATAGAGGAAATCTGCAGTGCCTGCGACGGCATAATGATAGGCAGAGGCGATATGGGCGTGGAAATCCCATTCGAAGAACTTCCTGCCATTCAGAAAACGCTGATAACAAAATGCCGTCTGCTCGGCAAGCGCGTGATAACGGCAACGGAAATGCTCGAATCCATGATATATAACCAGCGCCCCACAAGAGCGGAGATTTCCGATGTGGCAAATGCCGTTTATGACGGCACGAGCGCGATAATGCTCTCAGGTGAGACGGCGGCGGGCAAATATCCCGTCAAAACCGTCGAAACAATGGCGAAAATAGCCGAATATGCCGAGAGCAGTATTGATTACAAGCATCTTTTTTCCACGTCCGAATTCAAGATAAAAAATACAGTGGACGCCATATCACATGCCACCTGCGGAATGGCTATAGATATCAAGGCGAAAGCGATAGTCGCCTGCTCCATTTCGGGAATGACGGCGCGGATGGTTTCCCGCTTTCGCTCTCCCGTGGATATAATAGGACTGACAACCGAGGAAAGCACATGGCGCAAGCTTGCACTCTCATGGGGCGTAACTCCCGTGATATGCGAGAAGTTCCCGTCCACCGAAGTGCTTTTCTACACGGCAAAGAAGCTGGCAAAGCAGCAGATGAACCTCAAATCGGGCGACAAGCTCGTCATAACCGGCGGCGTGACAAACGGTCAGTCCGGAAACACAAATCTGATAAAAATAGAAGAAATATGAAAATAAACCGCCGTGGGCTTGGATTTCAGCTCACGGCGGTTTATTTTTTTATATGATAGATTATATAACTTCTATATCGAGAGCAGGAAGTAATGCGCGGCAAGTATGTACTACAAATAGCAAAATCAAAAAGCTTTTGCCTGTCTCTCACCGCATCTTAAGCCATACCGCGCGTGCGAACAAAATATCCCGCAAAAAGCAGGCAGATTCGACGGGGTGGTTGTGCCACGCCGCAACTTTTGCCGCTGCCAAGGCTTTGGCTCATTCTGCCTCGGCAATGCGCTCAATGTGCTCTGCACATCAATCCATTTCTTCTTTTTTGTAAATTAAATATATCAGTGGCGTTTTTCCTATCTCCACGCGGTATGGCATAAGTCCCTGCTCCGCTATGGCGATAAGCTGCGCCGTGGTATATGCTCCGAGTGCGCCGTCGTGCTCGTAATACTGCGCACCGTCCACATGCCCCGGAACTTTCACTCTGCGATTTTCTACTACCTTTTTGAGTTCATCAAGCAAAATGTCGCGCACATCAGCCTCTGCTTCCTTTGCGGCGGCATCAAATCCGGCGGCTTCTTCAAACGTAAGCGCGGGAATATCAAGCTTTGCTTCTCCGTTTTCATCGCGGCGCAGGATATGCAGCTTTTCAAATTCGGGGATAAGCTCATATATCACGGCATTTTCCGGCTTCACGCCGCTTTCAAGAAAAGACGCATAAAAGCGAAGTATGCTCCGCAGTGTGTATTTGTATTTTAATTTGCTATAAACCCAGTGCGCATCGCCGAAAACCGACTGGCAGTCATACATTCTGCATGTTGTTTTTCCGCCGTTTTCGCTGTAGTTGACCATAACGGGACCCGATACGGCATATTTTTCGCTTTTCCGCTGTCCCCTCTCGTATACCGAGAGCGAAGCCAGCCATTTTCCCGCATCGGGGCGGTCGGGAATTTCTATCTTATCCACTTCCGTGCCAAGCGCCGCCCGAACGACTTTTCCGAGTATATGCCTTGTGTAGAAAAGCATGAGCGTCGCTTTTTGTTTTTCCGTCATGGCGGCAAATGAACTGTTTTCGCTCAACGGCTCAAACCGACGCCATACCGCCGACCATACGGCAGGCGCATATTTTGCCGCAACAGCTTCCTGCGCGGGAATATCTCCGAAAGAATCCTCATATCTGCACACAAAACAGCGCGTATAAACAAGCCCGCCCGCTGTTTTCCCAATGAGCTCGCCGGATACGAGCCTGTCTATCAAAGGCTCGAGATAAGCGCACGGCATACCCATCGTATCGGCGATATCACGTACCGAAATGGGGTTTTTATATGCGATGATAAGGATATTCACCTCGATATCTGACGAGATAAGCGAAAAAGGCTCGCCTCCTATTCCACCGCTTCCCATTATTCCTATGTTTCCGGTCTTTGGTTCATAACTTGCTTTTGAATACTTTTCCATACTTTTCAGCCCCTTCTTTATTTGCGTGCGTGCACAAGAAAGACGCGAGAGCACCGTGCCGCGCGGAAGTCCCATCTCGGCGGCAATTTTCTCCACGCTGTGCCCATGCACATAATGGCGCACCGTCACCTCGCGATAGATATATACGAGCCTGCCGATTTCCCTGCGCACAGCCGCATATTCTTCGGAAAGAAGCCTCTCCTCTTCCGCATACTCGTCCGAGCCATCGACGCTTTCGGGCAGTACATCGGTATATTCGATTATTTTGTCGCGGTATTTTTTGCGGAGATACGAATTATATTTGTTTTTCATCACGGCAGAGAGAAATCCTTTCGGATATTTTATCTCTCTTCCTTTATTTATCTCGGAAATAAACGCCGCAAGCGTATCCTGCACGAGCGCGTCTGTTTCCAGACAGTCGCCGTATTCTCTTGCCGCAAGCGAATAGAGATATGCGAGATATTCTTCGCATTCCCGTTCAAAATCTTCATCGAGTTTTTTCAGGGTGCTTCCCTCCTTTCTGCTTTATTAGTTGCAAAAAAGCATGGCTGATTTGATGTTTTTTAAAAAATATCCGAAATTAAAATTCGGGCACCCGTTTTTTGCGGGTGCCGAATATTTGTTTTGTGAATTATTTCTTGTAGAGCGGACCGTAATTTGCGCAGGCACGATAATCCTTGCCTTCGCTGTCCATACCGAATGCGTTCCATGCGGCGGGACGGAAAATATCCTTCTCGGGAATATTGTGCATGGAAACGGGTATGCGGAGCATTGAGCAGAGTGTGAGCAGGTCAGCGCCTATATGACCGTAGGAGATAGCGCCGTGGTTTGCACCCCAGTGATTCATAACCTCATATGCATCCTTGAAGGCACTTCCCTCCTTGCCGTCGCAACGAGGTGTAAACCATGTGCAGGGCCATGTGGGATTTGTGCGCTCCATGAGTATATCGGAAACCTCATCGGGAAGTCTTACAGACCAGCCCTCGGCTATCTGGATAGCAGGACCGAGACCCTTTACGAGATTGAGACGAATCATTGTCATGGGCATTTCGGCTCTTGTGGTAAAATGAGAGGAGAAGCCGCCGCCGCGGAAGTTGTCAAAGCCGGCTTCACACCAAACGGTAGCGTCGGTCATCTTCTTGATATCTTCATCGGTAACTTCCCACCACTTTTTCATTATGGCATTGCCGTTTTCGTCTCTGCATTCGCCGCAGGCATCGAGACAAGCCGCACCGGAATTGAGCAGATGAATGATACCGCCGTTTTCTTTAGCCTTGCCAGTAAACTCGTATCCGGCAACTCTCTTTGTGGCTTCGGGTGACCAGTATGTGCGGACATCGGCAAAAATCTGTGCACGGTTTGTGAGCAGTCTCATAAAGAGCATGCTGATACCGTTGAGCACATCGTTTTCCGTAGCAAATGTCATAGGCTCGCGTGCGCCTTCAAAGTCAAAGGACGAATTGAGGAGTGCCTCGGGATAGTCGCAGTTCGGCCAGTGGTCTGTCCACTGTCTCTGACCCTGGAAGCCCGCGCATATAGCGTTGTGACCGACTTTTTCTTCTTCAAAGGCATCGGGAAGCTTCTTGTTTCCGCGGATAAGGTCTCTGATGATGATATACATCTTTACAGTAAATTCCCACTGCTTATCTTTCTGCTCGCGGGAGAAACGAACGAAATCTGGATTGTCATCTCTTCCCTCTTTGCAATGCTCTTTTGTCCATGCGAGAGCGCGCTCATATTCTTCTTTATTATAAATGCCCTCTTCCATGCGACGGAGGATTTCAACCTCATCTACGGATTCTACGCGCATACCGAGATATTCTTCCATGAAGTTCTGGTCGATAATGGAACCGCCGATACCCATGCACATTGAACCTATCTGGAGATAGCTTTTACCGCGCATTGTAGCAACAGCAAGACCAGCGCGTGCAAAGCGAAGCAGTTTTTCCTTTACATCCTCGGGAATATTTGCAACATCGGAAACATCCTGCACTTCATGACCGTAGATACCGAATGCGGGAAGTCCTTTCTGAGCATGTGTGGCAAGAACGGACGCAAGATATACGGCACCGGGACGCTCTGTGCCGTTGAAGCCCCAGATACCCTTTACCGTTGTGGGATCCATATCCATCGTTTCCGCGCCATAGCACCAGCAAGGTGTAACGGAAAGCGTAACCGCAACATTCTCTCTTTTGAATTTTTCCGCGCATGCGGCAGTTTCGGGAACACGACCGATAGTGGTATCGGCGAGTACAACCTTTACCGGAGTTCCGTCGGAATAGCAAAGATTTTCTTCAAAAAGCTTTTTAGCCGCTTCAGCCATAGCCCAAACCTGAGGCTCGAGACTTTCGCGAAGCTTCATAGGACCGCGACGTCCATCAACAATAGGACGAATACCGATTGCCGGATAAGACATAATAAATACCTCCGAAAATTAAATAATACGGCGACAGCCGCCTTAACATTACATATTATATCATATTATATTATACAAATCAATCCTATTTTTCGAAGTATTTTCAAAAAGAAAAATTTTTTCATATTTTTTCTTATTTCTATTGACTTTTTCGAAATTTCGTGTATAATAGATATCGCTGTGGTTGCGATGCTTTCCTGAAGCAAATACCGCACCTGAGTTTTGCGAGAGTGGCGGAACTGGTAGACGCGCACGTTTGAGGGGCGTGTGGTTTTTCCATACGGGTTCAAGTCCCGTTTCTCGCACCAAAGCCACTGCTTTGCAGTGGCTTTTTTATTTCCCTACGGACTTAAAATGGTTTCCGTTTCCGTCTCGGAGAGATCGCTCCGTGTAAAAATTAACGGTCAAAATTGCATATGCGGGTATGGCGGAATTGGCAGACGCGCTAGATTCAGGTTGCGTCACCTCAGTGACAACTTCTGATTCAGAGAGTGCCACGCCCTCGGAGCGATCGCTCCGAGTAAAAATTAACGGTCAAAATTGTATATGCGGGTATGGCGGAATTGGCAGACGCGCTAGATTCAGGTTCTAGTCGGGGTTCCTCGGTGAAGGTTCAAGTCCTTTTACCCGCACCACCAAAAAGCCTTGAAAACACTGAGTTTTCAAGGCTTTTTGCTTTTTATTTTCCGTTGTCACACGGCGGTCGGGGGGGATGCACCACCTAAGTATTCTGGTTCCCTTCCAAAATGCTGATATGGCGGTGGGTTTGTTATTTCTTTCATTGCCGAACTCAATTTCGCTTTTGATCATCCTCGCCGTGAATTCGTGCGTTCATTTTCTTTATGCGCCTCTTCCAAAGCAGATACTGTGAAATCCAAACCGCCGCAAAAATCATCACGAAGATTCCCACATAAGAAAGAACACCGGTAATTGAGTGCTTCATCCAATTAGCAAAATAAGCAATCGGTAGCATGACCACGCTGATAATCAAAAAGTATACGCCGCTTTGCTTTGCAAGGCTCCATGAATCAATTTCCCAGATCACGGATGCCATCGCAAATCCCACACCAAGGATGGCGCAAAGGATCGTCTGCAAAACAACTGCATTCAGTTCGTTCCCCGTCGTTTGGATCAGTTCCGGCGTGACAGGGTAAAAAGAGCCGTCTCCGATGCAGATGGAGATCAGCAGCGTAATTACAAACCCTATGGCAATTCCGACGGGCAGTCCGAACAGTCCGCGCAAAATAATTTTCTTTTTCATTTTTACCACCTCATAATCCCAATAATTGTTTGATTTTAGCAACATACCGTCTGGAAACATAAGTAACCGTTCCGTTTGAGAGAGAAACGCATATAGTTCCCGTAAAGCTCAGATCGAAGCCCCTGACTTTTTTCAGGTTAATAATCTCGCTGTTTGATATGCGCACGAAGGATGAGTTTGCAAGACGTTGCTCCGCTTCGTACAGCCGCAGGCGGAGAAGAAATGCGCCGTTTTTCGTTTCGGCATAGACCTTGCCGCCCGAAGCATAGATTCTATCAATCTCGTTTGGCTCCAGTACGGTCACCTGCTCATCCCGAAACCCCGCAAGCACCTCCGATGGCTCCACCGAAAGCTTCTTTATAATTTCGTTAATCTTGTCGGTGACCCTGTCTGTCACGATGACGATTTTCGGTTCGGTGCAGCTCTCATCAATTTTGATTTCAATCTTCAATCCGATTTCCTCCTTTCCGCTGTTACATTATAAAGGATTGGGAAAAGAAATTCCACCGTTTCCCGATAGGTGGTTGTTATTGTCTCATAGGTGGTAAGTAAAAGCAAACAGCTTATGAATATTTGCGTTTCATAGTGATGATTTTTCTTTCTGAAATCAATTATACCATTTTTTCGGCTGTTTTTCAAGTCGTTATGCTTACAATGCTCATGGTTTTATGTTATACTGTATGCAGATGAGTCGGTACAGACAAATTGACTTGTCACCGAGATGTCATTTTCATCAGGGTCCGGTCGGGGTTCCTCGGTGAAGGTTCAAGTCCTTTTACCCGCGCCGGATAAAAATAAAGCGATATCCCCTTGCCGAGATCGGGCAAGGGGATATTATCATCCGGATCAATATTCTATTACTACCATCTGGTGACACTCAAGCTTGTCGAGCGTATAAGTCAGTATACCGTCGGTATAGTCAAAGTCTATATCTCTGTCCTGCGGGGCGAGATACACCCTCTCCGGCTCTTTGTCAAGCTTTATCGATACTTCTGTATTATAAACGGGAACGATATCCTCGATAATCTCAACTCCGTTTCCGCGCTTGACGGGAGAAGCATAAAGCAGATGATTTACAAGGCGTCTCTCGGCAACCTGATTCATCAGCGTCACAACACCCTGTGCAGGCAAGCTTGTGGTCAGAGTCTTGTTTTCTCCGAGGAGAACATCTATTACATGCTTGATTACCTGCTTTGCGATGAGCGAGCCTTTTGTTGCATACTCGCTGAAAAGTCTGAATGAAATATATGCGCCGTCTGCACCCACAGTTATCGCGGGAGAAACCTTTTCGGGGTCATTGGGCGTGTGCTGATGGGACGAAAATTTAAAGGTCGAGCGGTTGAAATAAGGGTCTTCTCTGTATGCGAGGATATCCCCCGTTGCCTCTATATCGTTGCAGGGCTGATATATCACATAAGCCGAATCATAGAGCCCCTCCATTTCAAATTTCGGATGGAGATATGTCGGGTTATACTTGCATGAACCGATGTATTTTGCACCGAGGTCAAAGGCAAAGCCGCTTCCTTCATTCATCAGTGTGCTGTCACCCGTAGCAAGGATTTTGCCGCCGTTTTCGGTAAACTCGCGGAGCTTTTCGGCAACCTCATCATCGATGATGCTGTCATCTGTGAGGATAACGAGCTTATATTTCGAAAGATCCGCCTCCGTATCCACCATATCAAAAAGGTACTTGCCCTCGAGAAGAATTCTCGATGCACCCGTGCTTCCTATCCATGAACGCTTGCCGGGAGGGTCTTTCTCCGGACTCATGTGAGCAAAAAGCGCCTCCTGTGAAAGCAATGCAATATCAGCCACACTCTCAACGCCGTCAAGCCACGGCTCTTTTTTCTCAACCTCCCTGAAGGCTTCACCGATGAGCTTGTATGTCGCAGGCTCCATGAAGCCAAGCGGATGAAGCTGATCACCTATTGAAACCTTCGCTCCGTTTGCAATGGAAAGTGATGCCTCGTAGCGAAGAGCATTCGGATGCTTGAAGCCGCCGAATTCGCCCCAACTGAGATGGAATTTGCCCGTCATACCGAGAAATTCCATGCCGAGCGTTCTCGCGTATGCGGCGGAAAGCGGGAAATGGTCATATCCCCAGCCGCCGGTGGGAAGGCTCTCAAGCTCGAGATGCGTATTGAGATAGGCAAATTCTCTTCTGCCTGCCGATAGGTGACCCGCATTGTGAAATACGGGATGCCCGGGCTTATGCTTGTCTACCGTTTCACGCACGCGGCGCAGATAGTTCATATATGTTTCCACGCCGAGTCTGTAGGCATTGTCGGGAGCATAAGGATCCCAGCCGCGTTCGCGCATTTTGGCTACGCAGTGCTGGCAGTAGCAGGGGAAAACCCCCACTATATCGAGAAATATTCCGTCGCCGTCATATCTTTCGAGCACCTCTTCTATCTGCGCCAGCAGATAATCGAGATACGGAGAATTCATGCACATACGATGATATCCGGGCACGGTGAAATCTTTCACCCATTCCGTGCTTTCATCCGCATTGCGGTAGAGCCAGTCGGGATGAAGGCGAGCCATCTTTTCATCAAGCCCTGCGGAAATATAAATCGGTGTTTTTACTCCTATTTCGTGCGCCGCCTCTATCTCTGCACCGAGCAGGTCGAAATCAAGATGCGGATGCATGGTATTTGCCTCCGACGGATGGTAAGCCCATCCGTGGTGGCACTTTGAAAAGAGTGTTATCGAGTTTACATGCCCCATTTTCAGCGCATTCTGAAACTGTTCCTTTGAAAAACGGCTGCCAATATTCTCTATTTCGCCGCTCGTGTGAAAATCAAGGTGTACCTGTCTGAAATTCATTTTATACCTCCGTTATCTGGCGACCTGCTCCATTACAAATGCTTCGAGTATATCGCCTTCTTTGATATCATTGAATTTTTCCAGTCCTATACCGCATTCATAGCCCGATGCAACTTCCTTGACATCGTCCTTGAAACGGCGGAGCGAGGCAATCTTGTCCTCAAATATAACTATGCCGTCGCGCACTACTCTTATCTGAGCGGCGCGGGTAATCTTACCGTCCTGAATATATGATCCTGCGATGGTTCCGACGCTGGAAACATGGATAGTCTGGCGTACCTCGGCATGGCCGAGTATGACCTCGCGGTATACGGGCTTGAGCATGCCCTTGATAGCAGCTTCTATCTCTTCTATGCATTCATAGATGATTCTGTATGTGCGTACATCGACACCCTGCTCGGCGGCATTGTCCATGGCGAGCTTATCCGGACGGACATTGAAGCCGACGATAATAGCATTTGAAGCGGCTGCAAATGTGACATCGCCTTCCGTGATGCCGCCGACACCGGTATGGATAACATTGACATGAACCTCATCGTTTGAGAGTTTTTCAAGCGATGATTTGACAGCCTCGGCAGAACCCTTTACATCGGCTTTAACAATGATATTGAGATCCTTTACGCCGTCCTTAATCTGACTGAAGAGCTCGTCGAGATTTACTCTTGCGTGAGCAGTGAATTCCGCTTCCTTTTCTTTATCCTTGCGCTGTTCGGCAAGCTCGCGCGCCATGCGCTCGTTTTCGACGGCGTTGAATTCGTCGCCCGCCTGCGGAACATCGGAAAGACCTACTATCTCTACGGGAACAGACGGCCCCGCCTCCTTAACGAGCTTTCCGAGGTCGTTTGTCATCGCGCGGACTCTGCCGACCGTTGTGCCGGCGATAACCGTGTCTCCTGTGTGGAGAGTACCGTTCTGCACGAGAACCGTTGCCACGGGACCTCTGCCCTTGTCAAGTCTCGCCTCTATTATGATACCCTTTGCGCGGCGGTTGGGATTAGCTTTCAGCTCCTTCATTTCCGCTACGAGAAGCACCATTTCGAGAAGCTCGGGAATGCCCTTTTTCGTCAATGCGGAAACAGGAACGCATATCGTATCTCCGCCCCACTCCTCGGGAACGAGGTCATACTGCGTGAGTCCCTGCTTTACAGCCTCGGGATTTGCAGCGGGCTTATCCATCTTGTTTATGGCAACGATTATGGAAACGCCTGCCGCCTTTGCATGGTTTATAGCCTCTACCGTCTGCGGCATGATGCCGTCGTCTGCGGCAACTACGAGAATCGCGATATCCGTAGATTTCGCGCCGCGTGCACGCATAGCCGTAAATGCCGCGTGACCCGGGGTATCGAGAAATGTGATATTCTTGCCGTTGCAGTTTACTCTGTATGCGCCTATATGCTGCGTGATACCGCCTGCTTCGCCTGCGGTGACTCTCGTGTGTCTTATCGCATCAAGAAGTGATGTCTTACCGTGGTCGACATGACCCATAACGCAGACTACGGGGTCACGCTCGATAAGGTTCTCGGGAGAATCCTCGGCCTCATCGAAGAGCTTTTCTTCTATCGTTACGATAACTTCCTTTGTGACCTCGGCACCGAGCTCGTCGGCTACAAGATATGCCGTATCGAAATCGACCGTCTGATTGAGCGTCGCCATTACGCCCATGAGCATGAGACGCTTTACCACCTCGGAGGCTGTAACCTTGAGGCGGGAAGCAAGCTCCGATACGGTTATTTCATCGGGAATGCTTACCTTGAGCTTTTGTTTCTTTGCCTTCTCCTGCTGTTCGCGCTTCATCCGCTCCATATTCTGGCGATCCTTATCCTTATCCTTGCCTTTGGCGGGATAGGGATTCTTGTTCTGCTGTTTTTTCAGCTTCTGTCTGTCGGAAGCATTGCTGTTTCTGCGCGCAGATTCGGGAACAAAGTTTTCGAGTCTCTCATCATATTTGGAGAGGTCGACCTGCGTCGTTCTCGTATCGACAATTCTCGTTTTGCGCTCGGGAGTGGGCGCCGCCATATTTCCGCTCATGACTATCGTCTGCTGTTTCTTTTTGTCATCGCTTCTCTGCTCTGCGGGCTTCTGCGCGGGCTTCTGCTTGTCACGCTCAAAGCTCGGCTTTGCAAATCTGTCGCTCGATTTGCTTGCACCTCTTTGCTGCTGTGCCGCTCTCGCATCGGCTTTTGCTTTTGCTTCGGCTTCCGCCTTGGCTTTTGCCTCCGCCTCCGCTTTCGCCTTTGCCTCGGCTTCTGCCTTTGCCTTTGCCTCAGCTTCCTCGGCGGCTTTCTTTGCCGCCTCTTCTTTTTCTATTTTTTCAAGGTAATTCTTCGTCTTTATGATAGCCTTGCCCGAGAGATAATCTCCCATATTCGTTATCTGGTTTCTCTCTGTCAGCTTATCTATGAGGACTTCAAATTCCCACGGCTCAACAGTTGCCGTGGAAGTTTTTCCGGTTATTCCGAATTCTGTGAATAAATCCGTCAGCTCCTTGCTTTTGAGTTCAAGATCCTTTGCCAGCAGATTTACTCTCAGCTTCTGTGATGATAACATAAGTTCCACCCGTCCTTTCCTTATCGTTCGCACTTGCCGGTAACAAGCTCCGCCAAGTTTCTGTCAGTAACGGCTACGCACGCGGCTTCGCTCTTTCCGAAAGCCGCACCCAGCTCTGCGGTAGTGCAGTCTATATATATAAGCCGGATACCGTAATATGAAAAACAGTTTTCAATGCGTTTTTTCGAGTTTTGCGATGCGGCGCAGCTTGCAACTCCTACCTTTGCCTTACCTGCGCGGACTGCGTCGCACGCCATGTCCGTACCGATGGCAAGCTTGCCTGCCCGCTTTGCAAGACCGAGCGATGTGAGTATGCTTTTTGTTTTTTCAGTCATTTTCAATCTCCGATTCAAGTCTTGCGAATATTTCTTCGGGTATTGCGGCTTCGAGATTTGATTCGAGGCGCTTTCTTGCCTTTTTCAGGCATTTTGCACTCGGACAGATATACGCGCCGCGTCCCGCTTTCTTGCCCGTTTTGTCTATTTCTATATCCTTGCTTTCGGCAAGCCGGACTATTCTGATGAGCTCGCTTTTCGGCTTCTTTTCGCCGCAGCCGACACATTTTCTTTCAGGCTCTGTTTTCATATCGTTGCCTTTCCGTGTTTATTTGAATTATGATGTTTTTATATCTATTTTGTAGCCGGTGAGTCTTGCGGCAAGGCGCGCATTCTGACCCTCTCTGCCTATGGCAAGCGAAAGCTGATCCTCGGGAACGATAACTCTGCAGCTCTTCTCTCCCGGGACAACGGAAACGCTCTTTACCTCTGCGGGAGAGAGTGCCGCCTTGACGAATGCCTCGGGATCCTCACTGTATGCAATGACATCTATCTTCTCACCGTTCAGCTCGTTTACAATGCCGTTTATGCGGCTACCGCGGTTACCTATGCAGGCGCCGACCGGATCTACATTCTCATCTCTGCTCTCTACGGCTATCTTTGTTCTCGAGCCTGCCTCGCGCGATATTCCGCGGATGACGACCGTGCCGTCCTGTATCTCGGGAACCTCAAGCTCGAAGAGTCTCTTTACAAGACCGAAGTGCGTGCGCGAGAGCGTCACTATCGGACCCTTTACCTCGTTCTTTACTTCCATAACGAAAACCTTTATGTGGTCGCCCACCTCGTAGCTTTCGCCCGGGATCTGTTCGCTCTTCAGCAGTGTTGCCTCGCTTGTGCCGGTATCTACGATAGCATTTCCGTTCACGGGATCTATCTTGACTACAGTCGCCGTGACAACCTCTTCCTTCTTGCTCTCGTATTCGCGTATAAGCATGCAGCGCTCGGCTTCTCTTATGCCCTGAACTATTACCTGCTTTGCCGTCTGTGCGCTGATTCTGCCGAAGCTTTTGGTTTTCACCTCAAATTCGCAGAAGTCACCTATCTGATATTTTTTGCCTATCTTTTTGGCATCCTCGAGCGAAATCTGGGTTTCGGGATCCTCTACTGTCTCCACAACCTCCTTGAGGCTGTAAACTTTGACATCCTTTTTTTCGGGATTGAGGACGACGCGCACATTAGTGCGTCCGCCGTTGTCTCTCTTGAAGGCACTGATGAGAGCCGCCTCAACCTTTTCCAGCATATATTCCTTAGGTATGCCGCGCTCTTTTTCAAGAGCGTCAAGTGCATTGAAAAATTCGGTATTCATTTTTTATGATCATTCCTTTCCGTAATCTTATTTTTAAAAGTCAAAAACAGTGCTTGCTTTTGCTATTTTTGAAATATCGAAGCTCTTGTCTCCTGCATCGGTTGAAATAACGGCAACGCCGTTTTCAAATCCGATGAGCTTACCCGTATACGACTTCTTGCCGCTCTCGTCCGGCGAGAAAAGGCGTATTTCGACCTTTTCTCCTATAGCGCTCTCATAGTGCCAAGGCTTGCGAAGCTCACGCTCTATCCCGGGGGAAGAAACCTCCAGATGATATGAGCAGTCTATGGGGTCAAGCTCGTCGAGAATAGGGTCGATCAGGCGATGAACTTTTTCGCAGTCATCAAGCGTGATTCCGTCGTCGGAATCTATGGTTATGCGCAGATAATGCTCGGCGCCCTCCTTGACAAACTCAACATCCCACACGCGATATCCGATTCCGACTATATGCGGCGTGAGCTTTTCCTCAACAAATGAGGCAACACTCTGTCCCTTTGCCATGAAAATCCTCCTTACAAACAATTGAGAGCGGACCGAAGCCCACTCTCCTTATACTGAAATATCATACTGTAGTTATACTATATCATAAGCTTTTCGAAATTGCAATAGTTTTTCCGAAATTTTTTCACATATATGATTATTTTGCGTATTATGGTAATGAAAGACATCACCGAAAGGAGCAAACTCTCATGCGTCTTATAGTAATAAAGTCTCCGAAACTGCTTTCTCCGATACTGCGAAGGATTTTTCACGTAAAAAAAGCGTGATATCGGCAAGATGCAACATTGTCAACCTGATTTCAAAATCAGGTTGACAATTTTTCTTTTTCGTGGTATTATCTACTGCGAGGTGATAATATGAAAAGAAAAAAATCAATACTGAAATTAACATTCACAGCACTTTTTGCGGCACTTATCGCCGCATGTACGCTAATTTCCATACCGATGCCCTCCGGCGTGCCGATAACACTGCAGACCTTTGCAGTGGCACTCTGCGGCTTCATCCTGCCCCTGCCGTACGCCGCCGTAGCCGTCGTCGTATATCTCGCTGTCGGTGCCGTGGGACTTCCTGTTTTCGCGGGCTTTCGCGGAGGACTCTCCGTGCTCGCCTCGGCGACGGGCGGCTTTCTCATCGGCTTTATACCGATGGCGGCACTCAGTGCAGTACCCGCCAAGGGATGGCGCAGGCTTATTTTCGGCTTTCTCGGCGTTTTGGTTTGCCATACGGCGGGCTTTCTCTGGTATTCCGTAGTCAGCGGAGTTGGAATTTTGCCCTCGTTTATCGGCGTTTCCCTGCCGTATCTGCCCAAGGATTTTGTCTCTGTGGCTCTCGCTTACCTTATTTCTGTAAAATTACGCGGTATTTTTTTAAAATTCTATTGCTAAACCGCCTTTTTTATAGTATAATTATTTATAATATTATTTGTTTGAGGTAAAATTATGAGAGCAGACGGAAAAGTAGTAAAGAATGTAGACCCTATGTATACCCTTGCGACATATTTTATGCGCGAGCGTTATGACGCGCAGAATATGATAAAGGTTACTGTTCCCTACGAGCCGATACATGATTATGTCATCGAGGCAAGAAAGAACGGTCACAGAATCAGTCACATGTCTGTTGTGCTTGCCGCCTTTATACGCACGATATCCGAGTTTCCCGCGCTGAACCGTTTTGTGGTCAACAGCAGGATTTACGCGAGAAACGAGCTTTCGGCAGGCATGGTCGTTCTTCGCCCAGGGGATGCCGACCCATCAATGAGCAAAATGTACTTCGACCTTTACGATACTGTTTTCACCGTAAACGACAAGGTGGAAAAATACATAGATGATAACAACAAATCCTCAAGCAAAAATTCGTCCGACGAGCTTTTTGCAAAGCTTCTGCGCTTTCCTATGCTCGTTCGAATGATAATGGCTATATACCGCTTCGGCGACAAACACGGGCTTCTTCCCAAAAGCCTGCTCGATGCCAGCCCCTTCCATAATTCATTCGTTATAACAAATCTGGCAAGCATAAGAACGAATTATATCTACCATCATGTATACGGCTTCGGAACAACAAGCATAATCCTCTCCATCGGCACAAATATCGATACGCCGAAGATGAGAAACGGCGAGATAGTACTTGAGAAAGAGATGCCTTTCGGCATAGTCATGGATGAACGCATAGCAAACGGAAGCTATTATGCAAATGCCTTTTCGAGAATGCAGAGGTATCTGCGAAATCCCGAGCTTCTCGAGCTTCCGCCCGAGAGTGTGAATGTTGACTACGAATTTGAGGGACTTTCCGAGCGCTTTAAAAAAGAACCGAAAAAATCCAAAAAGGAAAAGAAGAAAAAGGCAGAAAAATCCGAGGCTGTCGCCGGGGAATAAGCAAAATAACGAGGTGAAAGGTATGAAAAGCATGAAACGCGCATTTGTTACGGTATTTGCGGTGATGCTTTTCTGCCTTTTTGTTTTATCATGCCTTGCAGGTGCATTTCATTCGTGCCATAATCCGTCCGGATGCCTTTTCTGCAAGACCTTTTCGGAAATGCGGCGGTATCTTGCGGTATCTGCAGTTCTTTCTTTTGCCGTGTGCGCCGCAACCGCGGTCATTACAGTCACAGCGAAAAAGCAGACCGCGCCGCGTGAGTCACTCGCGGATCTCTGCGTCAAGCTCTCCGAATAGAAATTGACTTCCGCATAAACAACTGAATATTTCGGAGGTCAAAAATATGAAAAAAACGATAAATATCATTTGTGCCGCTCTTGCCGTTCTCATGATAACGGCTTCACTCTGCGCCTGCGGCGGCACAAAGAAAAACGATAAACCCAAAATTGTATGCACGGCGCTTTCACTCTATGATTTTTGCCGCGAGATCGCGGGAGAGCATGCCGATGTTCTCCTGCTCTCCGGCAGTTCCGCCGATTATCACAGCTATGAACCGACCGCGGCTGATATACTCGAGATTTCCTCCTGCGATATCTTCGTCTATATAGGCGGAGCGAGCGAAAAATGGGTAGACAAGACTCTCGCCGCCTCGGGAAACAGCAATATAGTCAAGCTACGCACCATGTCGCTCGTCGAGCCTCTTCCCGTCGGCGGGCACGACCATGACCACGACGACCATGATGAGCACGACCACGATGAGGACGAATCGGACGAGCATATCTGGACTTCGCTTTCAAATGCGGTGGCTGTCTGTCGCGGCATCTGCGATACGATAAGTAAAGCCGACGCCGAAAATAAGGACGCATATGAAGAGAATTTCCGCCTATACAGTGAAAAGCTCACGGCTCTCGATGCCGAATACAGAAAATGCGTGAGCGAAAGCAGGCTTAAAGAGCTTGTCTTTGCAGACAGATTTCCTTTTGCCTATCTTGCAAATGACTACGGAATAGAATGTCATGCGGCATTCTCGGGTTGCTCATCGGAATCGGAGGCAAGCTTTGAGGTCATGGCTTCGCTCATAAACGAAGTAAAAGACAAAAAGCTTCACGCCGTCATAATGATAGAGGGAAGCAAGGGCGATATAGCCGAAACAGTCTGCAAAGCAACGGGCGCGAAAAAGCTCGTCATGGATTCATGCCAGCTTGCCGCTGCCGGAATACTGCAAAAGTCGGATATTTATTATAACGCGATGGTAAAAAATCTTGAGGTACTCAGGGAGGCTCTCGGAAATTGAAGCTGATAGAAGTAAAAAATGTCCGTCTTGCCTATGATGGCGTGACGATACTCGATAATATAAATTTCTCCGTAAACCGCGGTGATTATTTCTGCATAGTCGGCGAAAACGGCTCGGGAAAAAGCACGCTCATGCGAGCCATTCTCTCACTGAAGCCCGTCTCCGGAGGCGAAATAATCATGAACGGCATAAAAAGCAGTGAAATAGGCTATCTCCCCCAGCGTATGAATTCGCGAAGAGACTTCCCTGCCTCCATTTATGAGGTAGTTATCTCCGGTTGCGGCGGAAGCACGCTTTTTTACAGAAGCGAGCATAAGAAAAAGGCGGCGGCGGCAATAGAGCGCGTCGGACTTACCGGCATGGAAAAGCGTTGCTTCTCCGAGCTTTCGGGCGGTCAGGCACAGCGCGTGCTCCTTGCCCGTGCGCTCTGCGCCGCAAAATCGCTGATACTTCTTGATGAGCCTGTTGCCGGTCTTGACCCCGAAGCCACAGCCGATATGTATAACTGCATAGAATCGCTAAACCGTGACGGTATGACGGTTATCATGATATCTCACGATATCGCGTCTGTTCTGAAATATGCCACAAATATCCTCCATGTCGGAAACAATACCTCCTTTGCATGCGGCAAAGAGGAATATCTGAAGTTTATCGAGGGCAATGAAAAGGAGGGGGGCAAAAGATGAATATAATTGAAAAGCTATCCAATTACCTTTCCTTCTCTTTTGTACGCTATGCGATAATCGCAGGCGTGCTTATAGCCCTCTGCTCATCGCTCATCGGCGTAAGCCTCGTACTCAAGCGCTACTCCATGATAGGCGACGGACTTTCTCATGTGGCTTTCGGTGCCATGGCTATAGCCTCAGCTCTCAGTCTTGCGCCAATGGCTGTCGCCATGCCGTTAACAATAATCGCGGCTGTATTTCTGCTCCGCTCCAAGGGGAAATTCAAGGGTGATACCTCTATAGCCCTCATATCCGTTTCCGCTCTTGCCATAGGTTATCTCATCCTCAATATTTTCCCATCGTCGGCAAACACGGCAACCGATGTCTGCACCACGCTTTTCGGCTCAACCTCAATACTCACGCTGACAGCGGGTGAGGTATGGCTCTGCGCAGGTCTTTGCACAGGTGTTGTGACATTTTTTACAATATTTTATAATAAGATATTTTCCATCACATTTGATGAGGAGTTTTCCCGCGCATCGGGAACGCCGACGGCAATATATGATACGGCTTTTGCGATTATCATAGCAGTCGTTATCGTTCTTTCCATGAGTCTTGTCGGCGCACTTCTTGTTTCCGCTCTGATAATCTTCCCTGCCGTTTCCGCCATGCAGATATTCAGGAGCTTCAAGCAGGTGACGGTATGCTCCGTCATCATATCGGTGTTCTGCGCTCTGCTCGGACTTTTCATCGCCATACTCTACGGCACGCCCGTTGGCTCAACCATCGTCGCGGCAAATCTTATTCTGCTTGCCGTATTTACTCTGATAGGAAAAATAAGGAGGCATTCATGAAGCATAATTATATGCGGACTCTCTCCGCCCTTCTTGCTCTGCTGATGCTTTTGCTCGCAGTATCCGCCTGTGGAAAAGGAAACGGCGTACTCGATATGACAAAAATGAGTGATACGCTTATATATTCCACCATAGAAAATATGAAAAAAACGCCGGAGGGCTATCTCGGCATGACCATACGCATTTCCGGCTCGTATGTCAAAAGCTACTTCGATGAAACCGGAAACTACTACCATTTCGTTACCGGCGCCGACAGCACAGGCTGCTGCTCATGGGGATATGAATTTCTGCTTGACGAAAACAAGTTGAGCTATCCCGCGGAAAACTCGAAAATAACCATACAGGGCAAGATAAAATCATATAATGAACTCGGCATTGATTATTATTATATTGATGTTGAAGAAATGAAATAAACATAAAAAAAGACCGCCGCGGCGGTCTTTTTTTGTTACTCATTCCTTGATGTGACCTTTTTTCACCTCATCGAGAATTATGCTCTCGATATAGGGATATACGGCAGGTAGCCCCTCCTTTACAGGAGCCATGCGCTTGTACACGGCATCCTTTGTCACGCCGTTCAGTACCCATGTATAGCCCTCATTGAGAGTATTTGAGATGAAAGGCTGTATCCTGTCAAGCGATGCGGCATATTTCGCATCGTTTGTCTCCTCGGCATCAAACTCCTCCCAGAGCGCACGCAGAGCCTTTGCCTCGGGGCAGAGCGAAAAAAGCTTGTCTGCCGCTTTTCTTTCCCTCTCTGCCTTGTCCGAATAACCGACAACATCATATGCGAAGGTATCGCCCGCATATATTTCGACAAGGTCATGAACAAGCGTCATCTTGAGAATTTTTTCCATATTGAGCGGAAACGGCGCATACTTTTCAAAAAGAATTGCCATCATGGCGAGATGCCATGAATGCTCGGCATCGTCTTCTCTTTTTGAGCCGTCGTATATAAGCGAGCGGCGAAGCACCGTTTTCATTTTGTCTATCTCTTTCACAAAGTCAAAAACCCGAATTATATTATCCATGTTTTCCTGCATAATAAGCCTCCGTCTGAATAAAAGCCCGACAAAGCGGATTTCGCTGCACTGTCGGGCTGTATTTGTATTTTAAACTCCCGAGTAAGCGGAGAATCCGCCGTCTACGGGAACGACAATGCCGTTTACAAAGCCTGCGGCGCCCTCATCGCAGAGCCAGAGGAGCGTGCCTACAAGGTCGCTCGGCTCGCCGAATTTTTCCATTGGCGTATTGCGGAGAATCTTGTGGCTTCTCTCCGTATAGCTTCCGTCGGGATTTGTGAGGAGAGCTCTGTTCTGATCCGTGAGGAAGAAACCGGGAGCAATGGCGTTTACGCGGATGCCGACCTTTGAAAAGTGAACGGCAAGCCACTGTGTGAAGTTGGAAACAGCCGCCTTTGCACCCGAGTATGCGGGAATTTTGGTAAGCGGTGTGAACGCGTTCATGCTTGAGATATTGACTATACAGCAGCCCTTCTTCTCAGCCATATCGCGCGCGAATGTCTGCGTCGGCAGAAGCGTTCCGAGGAAGTTGAGATTAAAAACAAATTCAACTCCCTTTGGGTCAAGGTCAAAAAATGTTACCGCATTGCCCGCGTCCTTCAGATCCTCGGGAAAAAGATATTCCTTTGTCGTTGTTCCTTTCGGATTGTTTCCTCCTGCACCGTTGAGCAGTATATCGCAGGTGCCGAGCTTTTCGTTTATTGTCTTTCTTGCCGCCTCGAGGCTCTCTTTGTCGAGTACGTTTGCCGCAACTGCGATAGCAGTGCCGCCGTCTGCCGTTATTTCGTCGACGACCTTCTGTGCAGCCTCAAGACGCAGGTCGCAAACGGCAACCTTTGCGCCGCAAGCCGCGAGGGCGCGTGCAAATTCCGAGCAGAGTATGCCGCCGCCGCCTGTGACAACGGCAACCTTGTCCTTTAGTTCGATTTTAAAGGGTACTTTCATTTGTATTATCTCCTTTCGGCAAATGCCGATTATTTACGGTAATATTTTACACCAGTTTCAGGTAAAAGTCAAGGCTTTGTCATGAGTCGAGCTTATCTACGAGCTTTCCGAAATCCGCCGCACTGTCGACGATATATTCCGCACCCGTCTCGCGCAGAATCTCGGCAGGTCTGTAGCCCCAGCTTGCGCCGACGGTAACAAAGCCCGCATTGCGCCCTGTTTTCATATCGACATCGGAATCTCCTATATAAGCTATCTCGCGAGGCTCGCACCCGAGAACCTTCATGAGTGCAAAGGCACTTGTCGGGTCTGGTTTGCCGGGATATTCATCCCTTTTGCCCCAAGGCTCGTCGATAAGCCCACGGAAAAATGTATCGCATATGAATTTGACATTGATATCATCCTTATTTGAGAGCACGGCTATCTTCTTGCCCTCGTCTCTCAGCTTATGAAGAAGCTTTACTATGCCGTCATACGGGTGCGTCTTATCAACCATATGATTTTTGTAGTGTTCAAGGTATACTCCGACAGCCTCTTCCTTCTGCTCCTCTGTGGGAAGCTGAGACATGCAGAGTTTTATAAACTCGGGCGTCGAAAGATTTACGGCGCTGAGCACCTCTTCTTCCGTTATCGGCGGAAGCCCGTATACCTCGCGAACCTCCGAGATTGTAATGATGAGGTCCGGCATCGTATTTGTCAGTGTTCCGTCAAGGTCAAAAACCACTGCTTTTATCATTTTATTATGTTCTCCTGTGCAAATCTGAATTTCCGACTTCATATTTTAGCAGGAAATTTCCGATTTGTCTATAGCAAAAGCAAATTTTTTGCACAATAATGCGAAAATAAATCGAAATTACTTGCCCGCAAGATATCCGTCTATCGCCTTTGCCGCGGTTTTGCCCGCACCCATGGCGGAAATAACGGTCGCGGCACCGGTCACGGCATCGCCTCCCGCATATACGGCATTGCGCGAAGTAAGTCCCTCCTCATTTACAACTATACCGCCGCGGGCATTTACTTCAAGCCCTGCGGTCGTCGATTTTATCAGAGGATTAGGAGAAGTGCCTATCGCCATAATGACGGTATCGACCTCCATATCAAATTCACTGCCGGCGATTTCGACGGGGCGTCGCCTGCCCCTTGCATCCGGCTCGCCGAGTTCCATTTTTATGCAACGGATACCGCGCACAAAGCCGTTTTTGGGGTCTCGCGGATTTTCGGGATTTGAAAAGCCGAGTATCTCCACAGGATTGCAGAGCAGGCGAAATTCTATTCCCTCCTCCTCGGCGTGTTCCACCTCTTCGCGCCTTGCGGGAAGCTCATTCATCGAGCGCCTGTAAACTATATAAACCTTGTCGGCGCCGAGTCGCAGAGCCGTTCTTGCCGCGTCCATGGCGACATTGCCGCCGCCGACAACGGCAACCCTGCCGCCTTTCATGATTGGTGTATCGGAATCCGCAAGATAAGCACGCATCAGATTGCTCCGAGTGAGAAATTCATTTGCGGAATAAACTCCGCAAAGTGCCTCTCCCGGGATACCCATAAAATTCGGCAGTCCCGCGCCAGAGCCTATGAAAACAGCTTCATAGCCCATAGCAAAAAGCTCGTCTATTGCCAGCGTTTTTCCTATGACGACATTTGTTTCTATATCGACGCCGAGCCTGCGCAGAGTTTCGACCTCTTTTGCAACTATATCTTTCGGCAGACGAAATTCCGGTATACCGTATACGAGTACCCCGCCCGCCGTATGAAGCGCTTCGTAAACCGTAACGGCATAGCCTTTCTTTGCAAGGTCGCCCGCACAGGTGAGTCCGGAGGGTCCCGAGCCGATGACAGCCACTCTGTGTCCGTTCGGCTTTGGTGCGCTTACATTGCCATCGCCGAAAGTATTGTGCCAATCGGCGATAAACCTTTCAAGCCTGCCTATGCCGACCGATTCGCCTTTCAGCCCGCGCACGCACTTCGATTCGCATTGCGTTTCCTGAGGGCATACTCTGCCGCATACGGCGGGAAGCGACGATGATTCGGTTATTATCTTGTATGCACCCTCGAAATCACCGCCACGCACCGCGGCGATAAATTCCGGAATACGGATTTTTACAGGGCATCCGTCGACACAAGGCATGTTTTTGCAGTTCAGGCAACGAAAAGCCTCATTTATCGCCGCCTCTTCGCTGTAACCGAGAGCTACCTCGTTGAAGTTATGCGCTCTCTCGCGTGCATCCTGCGTCGGCATGGAATTTCTTTTAGGAGACATATTTATATTTGAAGCCATATTCAGTTTGCCTCCTTTTTCAGGAGATTGCATACTTTTTCGTGAGCCTTCCGCTCAAAAGCGCCGTACATTCTGCTGCGCGTCATAGCTTCATCGAAATCAACCTCGTACCCGTCGAAATCGGGACCGTCAACGCAGGCAAATTTCGTCACCTTGCCGTCCGCGGTGCTGAGCGTGAGCCTGCAACCGCCGCACATACCCGTGCCGTCTATCATTATCGGATTCATTGAAACCGTGACAGGCACGCCGTAGGGCTTCGCCGTGAGAACGACAAATTTCATCATCACGAGCGGACCTATAGCTATAATCATATCGAATTTTTCGCCCGCTTCGAGCATTTTGCCGAGGGGAACCGTGACATTTCCCTTTTCGCCGTATGAGCCATCGTCAGTCATTACGGTGAGTCTGTCCGAGCAGGCGGAAAATTCATCCTCCAGAATCAGAAGCGCTTTATTGCGAAAGCCGATTATGCTCGTGACCTCGGCGCCGGATTTATTCAGCTTTTCCGCTATCGGCAGAGCTATAGCGCATCCGACACCGCCGCCGACTATGCATACTTTTTTCAGTCCGTCAAGCTTTGTTGCCGTGCCGAGCGGACCTACAAAATCATGCAGGCACTCCCCTGCCTCCATGTGACTCAGCTTTTCCGTAGTCGCACCGACTACCTGAAAAATAATCCTCACCGTGCCACGCTCGCGGTCCGCTCCCGCGACGGTCAGCGGTATGCGCTCTCCGCTTTCGTCTGTGCGGAGAATGATAAACTGCCCCGCCTCAGCCTTTTTTGCAACCATCGGCGCTTCTATCTTCATTTCAGCCACGGTGGAATTAAGAAATCTCTTTTCAGCTATTCTGTACATAGGCTTTTCTCCGTTTTTTACTGTATCAAAGCGTTGTCGCGATTATTTCCGCCTTGCCGCAGAGGGTAAAATCGCCTGTGCCGGCGGGGATAAAATAGCTTTCGCCTTTATCCATGGCATATTTCTTGCCGCCGCAGATTATCTCCGCGCTTCCCTCTGTGCAGAGCAGGTGGACGAAGCTCTGCTCGCATGCCGCAAGCTTTTCCTCTCCCGCAAGTGCGAGTTTGCGCACGGTGAAATACCTGCATTTTGCGATGATGTCGCCGCCATGCTCCGAAACTGTCGCATTTTCATCAAATCGTTCTATTACTGCGAGCGCGTCGTCCACGTGGAGCGCACGAAGCGAGCCGTCCGGCTGACGGCGGTTGTAATCATATACACGGTATGTTATGTTCGAATTCTGCTGGATTTCGGCAATAAGTATGCCATGGCAGATAGCATGAACCATACCAGAGGGGATAAAATACGATTCCCCCGCCTTCACGGGAACATAATTCATCAGCGATTCGAGCGTTCCCGCAGCTATTGCGGAACGGATTTCGTCACTTGTATATTTCTTCTTGAGCCCATAGATTATCTTAGCATCGGGCGTAGCGGAAACGATATACCACATCTCTGTTTTTCCGAGGTCGTCCGTATGCGCGAGCGCATATTCGTTATCGGGATGAACCTGAATTGATAGGTCAGCCTCTGCATCGATAAGCTTTATCAGAAGCGGAAAACGGTCGCCCGAAAAGCCTTTTGCGATATAATCCGGATTTTCTTTTATATATTCCTCAAACGATTTTCCGTCATATTCTCCGCCGATAACGGTATTCACGCCGTCGGGACGGCAGGTCAGTTCCCATGCCTCGGCTATTTTTTCACCCGGGGTACCTATTCCGTATTCGCGCGAAAGGCGCGTTCCTCCCCATATTATCTGCTTTGTGACAGGTGCAAGCTTTATAGGATATCTCATAGCATTTTCCTCTTTTATATATCAATAATATTTATATATTACCACACATCACATGATAATTCAATAAGTTAAAAGAAAAAATCGGCAGCAAAGCCTGCCGATTTTTTCATATATTATTTCTTCTTTTTTGTGATAGCTACCGTGAAGCAACCGATTATGGCAATAGCCGCCGCGATGAAAACAATTATCACGCCTGTGTCGATACTGCCATTTTCTTTGTCCGCCGTCGTTTCCGAAATCGATGCTTCGGTGCCGCTTGCGGTCGTTATGTCGGCGGTGCCGGTGGTCTCGGTTGTTCCTGTCGCTACGGTCGTGCCCGTAGTCGCAGTTGTGCCGCTTGTTTCCGGTTCACCTGATTCGCTTATCCATTTTGCGTAAACAGAAATCACGCCCGATTCATCGGCAGGCTTGCCGAAGTCAAACTCGGAGGTAAATTCAGCATCCTCATACCATCCGCCGAATTTATATCCCGCTCTTTCCTCTGCATAAGGCGTCATGAAGGTATCGCCTACCTCAACCGCATATACGGGGAATTTCGGCGTGGCATTTTCAAATTTCAGTATTGCCGCCTCGGTAGTCTTTATCCACTTTGCATATAGATAGACATCGGTCTTGTCGTTCTTTACCGCAGACATATCATAGCGATCACCGCTGAAATCCTCATCGTAATACCAGCCGCCGAAGGAATAGTTGGTTCTCTTCATCGCAAGCGAATATTTGAGAGTATTTCCGGGATAAACCTTGACATTGTAGAAGCCGCCGCGAGTACCCGGCATATTCTGGCACAGATAAAATGTAGCGTAATCCTTTTCCTTTACGGGAAGCAGGGTTATTGCCGAGCCGTCATAAAAGGTCGTGCCGAGATTGCTCTCGATAAATGCCTTATAATAATATTTCTTGCCGCTCGCAAGACCTGTGAATTCATGGGAGAATACGCCGTTTTCATCGGGCTTGCAGGTAACTTTTGTTCCGTTTTCCTCGGTCACATCGGCTTTGTCGGAGATGATATATCCGCATGAAACGAATTTTCCGCCGTTCATGGTGGTTATCTTCGTTGTGAAAACGATATTATCGAGTCCCTTGTCAGATACAGTTACCTTTCCGTAGGGACCGGATGTATATGAAGTCGTGACTTTTATCTTCATCTCGTTAGCGCCCTCGGAGAGGATATCTATCGTCACCTTGAAATCTTTAGCCTCTTCCTCGTTGAGAAGCGTATAGAAAGTGCCGCTAACGGGGAATTTGTAGTTTGTATTCACAAACTGCTTCTTGTTTGCCGCATCGGTTTCGTTATTTCTGAAAGCACCGTAAGCGTTCAGCGTTTTGTTTGCCGAGAGCACAGTTACCATCGGGTCATTTCCCTTATCCGAGCGGTTTGCCGTATTGACTGATTCGTCTATATGCCAGATGACTATGCCTTTCTGGTCAAAGGAGTTTGAATCGAAATATTCCTCGTGCCCTGCCGCAACATTATATCTGTTTTCCACAAGGTAGTATTCTTTGGGATTTGGCGTATTTATGCGGAGCACGGAATACTTGCCCTCTGTACTCTGGCGGGAATAAAGCGTATATTCTCCGTTTGCGGCGGGAGTATATCCGCAGAAGCCGAATTTCAGCGCATGGTAGGGGTCGAGATGTGAAGGTGACTGACCGCTTGCCTCTCCGTCTTTTCTGTTATGGTTGCCGTTTCCCATCAGTGACATGCTTCCGACATACTCGCCGTATTTATTTGAATTTGTCGAGGTATCGTAAAGATCGGCGGCACCGAGAAAATGCCCGAGCTCGTGCGCAATTGTGCCGACGGTAAGTGTTCTCTCGGCACCCATAAACTCACCGACACGGACAAATCCCTCGCCGCAAACCTTTACGCCGTCGAGCGTATAGGCACTGCCGCCGGTATAGTGCGCATGGTTCCAGAAATATTTCTGCGCATCTCCGCTGTAGGAGGAAGCTTCAACGCCGCCAATCACGAACATTACGGCAAGCTCCTTTTTCTGGAGAACACCATCGCCATTCTTGTCGAATTTCGCATAATCGACATATTCGTCGGCGGCTTTGAGCGCGAGCTGACGCTCATTTGCCCATTTTGTCTTGGACGAGCTGTTGTGACCGTAGATGGCATCCGGATGCTTTTGTTTTATAACAACATCTACAATACCGTCGTTTTCCGTTCCCTCCGATTCCTCTGCGGGATAAAACCAGAATTTTCCGTCCGAAATTTCCTTATAGTAGTTTTTGAGCGATTTGAAATTGTCTTCAAAAAGCGTGGTATACCATGAGCTTGCCTTGGAATAAATCCACTGCTCACCGTAATATTCAGAATCCTTGTTTATCAGCTTCGTCTGGTCATTCGGGTCATAGTCGTTTATGCCGTTTCCGTTGGGGTCAAAGGATATTCTTATCACGAGAAGCGGAATCGGCTCATAGCAGTCGTTTTCGTATGCGAGCCCATCGTATGCATCCGATGCCATGAAAACATATGTATCGTTTGCGGCAAAGCCTGCATAAAGCAGAGCCGCAGGCGATACCGTTAATATCATCGCCACTGCAAAAATAACAGCGACGACTTTTGCAAAAAGATGTTTTTTCATATTTCCTCCGGATTATTTCGGCAAAAAGCCTTTACTGCCGCTTATATCAAACATAAAATTATCGCCGTGGCCGAGCCGAGCACCATCAGCGCCGCAAAGAATATGGCGGCTATACGTAATATTGTTTTATGCTTCATTATATGAACCTCCGTTGCCGCATAGAGCGGTACAATTTTTTATTTAATATATTTTATATCATTTTATAGGTAAAGTCAAGCGCGCCGGTCTTATGGATATCATTTTCGGATATTTATACAAAATAATTTAAAATTCATTGTGCAAATCAGCCATATCGACAACGACGCTTTTTGATATTTTTTACGGTAAAACTATTGAAAAAGACAGACTTTTATTGTATAATAAACTCAAACTATGTTTTTTGAAAGGCTTATTGAAAAATGAACGAAAAAGTAGCCATACTTGATTGCGGCGGTCAGTATACCAAAGTTATCGACAGAAAAGTAAGAGAAGCGGGAGTATATTCCGATATATTTGCGCTCGGCACTGATGTTGAAAAGCTGAAGGGCTATAATGCCATCATCCTGAGCGGCGGTCCCTCCAGCGTATGGAGCGAGGGCGCGCCGAAATATGACGGAAATATTTTTGAGCTCGGCAAGCCTATACTCGGCATCTGCTACGGAATGCAGCTTATAAACGAACATTTCGGCGGCAAGGTTCTGCCTGAGGTGAAGACAGAATACGGTCAGACAATAATCGATGTGGACACAAGCTGCCCTCTCTTTGAAGGACTTGAATCAAAGCAGGCTGTCCTCATGAGCCACGGTGATGCCGTAAAGGTTCTCGCAGACGGCTTTGAATGTGTCGGAAAGACAGGCGATGTCGTCGCCGCCATATACGATAAGAAGCGCAGGATAATCGGCGTTCAGTTCCATCCCGAGGTTGAGCTTTCCGAAAACGGTAAGGTCATGCTCGAAAATTTCCTGCGCGGTATCTGCGGACTGAAAGAAGTCTATGCTCTGGAGGACAGAATCCAGACCTCTGTCGATATGATAAGAAAAAGAGTCGGCGATAAAAAGGTCATGGTTCTCGTTTCCGGCGGTGTCGACAGTGCTGTTACCGCCGCCCTGCTCACAAAGGCGCTTCCGCCCGAGAATGTATATGCCATACATATCGACCACGGCATGATGCGTAAAAACGAGAGCGATATCATCTGCAAAAATCTCAGCTCTCTCGGTCTTGTAAATATGAAACGCGTGAATGCCGCAAAAACCTTTTTCTATGATACCGTAGACGACGGAAACGGCAATATCATAGGTCCCCTCGCTGAGACCTGCGACCCCGAAATGAAGCGCAAAATCATCGGCTCCATGTTCATCAAGGTCACAAGAGATGCGGCAGAAAGCCTCGATATCGATTTCGATACCACTTTTCTCGCTCAGGGTACGCTCCGTCCCGACCTTATCGAGAGCGGAAACCCCGATGTTTCGGGCTATGCGCATAAGATAAAAACTCATCATAACGATGTAGATATAGTCCGTCGTGCAAGAGAAAAAGGACTCATTATAGAAACAAACTGGGACTGGCATAAGGATGAGGTGAGACAGGTTGCCCGTATGCTCGGTCTTGATGAATCCATCGCTTCACGCCAGCCGTTCCCCGGTCCCGGACTCGGCGTGCGTATAATATGCACAGAGAGCGCCGCAGAGGTTCCCGCAAAGGCAGAAGCAGAGCTGAAAGCAATAGTTCCGCAGAATATGAGCGCAACTATTGCGCCGATTCGCAGTGTAGGCGTTCAGGGCGATAACAGAAGCTATCGCAGTCTCGCTATTCTCGCGGGCGATATAGGTACCGGCGAGCTTTTCGAGCTGGCACGCGAAATTCCCAATAAGATTTCGGCGATAAATCGCGTTGCACTCGTCATAGGCAAGAAGAACGTCGACACTCTGAAGGTAAAGCCGCTTCATATAAATGAAGAATCAACCAATCTGCTGCGTGAGCTTGACGCTATAGTCACGGCAAAACTTGCGACAAAGAAGATAAGTCAGACATTTGCCGTTCTGCTCCCGATTTCCGCAGACGGAACAAAATACAGCGTCGCCGTCCGTGCCGTTGTCACGGGTGACTTCATGACGGCAAGACCCGCCGTTCCCGGCAGGGATTTTGACGAAAGCACTCTCTCCGATATAGCAGGCGAAATATATGCAAAGTTCTCCGATAAGATAGACCTCGTGATGTACGATGTCACAGGCAAACCTCCGGCAACAGTCGAGTGGGAATAAAAACATGTGCAAAGCACATGTGTTGGCGTCGCCGAGACAGGGCAAATAAAGCAATGCTTTAGCGTTGCTTGGCGTCGCCGAGACAGGGGAATAAACACATACGCGTAGCGTGTGTGTTGGCGTCGCCGAGACAGGGGAATAAAGCAATGCTTTAGCGTTGCTTGGCGTCGCCGAGACAAAAGCGGATCATCGTAACGCTCTATTCCGGTCGAAAAAATGGAGCAACAGCGAGTTGCTTGATTTGTAAGCCCGAAGATGATACAATATCGTCAGGAGGGATGTTAAAATGGAAACAAAAGAAATACTGCTGGATCTCAGGACAAAACACGGACTGTCTCAGGATGCGCTCGCTGAAAAGATCTTCGTAACGCGTCAGGCTGTTTCTCGCTGGGAAACCGGAGAAACTGTTCCGAATACAGAAACATTGAAGCTGCTCTCAAAACTCTATGATGTTTCTATCAATACTCTTCTCGGCTCGCCGATGAAGCTTGTCTGTCAATGCTGCGGAATGCCTTTGGAGGACGGAAATATCAGCAAGGAAAAAGACGGTTTTTTCAATGAGCACTACTGCAAATGGTGCTACGCCGACGGAGAATATATGTACAGCAATATGGATGAACTGATTGATGTCTGCGTCAAAAACATGTCAGATGGCGAGCATTCCGAAGAGGAAATCCGTTCATATCTGCATGAAACTCTGCCAAAACTCGATTACTGGAAAAGATATAATGAGCTCGGCGGCAACGGAGCCTTTGAAGAGTTCAAAAAGCTTCTGACAGACGAGATAAACGCTCTGAATATAGAAGGTATGCTGAAGCTTACAAGGCTCAATGCATTAGTAGGAAGATATGTAAACCTTGAGTACAGACTGCCAAGCGGAAGAACGGTGAAGTTTTTGGATGACAACGCCACATATCTCGGAAATCAGCTTGAGTCCGAATTCGGCGGAGACAGATGCTTCGGTATTCTTGCAAATATGGATTTCATCATGGTATGCACATATGAAAAAAACGGCGAAAATCCCGAACTGCTGATTTATAAAAAAAGGTAACAAAAAAAGCTCCTCGGAAACCGAGGAGCTTTTTGCCGTTTTGTTTCATTCTGCCGCGAGTGCTCTTTCAAGCCATACCATACCGATATCAAGCGCATTATAGAGACCGGATTTTTCACCCTGCTTTATAATCCTCTGCTTTTCATCGGTGCTGAGTATCTGAATGAGTATTCTGTCGGGTACTTCTATCCCGTTTTCTTTTTTATTTGAGAGTATCATGAGAAAAAGGTAGCATTTCTCGCTCATGTCGCCATAGCATATTACATTCTTTTCGCGAACGAGAGGCTTGCCCTTGTATATCAGATATTTTCCTTCTACAGGTGTAGGCATATCATCATATCCTTTCGGTAAATTTTACTTCATAATATATTATACCTATCGGCACCCGATTTGTCAAGTGATTTGAATATTTCGGAAAAATATCTTGCAAATAATGACAAAGCATGGTAAAATATAGAAAACTACAGAATGAAACACGGGTATTTTTTTATTTATGCAAAATTTCAGGCAAATTTCAATCGAAGATAAACAGCTCTTTGAAAAGTATTACAGCGGGAGAAAAATTTCTTCCTATGAATCATTCTCCAATATGCTCATGTGGCAGGCGGAGGACAAGCTCGAATACGCCGTGATAAACGGCTTTCTTTGCGTCGTCGGAATAAATTCCGTCAGCGGCAAGCGCTTCTCGTATATGCCTGTGGGCGGCGATGATTCCGCTCTTTGCGATACGATTCTCGCGCTCAAAGCGGAATATCCCGATATCATTTTCACTTATCTGAAAAAAGGCGATACAGACAAGCTGAATGCCATATTCGGCGAAAAAGCCGAAATATCGGAGGAACGCGACCTCTTTGAGTATATTTACGAGGCGGAAAAGCTCCGCACACTTTCCGGCAAGGCACTCCACGCCAAGAGAAATCACATAAACAAATTCGAAGCTACATATGAAAGCCGCTTTGATATGATTTCATCCGAAAACAAGGCGGAGCTTGAAGAAGCAATTCTTGCGCTTCGCGATGATCCCGCGCTTGAAGAAAACAAGACTATGCTCGTAGATGAAGATGCCGCGATAGACAAGCTCTATGAAAATTTCGACGCACTCGGGCTGACCGCCGGCGTACTCTATGCCGACGGTAATATAGCGGCATATACAATAGGCGAGATGATAAACGGCGATACGGCACTTATCCATGTTGAAAAGGCACACCGCGATATCGAGGGCGCATATACCGTGGTAAATCAGCGGTTTATCACCGAAGCGTTTCCGACAGCACTCTATGCAAACCGCGAGGAGGATATGGGCGTAGAAGGCTTGCGAAAGGCAAAACTCTCCTATTCCCCGCTTCCCTTTGATAAAATTTACAGTGCTAAAATAAATAGTTGATAAAACAACTCCCTCGGCGGCTCGCCGAGGGAGTTGTTTTATTTTAAATTATCATCAATATCCGAGTTCTTCATTTACGAGGATTACTTTCACTCTGTCGTGCAGACGCTGTGATGCCATCACGGTGTAGTTGCAGCAGATTCTCGCATCGCTGTCACACCCGTCAGCCATATCGCCGCCGCGGTCAAGTGAAACGCAATGCCCCTTGTGAAAGCAGTAGGTATTGCAGTTCAGGCGTTTGCAGTTTTTCGGTGCGGCTATCTCCTTAACTCTGCGCACAGCAGCTTCAAGGTCGGGAACAATCTTGTTTATTCCGGCCACGATTATCACATTCTTCGGTCCGTAGAGCAAAGCGTTCACACGGTTTGATGTGCCGTCCACATTGTAGAGCTCGCCGTTTTCCGTTATCGCATTTGAGCTTGAGAGGAAGTAATCGCAGGTCATTATCTCGCCGAGACGCATGTTCTTTTCATCCTCGGAGAGCCCCTGCATATTTCTGTCGAGATATCTGTATTCTCCGCTCTTCACTGCGTCAAGTATGCCGGAATCGACCAGCGTCATACTGCCGCCGTTTGCCACCGTCGCCCCTGCGGGAATAAGCGAAAGCACCTTTTCCTTCGCCTCAGCCGCATTTGCGACAAAATACACCTGCATATGGTGCTTTTCAAGTTCCATTATCGTTTTTTCAATATTCATATGCCACCTCAATACTGCCACTCCGGCTTGGTATAGAAATCGCTTCTCGGCTCAAGGAAACTGAATTTATGTCCCTCTTCCGTTATCTTGTCCACGCTGTCAAAGATATTGTCCCATGAGAATACCTCGTCGGGCATATTCATGAATTTCATCACAGCCTCTGTGGACTTCGGCGCTATCGGATGTGCAAGCACCGTTGCTGTCTTTACCATGTGCACAGCGTCGATAACAGCACGGTTGAAAGCCTCCTTGCTGAAATTATCGCCGACCTGCTTGAAAGAAGCGGAAATCTCCTTATTTATCAGGCGGAAATATTCATCGAGCGTGTATATAACCTGATGGAAGCTCTGATTTGCCATGTGATTTTCATATTTTACTATAGCCGCGTCTGCCGCCGCCTTTACACCGTGGCTGACTTCACCGCGCGGTATCGCCTGATTTCCTTCATTGTACTTCTGGAATGAATAGAAAAGTGTTCTCGTGGCGCGGTTGAGAATATTTGTGAACATGTTCCATTCGCCGCAGGCGGGATCCGGTGCCTTTTCATCCGCATTCGGATTATAAACCTTCGGCTGGAAAGGCGCATTGGAAAGTCCGAGCGCCAGTCCGAGAAAGTGCGCACGAAGCTGCTCTGCAGAATAATATTTCAGCAGTTCGCTTGCCATCGGCGGCTTTATCTTGCCGCTGCTGCTTGCCTTTTTATCAAAGAAAAGCAGATGCTTGTTTGCGATTATTCTCGGCATTTTGAATTTCTTATCATAGCCGCCCGCTTCGTTTATCGCCTCAAACATAGCCATCTCGGCAAGGTGATAGAAATAGATATTGTCCTCACCGATGAACTGATAAACTATCGCGTCGTCATCGCACCAGTAGTCTTTCCATTCGTCGCGGCTGTGTCCTATGCTCTCGAGATATGTCTGCGTAAACGAGATAGGTGCCCAGAGCGATTCCGGCCATACCCAGAAGGTGAGTCCCTTTATGCCGTCCTTTTCGGGAACGGGAACACCCCAGTCGATATTGCCTGAAAGGCGGAAAGGCACGAGGGTTTTTCCTGTACGGAAGCGTATCTGCGCCTCCGAGAGAGCCTCGCAAGCCGCTTCCCTGTCTGCGAGCTTGTCGAAGATTATGCGGAGCATCTTGCGTGATTCCTCTTCCTCGTATCTGCACGGGAATGATGCAAGCTTTTTCTTTATCGCATCGGCATCATCAAGCTTTGCATAAATTATCGGATTTTTGAGAAATTCGCGGCAGGCAAGAGATGTTGTCTTGCGGAGATTTTCCGTCGCATCCTTTTCATCCATCATTTTTATCAAAAAGTCCATGTATTTCTCGAGGTCGAAATACCAGTTTTCGACATTTTTCAGTATGGGGCGCTCGCCGGAAAGCGTGCTCACGGGTGCTATCAGCTCCTCAGGGAAATACTGGTGACCGAGCGAGCATTCGTCCGCATAGCCGACCTCTGATTTACAGCCCTCTATAGGGCATCTTCCCGTGACCTGTCTGCCGTTGAGAAATGTCTGATATTTCTCATCATAAAATTGCTTTGTGGAAAGGCGTATAAGTGCGCCGGACTCCGCCAGCTTCTCAAAAAATTCCGCGCTGTACTCCGTGTGGATTTTTCCGCTCTCGCCGAGTGCGCTTGCCGCAAAAAGCGAGGGGCTGATGAGATAATCATCCAGCGTCTGTGCCTGCTTGTCGTGATTGTACTGCACAAAGTCCAAGATACTGCCCTTGAAGGAGCCGTCTGCCGTAAGACTCTTGTATTTCTCGACGATAGGCGAGCCGTAGCAGTCCGTGCCCGAAACAAAAATAACATTGTCTTTTCCTATTCTGTCGCGCAGAAAGCGCGCGAAAGCATCTGCATGAACGAAAACGCCGCCCACATGTCCGAAGTGAAGCTCCTTGCTTCCGTAAGGCATGCCCGCCGTTATCAGCGCGCGCTTCGGAAATTTCGGTCTGTCTGTCATATTAGCCTCCCAGTCTTTCTATCTGTTTTTCTATTCTTTCTCTCGACTTGTTTTCGCCGAGAATTTTCATCACCGTGTAAAGGTCGGGCGCATTTTGCTTGCCTGTTATAGCCACGCGTACAAACGAGCTGATATCGCCGATACTTCCCTTGTATGCATCGGGATTTGCCTTGTATTCCTTCATCTCGCGGGCAAAGCCGAATTTCTCCGCCACATCCTTCATCTTGTCAAACCATGCGCTCTGGTCATCCTCGGAGCTGTAAGCAGCAAGATAAGTCTTCAGCACATCGGCGATAAGCGAGGACTCGAAGCCCTGCGGATATTCGCCTTCTGCATTGTAATACTTATCAAACATGAAGCCCATATAGCCCTTGACTTCACTCCATACGGCAAAGTCCTTGCGCGGTTTGCTTCCGCCTCTGCCTATGGCGAGCACAGCCTTGGTAAAATCGGGATTCGCAGTAAATTCACCGTAAAATTCACTGTCAAATTCCTTTGCCCACTCTGCCGTCTCCTCGTAAACCTTTTCTGCGCTCCAGCGCGAGATTATATTTTTGGAAACATCGCAGAGCTTGGCAAGGTCAAAGAGCGAGCCTGCGGCATTCATCTTCTTTGTGGTGAATTTGAAATCGCCCAGCGGCGCGTCGGGATTTGCTCTTCTCCAGTCCTCAAAATTGGAATTGAGGATAGTCATTATATATTCGACAACGCTCTCCGTGGGATATCCCTCGGATTTGTAATACGAGAGAGCAAGCTCGGGATCCTTGCGCTTGGAAAGCTTGCGCTTGGAATTTCCGTCCATTTTCATAAGCGTGCCTATGTGAACATATTTCGGCAACTTGTGACCGAGCGCGGCGAAAAGCTGTATATGGAAAGGCAGGCTTGCGAGCCATTCGTCTCCGCGTACAACATGAGTCGTGCCCATCAGATGGTCGTCCACCGCATGTGCGAAATGATATGTCGGTATGCCGTCGCTCTTTAAGAGCACATGGTCTATATCGTTTTCAGTGATGTCCACATCGCCCTTGATGAGGTCGTGATACTTGAATTTATGCTCTATGCTTCCCGTACTGCGGAAGCGGAGTACCCATTCCTTTCCCGCCTTCAGTTCCGCTTCGATATCCTCTATCGGGCGGTCTCTCCACTTTGCCCACTTGCCGTAGTAGCCGAAATTGGCTTTTTCGGCTTCCTGCTCGGCATGAAAACGCTCAAGCTCCTCCTCTGTGCAGAAGCAGGGGTAAGCCTTCCCCTCTTTCACAAGCTTTTTTGCGTACACATGATAGATGGCAGCACGCCGGCTCTGCTTGTAGGGTCCGTATATTCCCTTGTCGTATATTTTCCCGTTTTCATCGAGAGCCGCACCCTCATCGAAGAAAATACCGTAGTGCGAAAGCATCTCTATAAGCGTTTCCGTCGCTCCCTTTACCTCGCGCTTTGCATCCGTATCCTCAACGCGCAGATACATTATACCGCCGCTCTGATGGGCGAGGCGCTCGGAAGTAAGTCCCTGCATGAGATTGCCGAGATGGACAAAGCCTGTGGGGCTGGGTGCCATTCTCGAAACAACAGCCCCCTCGGGAAGCGCTCTTTTCGGAAAGCGCTTTTCCATATCCTCCGGTGTTTCCGTAACATCGGGGAAAAGTAATTCTGCAAGATAGTTGTAATCCATAGCTTTATATTTCCTTTCGGTTGATTCTTATATTATGAAGCTTTCTCCGTGCCCCGGGAATGCGGCTTTTCCACCGTACATACGCTTTATGCGCGAAACGGAAGCCTCAATCTTCTCCGGTGCTGCATTCGGCAGGTCGGTTCTGCCGTGGCCATCGTCAAAGAGCGTATCACCCGTATAAACTGCATCGGAGCAGATATAGCAAAGCGAGCCTTTTGTATGCCCGGGCGTTGCCGTAACTGATATTTTCTCATTTCCGAGCATAAGTATATCGCCGTCCGCCACCGTCTCATAGTCTGAAAGACAGAAAACACTTTCACCGCCGAAAAGAGCGGATGCGTTCATCCTCGGGTCGGAAAGCATCGCGGCGTCATCTGCGCTTATCATTATTCTCGCTTCGGGAAAACAGGCTTTCAGACCGTCAGCGCCGCCGATATGATCGAAATGCCCGTGCGTGAGCAGGATGTATTTCAGCTTAGCGCCGGTTCTCTCTATCTCGTCGCACAGAAGCTCCGCTGAGGACGCAGGGTCAATGACGGCACACTCTCCTCCGTCGGAAATCAGATAGCAATTTGTACATATCGGATAAAGGCAGTATACAGCTCTCTTCATATACGCTCCAAATCATAATAAATATTAAATATTATATCATAATATTTCCTTCTTTTCAATATTTTAACTTCAAATCTTTTTGAAATTTCTGCGATATTTTTCAAAAAATTATGGTTTTTTTCCCTTAAATGTGATATGATATAGAAGAAAGTAAAAATTGGATGTGATTATTCTGGAAAAAACGGATATACGCGGCATACCTTTTGACAGTATCACTTTTTCCGATGCCGTCTCGGTGGCAGAACGCGCAATATACGAAAAAAGGCAGACCGTCGTTCATACGCCGAATGCGGAGATTTTGCAAAGATGCATTGAGGAAAAGGAAATACTCAATATCGTTTCCTCGGCGGAGCTTATACTGCCGGACGGCGCCGGTGTTCTCCTCGCCGCTAAAATCCTCGGCACGCCGATAAAGGAAAAAATAGCCGGCGTGGAATTCGGTGAGGAAATACTTGCGCTATCGGCAAAAAACGGCTATAGCGTTTATTTTCTCGGAGGAAAACCCGATGTTGCGGCTACTGCGGCACAAAAGATGCGTGAAAGGTACACGGGGCTGAATATTGTCGGTTTTCACGACGGATATTTTGATAAAAACGGAGCGGAAAACGATGACGTTATCGACGCGATAAACAAAACAAAAACCGATATTCTCTATGTCTGCCTCGGTTCGCCCGCGCAGGAAATATGGGTATATAAAAACAGAAAAAAGCTCTGCGCTTCCCTGCTTCTCTGCCTCGGCGGAAGCCTCGATATTTATGCGGGCACGGCAAAACGCGCACCGAAAGCCTTTATAGCCATGCGGCTTGAGTGGCTATGGCGGCTTCTCTGCCAGCCCTCGCGCCTCCCAAGAATGATGAAAATACCGAAATTTATTTTCGGCACATATAAATACAAAAACAAAAAAAGAAAAGAGGAAAAGAAAAATGCATGTTGAACTTCTCGCCTATACACCGAATGCGGATAAAATCGTCGCGGCGGCGGCAAAGCTTTGCTATTCAAAAAGCAATATAGACGATCTGCTCGATAACCTCACTCCCGAAAAAACCGAAAGCTTTCTCGATATGCTGACAAGCCTCGGTCATGAGAGCCCTGTGGAACACGCTTCGTTTACATTCGGCATAGAGGGTGTTTCGAGAACACTGCTCGCGCAGATAACAAGACACAGAATAGCTTCATATTCCGTGCAGAGCCAGCGGTATGTTTCAAAGGCAAATTTCGATTATATCCTGCCGCCCGAAATAGAAAAAATACCGGAAGCCAAGGCGGAATTTATCGCCGCCATGGAGGAGGACGCACGCCATTATGAAAGCCTGCGCACCATGCTGTCAGAGGCACATACTAAACGCCTCATCTCCGAGGGTAAGGATGAAAAATCTGCCCGTCGCGCCGCAGAAAAGCTCGCAAATGAAGATGCACGCTTTGTTCTTCCCGGTGCCTGCGATACAAAAATCATAATGACGATGAATGTCCGCTCGCTCTATAATTTCTTTACTCTGCGTTGCTGTGAACGCGCCCAGTGGGAAATTCGCGCACTGGCAAGAGAAATGCTTATGCTTGTTCGTGATGTCGCGCCTAATCTTTTTAAAAACGCGGGACCCGCATGCCTGCGCGGTGCCTGCAGTGAGGGCGCAATGACCTGCGGCAAGGCAAAGGAAGTGCGTGAACTTCTCTCGGTTAAGAAATAAAAAGGAAGTACATATTTATGAAAATTTTAGCCATAGGAAACAGCTTTTCACAGGATGCAACACGATATCTTCAGGATATTGCCGCCTCCGCCGGAGAAAATCTCTTCGTCCGCAATCTTTATATCGGCGGTTGCAATCTGGAAATGCACGCAAAAAATATTACCGAAAATGCGCCCGCCTATGATTATGAAGAAAATACGCGCGGCATAGAAAAAATCAGTATCCCCGATGCGCTTGCACGTGAGGAATGGGATTATGTGACGGTTCAGCAGGTCAGCGGTTTGTCGGGAAAAATTGAAACTTATGAGCCATATCTCACAGAGGTTCTCGATACCGTAAAAGCCGCCTGTCCCAAGGCAAAGATTGCTTTTCACAGAACATGGGCTTATGAGATAGATTCCGCTCACGGAAATTTTCCATATTACCTGAAAAATCAGATGAATATGTATCACGCCATCGTGGAAGCAAGCTCGGAGGCGGCGCAAAAGCATTCGCTTCCGATAATCGGTTCGGGCGATTTCATTCAGCATCTGCGTGCCATCCCGCCGTTTGATTACAAAAACGGAGGCACTTCCCTTTGCCGTGACGGTTTTCATATGTCGCTCGATTACGGCAGATATGCCGTCGGCCTTGTATGGTTTAAATTCTTTACAGGCAGAAATGCCGCAGATGTTACATTTACGCCGGAAAATGCCGACCCCGCTTATATAAATATCATCAGACAGGAAGCGGATAAATTTATTGCAAAATAATTATCATAGAGAAATTCCCGCCTGATATTGACAATCGGTAAATGTTTTGATATAATATGTTCACGCTCTTTCGGCGTGAACATATTTATCTGGATGTAGAGTAACGGTTACCCGCTTGCTTTGGGAGCGTGTGACCGCCTAATGAGCCGAACGCCGAAAGCTCGCAAAATCTCCGTTTTCCTCGCGTTTTCTCGCTTTTCCGCCGCCGTGTGCTTTCGGCAAAAAACTTTTGACCACAGATTTGACCACTTACAGATTTGACCGAAAAAACCGAATATTTTCACCCATCGGGGTGTGGCGCAGCTGGTAGCGCGCGAAGTTTGGGACTTCGATGCCGTCGGTTCGAATCCGGCCACTCCGACCAAAAATCAGCCGAAAATGAGGTTTTCAGCCCCACTTTTGGCTGATTTTTATAATCGCAAATTTTTTTCAAAAACCTCTTGACTCTCCCCCCAACGGTAATGATAAACTTGACTTGCAAGGAAGAAATAGCGCTGTTTCTGATATTGCAAAATCAGAAGAAAGGAAGAAACTATGTATAAGATCGGTGAATTATCAAAGCTGTGCAACATGTCGGTCAAAGCTCTACGATATTACGACTCCGAGGGATTGCTTGTGCCGGACAGAATCGACAAGTTTACAGGGTATAGGTACTATTCCGCTTCAAAGTTAGCGGACTGTTACCGTATCATTGCTTTGAAGGAACTGGGCTTTTCTCTTGATGAGATACGCCGACAACTGACCATCGGCGATAATGAAAAAATCATCGGGATATTGAATGGCAAGCTTGACGAACTGAATTTGCTCGTTGAAAACACTCAAAACCGCCTGAGAAAGATCGAATCAATCAAAAACTGCCTTATGGAAGGAGAGACAAAAATGTTTAATATTATTATCAGAGAAACTGATGAAATACGTGTTGCCTTTGTGCGCAAACATTATAAATCAAAGTCGGACGCATTGCTCAAAGCGTCCGAAATTGCGGAAAAACTGCCGAAAAGTATCGTCGGCAAACGCAGAATGGTTATAAACTATGAAACCGAATACAAGGAATCCGATTTCGACCTTGCCGCATGCGCGGAGATTACCGGTAGCTTACCGAAGGAAAGTGATTATGCCGAAAAGGTCATCACCTTCGGGGGAGATGTTGCATCGCTTTGTTGCAAGGAGAGCGAGCTTGACGACGCCTATAAAGCCATAACAAAGCACCTTGACAGCTCAAATTATAAGGTTTGCGGCGCATATTATGAAATTTATCACGGCGACGGAACCGTCGAACTCAAGGTTCCCGTAAGCGGAATGTCAAAAGCACCTTTGTATGTAAATGTTGACGCAAAAGCGCCTTTTACGGATGACCCCGAGGTTTGCGGGAAGTGGGAAATGGTAGATATCGTCCCGACGCGCGAGCAGTTTATCTACGGAAATCCGAAATGCGGTCACCTGGCTTGGCTCCACGAGCTGTATTTTATCGACGGCGGAAAGGGCTATTGGGCAGTAGACGGCTGGACAAAAGGTGTACTGTTCACAAACGGACCGAAACCGAATACACGGTATATAAATCGTTATACAATTGAAAACTTCGACGGACACACACTTCTTTTCCTTGAGATGACCGACTATTGTGACGGTAGCGGTATCGGATTCGGTGCTCCTGAGGTGTGGGTATATGAAAAGACGGACGACAGGCACTATGCTTCGCAAGAAGAGTTCAGAAGATGTGACAATATCGACTATCCGTTTGTAAACGACGAAAATGTCCTGGGAAAATGGAAAGTGCGGGATTTTGTCATTCATAAAGAGGACTTTGATCCCGATAAGCAGAACCTAAAGCGGGAAGATCTGTTTGTATTTTCGGCAGAATTCAGAGAAAACGGAGTGTATATATCAACTACCCAAAACGGAACAAACAGCGTCACCTACGTATGGACAAAGGGATTTGTTCTGAACAGGCGGGAAAAGACCGCGTCTGCATACGAAATAAAGACGATTGACGGCAAGGAATATCTTTTCAAAGAATGGAAATGCGGCGATTATTCGTTTGGTGGCGGAAGAGTTTATTTTTATGTATTTACCCGCGAATAATTGAAAAATCGGATCTCTAAACCTAAAGAATGGCGACCGCAAAATGACCGCCATTCACTCTTTCCGTTTTTTTGCCTACTGCACCGCAATTTTTAAGGGCTGACCGAGGTCAGCCCTTATTTGTCACTTTTTCACCTGCCTTGATTTCCGCAATCTCCTTTTTCATCTCCGCAATCAGCACCTTGAGCTTTTCCTCGCACTCCTCCCGCGTGGTGGCATAGATATTTTTTGCGATTCGTTTTCCGTTCACGCGCGGGGAGAACCTGCCCTACGAAGCGGAATATAAGGAGTCCGATTTCTATCTTGCCGCTTGCACGAAGATTATTAACCCCTCGCCATCGATTTTTCTTAATAATTTTTTAGGCGTCCGCTTCGCTATTAGCAGCATTAAAAAGATACTTTGTATTTTGTGAATCCCCATCACCTATATAGTGATAGAAAATAATTTATATTGATACAAGTACAGTTTTAGGATTGAGCTAAAGATACAGAAGCACCGTACGAAAACAAATTGCGCTATCTTATTATCATACGGTGCATAAAAACTTTTAAGTTTTACAAGCTATGGTTATTTGAACATAGCTTGTACAATCTCTTGGATTGTTGATGGAAATGTCTCGGAAATGACGGGGGGTATACGACTCTTTACAATTTCTGGGCTCGCTTCTGTGTAAGCATATTTCCCATCAAAGTGAAATAGCCCTGGAATGATATTGTTTAATGTTGATAAATAAGTTCTAATAGTATCTGAAGAATACTTTTGTTTAAGACTTTCATTTACCTTCATTCTTATCACTTCTATAGTTGGTGGTTCAGTATCATTTTTTTGCAAATCATAAATTATATCAATCATAGTGAAATAAGGGGCTTTGTCAGGTGGAGTACTAACAAAATTATTTATCCATTTTGACACATCCAGTGGAGAGTAACATGTCTTAAATAAATCTTCTAATTTTGATAAACCCAATTGATTTGGAATAGCATACAGCATTAATTGTGCTAAATCTTTAGCTCTTATTACAGTCACCTTTTGCTGATTTGCCTCTTTAGAAATAGCACTATTGGGGTCACTTTCACCTTCATATCCAATAGCGACTTCAAAGCAATAATCTGCATTATAATCGCTTTGGTGTCTTTTTAACCCAGATAGTTTTGCTGTATTCGCAGCAATCTTTTTCTCTGATGTACTTTTGGCATCATATGTAAGCGCATATTTTTTTATGGTACCATCAGGATTATACCCTAAATGAGCCGTGGCGTATCCATCGGGTTTGCCATTTCCTCCAATTTGAACTGTTTCAAAACCCAATGCAACAAGAGAACGATATACCGCATTCTCCAGACCTGAAGCGTCAGACAGAGAGTCCATCAACAGTTGTGCAACTGCGGGTATTCTTTCTTTGTCCGCAAAAGCCAATTGACGGAGTATCTCATCTCTTCTTTTTATTATTGAATTAATGTTATCCTCATCAATACCAATTTCATACATAAAGGCTTCTGTCAGTACTTCTGTTATAACAATATTTTCAAGAGGAATCGTGTCTTTAAAGGAATTCGAATAATTTGCAACGAAAGGATGCAGCAAATTGATTTTCAAAGTTTTGTTATCAAGATTCAATCTTGCAATAGGAGCATGAGAATCCTCTATGCACCAATCGACAGTTTCTATTGCCGTTAATGAAATATCCTCATTTGAGTCTGAATATAAGGATAACAATTCTTCTTTGGTTTTAGTTGTTGGTTTTTGTATGAGTATGGGGTTAACAACAAGCCCGTCATAATACTTTTCAATAAACGATTTAATTGGTCTTTGGGATGATGAATATGTAGTTTGTGCCAAACGGTAGCCAACTGTCTTTTTCTCCGCTTCTTTTTCAGCCGCCTCAAAATAATACTTTTTTAGTTCATTGTTAAATTTCTTCTTTATATACTCTTTTAACTGAGTTAGGGGTATGGATTCTTTTACTGCTTCACGGGTCGAAGTCAAATTTGAATCAAGACCATCGGCTTGAATAATAATCTGGCAATGGTTAAATGGTCCATGTGAAAACGCTTCCATCCCTAATAAGGGATCATCTAAATTGATTAATCGGCCACGTATTGTCAAGAATATACCGTGGCTTCTCCCATTATCTTCCGCCTTACCTCCCAAAAGGGATTGTTCAAACAGAACAAATTTTCCTGTTACATGTTTCAGATGTTCAAAATCTACATAGTATTCTTGTGCTTCTTGATCATACTTTGGCTCGGCAAAGTCCAACTCGGATGCAGTCAAATCATCTTTTCCAATAATCCACTCCTTTTTTATCGGGATTCTCGTTTTAGATGATTCTATCACAGATTGATTTAGATCAAGTATAAATGAGGAAGGGTTTAATGGTAAGGCGGTGCTTAATATCCACTTAAGCCTACCAATCTTAATTTCGGTTGCTTTGGGCTTTAAATTGGTCAGCAAAGACACCGTCCATGTTTCTTCTGCGTTTATGCCAAACAAATCAAAAGACACAATATACTTTCCATTTTGAATAGTGTATGGGTTTAGTAAGGAGCGCGCTTCATCTTCCGTCAATTCAACTTCAGGGAGAACTATCGATCGCGTTCCTTGATTTATCTTCCCATAATCCATCGTAGTCATTATATATCGATCTGATTTTTTACTTATATGGGTAAGGTTACGAGCTAAAATATATGTTGATAACTTTCCGATGCCAAACTGTCCAATCTGAAGTCGCTTTTTATCTCTTTCGGATGAAATTCGTTTTGACGATTCACCAATTTTCCAAAGATTTTTAAATTCATTTTGAGAAATTCCCTCTCCATTATCACACACCATAATGTATGATCCTTCTTCTGCAAGATCAGGAGAAGTATAAACCGATACTTTTGTAGCAAAGGCATCATATGAATTGCAAATTAGTTCCTCGAAGGCTTTGTTTGGGCTTGAATAAAGCCCCGCAGAAAATAGTTCAATTATTTTGTAGCTAATTTCAACATTGATGTCATCAATTTTGGTGCCCGAATTGAGAAAGTCGCTCATGTTTTACCCTCCGTCCCTTTATGTGCTATTACAACATATTCCTCGTGATATACCTTGCGTTTGGTTGCATCTGAAGAAAATTTTCCGTTCACGTCCCGATATGGTGAAAGTGTTTTATTTGAAATAATTCGTTTAGACACTTTGACTTTTGCAAAACCACTTGATAATAATGATTCTACTAAATGCTTGGCATTTTCTATTCGTATATTCTTATACTCCGTGTCTCCAATAACAAAACAAGCAATTCCGTGTGGCGATAACATCTTATAACACCGCTCGGCTGAATTTTGCATATCAATAAAATATCTTGCAACTGATTTTGCTTTTGCTTTTCCAACATTCCGATTTTTGCAAAGCTGTTCCACTATTCTCTTGGCTGTTGAATTTAGATTCATAATTTCAAAATAATAAGTTTCGCTGTTGTAAACACTACCAATGGTACCTTTTCTAAGTTCCTTATAGTCATCAACATAACCCAACCATAATGTAGAGAGTTGATGCAAATCCGCATACTCATACGAGGTAACATATGGGGGGCTGGTGATAATTAAATCAACTTCAGGATAAGTTTTCTTTGAGAGAAAGTTGCAATTATAAATACTTATTTTTGCATCATTGGGAGTTTGCTCTTGCTCTATTATCCTGATGAACTTTTCTGCTGCCGCGCAAAATGCTTTCATTGGATTAATTGTTTTTTTATTTGGATCTACTTGTGGTTTAATCGACTTCGTTAGCCATCTTGATGTAGGTTTTAATATGGATGAAAAAACGCAAAGAAAGGCATCTTGATATTTAGATTTAGATAAACGGTCAATAGCATCCTTTATTCTGTTCAACTCCAAATACTGCTCTTTAGAAAACCAGTATCTCAATCTTTCGTTTGCATCTTCATATGATTTTTCATTAATTGTAATCTCGTTTATTTGTTGCAGAAGTTTACGGTAATACGATCTCAGAGTCTTTATAGAATAATTATTACTTTTGGTTTTAGCAATTAATGTGGCCACAGGATTAATATCACATCCCCAAAAATCGATATTATGTTTGCGTGCCACTAATGCAACGGTCCCACAACCGCAAAAAATGTCCGAAATACATGTTAGCTTTTTATTATATTTAAAGTAATAGTCGATGCTTTTTTCTGCAATAAATGCAGGAAATTTTGCTGGGTATGCATGTATGCTATGCATTTTCGATTCTTTGTTGTCGCCAACATTCCAATAAGGATCAATCTCAATGTCTGCAAAATTAACCGAATCCATGTCAGATATACTTGTAAAAAAATTATCGCCCATTTTCACTAAACCACCAAACCATTTTTGCGTTTATTCATAACTATTATAGTAGTACTTCTATTTGTTCTGCAATTCTTCTTATTACAGCAACACAAACTGAATTGCCAATCTGTTTGTATGCGTCTTTTAATGTGATGGTATGCGGAAAATGAAAGTTTGAGGGAAATCCTTGAAAATCAAGGCATTCTTGAACCGTGAGCCTTCGTATTCCGTAATCATCTAACACCAAATGAACCTGGTTTTCTCTGATTCCCATAGACGCAGTGAGCGTAGGGCACATATAGTTTTGAGTTAACTTTATACTGTCGTGGTAAACCCGATAAATAGAGTCTTTACGCTTTACAAACTGTTCTGCGTGTTTATAAAACGAATCATCCGTACCGTAATAATAAGCATTGTGCTTTTTTATATTACGCTTTAAGATATCCTCAATTGTGATTTTCAAATCAATCGGATTGGGAAATTTAAAACAGTCACATTCCTCTTGCTCTCTAAATGCAACCATATATATTCGATCCCTTATTTGTGGTAAGCCTCCGTATTCCGAAGCCCTCAACACTTTGTAGCGAATAACATAACCAATTTCAGATAATGCGTTGTGAATAGCATTGAATGTCTTTCCGCCATCATGCTCCATAAGATTGGGTACATTCTCAAGAAAAACAAATCGGGGTTTACTCCACATAATAAACCTTTGTATTTCAAAGAAAGCACTGCCCCGAGGATCAGAAAAACCTCGCTGCTTTCCTGCAACGGAAAATGATTGACACGGAAATCCGGCAGTAATTATATCAACTTTCGGCAGTGATTTTAGATCAACATTATGTATGTCACATTCAAGCAAATCCGTGCCATCAAAATTGTTTCTATATGTTCTGCAGCAGGCAGCATCCTTTTCTATTGCCCATTTAATATCAAAATCAGCTTGCCTAAAAGCAATATCTATTCCGCCTATACCTGCAAACAAGCTCCCTATAGTCATTTCCAAGCACAATTTATAGTGAGAATTGTCGCCGGCATCCCCATAAACTGAATATCAAATTTCAGGCTCGGCTCTACTTTAGAACTTGCATTGTGAATTCTAAAGCTCAATTCCCATCCATTATTCAAATACATTTCAATGGTATTTTTACTATCTGTTTTGAAACGCATTGCAACCAATTCTGTGGGCAATTGTACTATCGGAACAGAAATTGCCGATACTTTAACCTGGCTCGGCTGATTTAATGTTCCATGAACATTAAACGAATGAATTAGTGTCAATCGCTTACTGTCTTGACTAACAACCTTATAATAGTCGCTGATGCCAATTAAGTATTCAACCATTTTGCGCGGCATCGTCGGATCAATTGTATACGCCCGATTTACTTCATCAATAAATGCTTTCAGCAAAGGGACATACACTGTATCGTCTTTATCTACTATTTCCGGCCATTTAGTTTTATTCACTTTTTCTGCCTTCAAACGTTCAAAAATCGGAGTAACATCGTCCCAATAGTGGGTTGAGCACGGTATGTCAAACCATTCTTTGCCGAAATCTAATTTATGGCTTAATCTGCTATGCTTTATAGCTTCATGATTGTGCTTTATACTAAGACCAATTTCCCAATCAATATCGTTCCTTTTTATCACAATATCTCTGACATCTCCGGCTATTCCCGAGTCATCCTTTTGCGGTTCAAGGAGCAAAATATCGTTATCATCCTCAAGCATACGCGGCTCTAATTCTAATACAGCATCAACCGCTGCTTCAGCTGATGCCGAAAGAAGCTCTTTCATCTCCTCTGGCATCACATCCCATGCTCTTTTGTTTGCTTCAAGACTTGAGTTGGATACCACTACGGTCTTTCTGATTTGGCTTATAGTTTGATTTAAGGCGTTTATCCAAGCAAATTCATATGCTCGCCCTTGGTCATTACTATTTGTACTCATTTTTCTCACCCTTGATTTAACCTTAGATCCATAGTTCTCGTCAATCCCTATTACCTTATCGCCATTACCATTAAGAAAAAGCTTAATCGCAACCGCTATTTCATATGCAAGGTTTACGGGAACTGCATTACCAATCATTTTATAGGCATTATTTGTGTCATCATATATGAACTTGAAGGAATCAGGAAATCCTTGCACTCTGGCGATTTCGCGAATAGTCATTCTGCGGTATAAAGCTTCTTTTCCTTCGACAAAACGGCAGTCGTTTTTACCCACCTTATTCATTTTAGGAGCTTGTGGGTGCAGCTGACACTGACGCCCTGAAGCTTGAACAGTAAACGCCTGCTCATCCCATGATTTTACACGATTCCTACTCATAAATATCGGAGAAAACGCACCGGTAAAATACTCGTTGTTATTTATCGCATTAGGATTATGGTGGTTTTTTTCACCTGATGGAACGGCAGTATATTGAAGATCCCAAATAATATTTCTAAGCGTTATTTTCTTAGAATCGTCCTCTGTCGAGCCTTTAGGAAATTTGAATTTGATTTTCAAATCTTTTCGAAAACCAATATAGAACACTCTTTTTCGTTCTTCTGCCACTCCGTAATCTTTTGCGTTTACCATTGTAAGAGACACATCATATCCGGCGTCATCAAAGAGTTTTAAGATGTTCTGTACGGCTTCATCATGTCTATTGGCAAGCATACCGCTGACATTTTCGGCTAAAAAGAATTTAGGGCGAAATTCCTTGAGTATCCTGATATAATCAAAGAACAATTGTCCTCTTGCGTCCTCAATTCCTTTAAGAGAGCCTGCCTCAGACCAAGACTGACATGGCGGACCGCCAATAATTCCATCAACCTCTCCATTTATATAAGGCGCAATATCAGCCTTAGTTATTTGCCGAACATCGCCCTCAATAAGATGTGTTTTCGGGTGATTAACCTTAAATGTTTCATATATTGTTGGATCAAATTCATTCGCAACCGGAATATTGAACCCTGCTTTTTCAAAGCCAAAATCAAGACCGCCGCAACCACTGAATAAACTGATAATATTCATTATTGTTTCTCCTTAGCAACTAAAAGTAACCAATTTCGCGGATATCAAATCTGCAGCATTGTCTGGGTTTTGGACCTGTATATCTGATATACTCACTCGATTATCTTGTTGTGCCAAGTTGATCAATTCACCAGTATTTTGCAAAGTGTTCCATTTATCAACATTGATAATGCACATCATAGAGAATGTCTTTGACGCATCATATGTATATACATCGTTAAAAGCAATCCAAGGGTTTTTTATGCCCCACATGCTTCGAGCTCTCCAATAAGTTCTTTCCAAAGGATCAATTCCATTCATATGTGCCAGTTCATTTGTCTCGGTAAAATCAAAGTCAGAAATCTCTCCAATCTTGTCCTTTACCGCATGAAATATACTCTCATACACATCTTGTGATGCACAATACTCCGTCCCATAAACCATACCAAGCATTTTTAAGGTATCTGTTCCTTTGGGAACATATCCAACTACATATATGATATCACGTTCGTCCCAGTCACTATCATTTCTTGCGGTTTTGCAAGCGGTTGCGACACGATTGTCTTGCTTGGATAACTTTTGTTTGGGGTGGCTACTATTTAATGCAATATCTGATGATCTATTTTCAATTTTCTTTATCTCAATCGCATCACCACCTCTTAACATTGCGTCTGGGGAATGGTTCTTAGATCCAAGATATGAAAATGTCTGATGCTGAATGGTTTTTCTATCATTTGGCAAAGAATGAATAGTATTGGCAAATATATCTTTTACGTATTTTTCCAAGCCCTCTCCCATATTGTTAGCCCTATTACTGCCATCAGTAATGTTCATAACGCTTCTTGAAGTTGTATTTATAAGGTTAATGATTGCATTAATTATGTTCATTAATTTTCTCCTATATAAATTAATTTTCCTTATTTTGGTCGGATCTCATCCACGCATCAACCTCGCTGATTTTGAATTTCCACGTTCTGCCTATTTTAACGCCAGGCATACCGCGCTTTTCTATCCACGCTAAAGTTGTGTCGCGGGTAATACCGAGATAATCGGAAATTTCATTCATAGAATACCAGCGTTCAATTTGTTTTTGTTCCATATAGTTCCTCGCTCTCGGAAAATGTGTGCTATCATACAAGGTTAGTATATCATAAAAAAGCCATTTAGGCAATAGGCTGATACCGAAATTTACAGAATTTCAAAAGATATTGCCGACTTCTGGCGAAATGCTCCGCATATTATCCGTATACCAATGGACGAATAATACTCTTATTTGAAATACTTGTACTGCTTTTCGGTGCAGTTGAGTATGGCCAAAAAAGAAAAGCAAGACCAAAGTCCTCTGTGTTTACAACATTCATAACTCTCGTTCTGATATTGCTCATTCATTCAACCCGCTCAAGCTGATTATCGGCTTGGAATTGCTCGGTAACATCTTCAATCCAGCAAATGCTTTCATCAATTTATCAAACATTTCAGTCGCATTTTGATCAATATCACGGAGATATTTTTCAAGCGTACCATTCATTCGCATAATATTGATAGCCGTCGGACTATTCTTTTTTAGGATCATTGCAATAAAACGAAAGTCATGCCCAATAAAAAGCTGAAAATAAACCGAAAAGGGGTTGATTCCCTCACCTACACCAAATAGCGAATTCCCGTGAAGCCGCAGGGGGCAATGCTCTACGGCTTTTGCTTTATAAGGATTGAAATCAAGATTAAACATTTTCCTGATTGAATCAAACCGGAAAATCGTTATTTTTTGCCTACTGCACCACAATTTTTAAGGGCTGACCGCCATGGTCAGCCCTTATTTGTCGCTTTCTCTCCCGCCTTGATTTCCGCAATCTCCTTTTTCATCTCTGCAATCAGCACCTTGAGTTTTTCCTCGCACTCCTCCCGCGTAGTAGCGTAGATATTCTTTGCGATTCGTTTGCCGTTCACGCGCGGGGAGAACCTGCCCTCATAGAGATGGTCGTTTATCATCGTCACGCAACCCGTGCCGGGCTTGCGTATCTTGCCCTTATACGGCTCAAATTTCGGCTCTGTCGGCTGATTGGTTGCTTCACTGTCACTTGTCTTGTCCGTTGCGGTCGGCTCGGGAATGGGCGTGTCAGCCCCTGCAATCTCGCGGTCAATCCTTGCCGCCGCCTGCTGTTGCATCGTGTCGGTGATGTGGCTATAGATATTCAAAGTGGTTTCGGCGCTTTCGTGCCCGATCATAGCGGACAGCGTTTTGATGTCCATGCCGTTTTCCAGTGCCATGGTGGCGAAGGTGTGGCGGAGGTCGTGAAACCGCACCCGCTTGCAGTTTGCGCGTTCCAGTATCTTCTGAAACCGATGATAGACCGCCGAGGGGTGGCGCGGTTGCGTGAGGTCAAGCGGGGACGGAAAAATCCACTCGCTGTCGGTTCGCGTTTTCAGTTCTGCCAGCAGTTCAAGCATTTCTGGCGGCAGCAGAATCATGCGGTTGGAGGATTTTGTTTTCGGTGTGGAGATCAGCACCTTCCCGTTGACCTTCAGCACCTGCCGCGAGATGTGAAGCTCACCTGTTTTCAAATTCAGATCCCGCCATTTCAGCGCGAGGATTTCGCCACGGCGCATGCCGGTGGTCAGTTCCAGGAGGAATAGCTCGTAATATCCCTCCTCTCTTGCCTGTATGAGGAACCGCGTGATTTCCGGCGGAGTCAGCACCTGCATTTCCTTTGCCTTTTTCGGCGGGAGCTTGCACCCGACGGCGGGATTGATGCGAATCAGACCTTCTGTCACCGCTTTTTCAAGTGCCGTGCGGCAGGTCGTGTGGCATGAGCGCACCATGCGGTCGGACAGTCCTTCTCCGAATTTATCGACATGCTTTTTCCGCCCACTCTTTTTGAGCCGTGCGTAAAACTGTTGCAGGTCGTTCTGCGTCAGCTTGTTCAGCGGAATGCTGCCGACGGACGGGATGATGTGCGTATAAATTCTTCCCGAATAGCACGCCTGTGTGGTCGGGCGGAGCTTGGGCGCGGAATAATTCTGATACCAGAAGTCAATCCAGTCCCCAAACGGCATGTCCGGCTTGATTTTCTCGCTCCGCCGTCCGCATTCCTCCCGCAGTTTCGCCAGCTTTTCCTGACACTCTGTCTTGGTGTGTGCCGTCACATTTTTTGTTTGGGCATAGCCGTTTTCCTTATACCCGACGACAATTCTGCCTTCCCACCGCCCGTCCTTGCGTTGAAAGACACTGCCGTCGCCTTGCTTTTTCTTTGCCATTTACTCATCCTCCAATTTCAATTTCTTTACCATACCGCCGACAATCGCGGCGGCGTTTTTCTGCATGTCACCTGTCACGTGCGTATAGGTGTCAAGCGTGAAGCTCGCGTTTGTGTGTCCGAGGATGCCCGAAAGCGTTTTCGGATCGACTCCGCCTTTTGTCGCATGGGTGGCGAAGGTGTGACGCAGGTCATGAAAGCGGATGCGCGGCAGCTCCGCATTTTTGAGGATCGTGTGCAGTTTTTGGTATGCCGATGCCGGATTCATCGGCAGATTGGGGTTGCATGGATTGTAGAACACCCACTCATTCAGCGCGTTTTCCTTGCGTTTGGCAAGCAGTGCGGCAAGGGTCGGCGGCAGGACAATTGTCCGTTTGCCCGCGCCCGTTTTGGTTTCGCCGATCTGTATCTTGCCGTTTATGACGGCGGAAAGCGACCGTTCCACCCGCAGTCGACGGTTTTCAAAGTCGATGTCGCTCCATTTCAGCCCGCAGATTTCGCCGCGGCGCAGTCCCGTCATACATTCCGTGTAGAAAAAATCCCGCCAATCGGGGTAGGCTTCGATCATGCCGAGAAATTTCTCAAGCTGACCGTCGTCCAGCACCTGCTTGTCGGGATAATTTGGCTTCGGTACGGTTGTGCCGTTCGTGGGATTGCGCACGATGAGCCGTTCCTTCACCGCCGCGTCGAGCGCTTCGTGAAGCATCATATGAATGCCGCGAACCATGCTGTCGGCAAGCGTTTTGCCCTTGATTGGGTCTTCGCGAATGCGCCCCTCCTTTTTGAGCTTGTTGTATAGCTTCTGAATATCCGCCGTCGTCAACGATGTCAGCGGCTTTTTGCCAAGGTGGGGCTTGATATAGTGGTTCACAATCATGCGGTAGCTTTGCATGGTGCTCTCCCGCAGGGTAAAGATCATATATTCGTCCAGCCACTTGTCAAGCCATTCGCCGAGCGTCATGCGGCTGTCCTCGCAGAGATCGACATCGCGGTAGGTTTCAATTGCGCGGTGCAATTTGTCGAGCGTTTCTTTCTGCGTTTTGCCGAACACCGATTTGTGCATCGGTGTTCCGTCGTTTTTGTGACCGATCACAATGCGCGCTTCCCAGCGTCCGTCCGAACGCTTGCGCACCATGCCGTCACCTTGCGGTCTTCGTTTTGCCATTGTTTTTCGTCCTTTCGTAAGTTTTTTCGCCCACTGCAAAGATACCACAGGTTCGAGTGAATATCCAGCGGTCGGGCGAAAAGTTATCAATTTGTTATCAACTGCTTTTTGGCGATAAAAAAAGAACGGCGGAGAAATACTCCCCACCGTTCCCGGTTTTCCTGATTCAGTTACTTGCCCTTGCGACCACAATACCCGATTTCACAGGGAAATCAGGATCGTTTTTTGTCATGGCAAGAAGGCGGCAGGCGGCTCCTACCGGATGATTTCTGCCGGCTTCCCATGCCTCCACGGTTTTTACGGAAACACCCATATACTGCGCAAACAGCACCTGCGTCATTCCGGTATCTGTACGGATTTGTTTGATCTCGTCCGGTGAAAACTGATCGACCGGATGAATGGTCATCACGGTTACCCGTGCCGTGCCTTGCCTTTTCCTTTTTCAAAGTCAATCGCCTGATTCAGTCCCGTTTTGATATCGTCGAAAATGCTCATGGGGGTTCGCCTTTCTTCATAGATTTGCTATCGGCAGTTCTATTCTATTATACCCTATTTAATAGGGTTTGTCCATAGCTGCATGCAAATCTTTTTTTGAAAAAAGGATTTACATCTGCATAACCACGCCATCCCGCTTTGCCTGTTCCTCACGGCGTTGCCTGCGGCTGATGACGGGCTCCCCTGACGGCGCTTGAATTTCTTCTGCGCGCTCGTCGATGATGTTTGCAGCGTAATAAAAAAGATCGCACAGACCCGTGAAGATCTGTGCGTTCAGCCCGCTTTGAATATTTTGGATTGCCTCCTGCGCAGGCGCGTAGTTTTCCTCTGCGGCGGAGGTCAGAAGTTCCATTCCATGCTCCCAATCATCGCGCGTATAGCAGTAAAACAGTCCGACCTGCATGCGCGCCCAGAGGTCAAGCCCGGCGGCTTTTTCAAGATGAGCAAGCCCCTGTTCGGTCTGCCCGTTCTCATAATATAGCTTGCCGATCTCATATTCCGCCGCAACGCAGCCGTGTTCCGCCGCACGCATGAGGTACGACAGCTTCACATTCGGCATCCGTTTGTCGGTCTGCATGGCAAGTTCATATTCCGCGTAGGCGTGATTTTTGTCCGCAGCCATGCGCAGATATTTCATTTTGTCGCTCGGCTTGTCGGTAAACTTTCCGTCGCGGTAGCCCTTGTAGATCAGATACATCGCCGCGGCACTCCCTTTGTCTGCGGCAATTTTCCATAAATATTCCGCCTCGTCTGCGTCATCTGCCTTTTCATAATAATGCCGTCCGAGCGCGATCAAGGCATCGACATCACCGAAATCGGCGCGGATTTCAAGGAGCTTCAGGTCTTCCTCCGGCATTTTTCCTTCGGGCATTTCACGCAAAGGTTGCTGCGGCAAAGACAAAATTTCCGCCGCCGCACGCACCACTTCATTGCGGATCGATTTGAATTCCTTGTTCTCCTCAAGCGGAATTTTCTCCGGCATGGCATCGGTATAGGTGCGGTACACCTCGCACTGACAGCGATACCACAGGTCATACAGCTCCGCGATTTTCCCGTCCGCCGAGAGCAGTTTCACAATTTCATTCGTGAGCTGCTTTGCGGAATTATTCAGATAGCCATAGACCTTTTTGCCCTTGTGCGAAGAAATTTTTCCGCAGAGGAGCGCGAATTTCTGATAAAGCTCGGGAGAAATTTCATTCCCACCTGCACGAATCTGTGCGGTCAGCTCCCGCATTTTTGCGCGAAATATCTCTTTCAGATCGTCCCGCGCCTGCGTTTGCCCGCGATAAACCGAGAGCAGCTTCTGACGGAAAATATCCGACGCCATCACCTTTTTGATGTCGTGAATCCCCGCCTGCGAGAGATACGGTTCGCGCGGATTCTTCGACCACACCATCATATGCGCGTGCGGATTGGTTTCCTTGTTGTGGTACGCGGCGTACCAACGAAGATTTTCGGGCGCGATGTGCATTCCCTTTGCAATATCGTTGCGGCGGGAACGGAGCAGATGCACCCACTGCGCGGCGGAATTATAGCCGAGCCGTTCGGCATCCTCGCGCTTCAGGGAAAAGATCAATGCCCACACATTGCCCGAATGATTGTCGATCTCTTGGCTGACTTTCGCAAGGTCAACGCTCACGCCTTCGTCCGAGAACAGCCCGCAGGAGCCTTTGCGCTGACCGATATAGTTCACCATGCCGCCGCGCAAAAGTTCCACGCCTTCGCGCGTTGCGATATATTCCGCGTAACCGCCGCGACCTCTTCCGTCCTCGGTTTTGTGGCCTTGCTTGTAATACGGCGCTTTCAAAATCAGTTTTGCCATAAAAATTACCTCTTTGTATTCAATATTTCATCCGTGCGGATGGTTCCGTTTGTTTCTTTGACCTCGCGCACCGAGCCGATACGCATGTTGTCAATCTCTGCGGGACTGAACTCAAAGCAGTCCGCGACTGCGTGCGCGAGCAGATTCTGATCGACCGCCAGCTTGAAAAGCAATCGGGCAAGCCGTTCTTCACTGTCCCGCACCTTGGCGGAAATGACCGACTCCAGCGCAGGCGTGAGAAACTTCACCGAGTTGTTCCGCCGCAGATATTCCAGATAAAAATCAATGGCATCGCGGATAAAATCGTTCCGTGATGCCATTTTGAGTGTTTCGGAGAACCTGTCACAGTCCTCCCATTGATCGACGCGAAGCCGGACGCCTTTCGACGGCATCGCGTCATTTTGCTTTTCTTTTGTCATAATTTCAACCTTTCTGTTTTCGTTGTCCTACGGTCTGAGACACGGAAAAAGCCCGATTTTCCAAGGGATTTTCGTGTTTGAGACCCGCAGGCAGTCTTTTTCGGCATACGCGAGACACAGGTGGCGTTTTTGCAAGCCCGCCAAAATCCCCGTATTTCGCCGTCAAATCCCCGCCCGGCGTTGCCGTGCGGTGTGAATTGCCGCGTCCGAGACACGGCTTTATCCTGCTACCAAATAATCGACCGTCAGACCCTTTCATAGCGTGTCTGTTCGTCGAGCCATTCGAGCAGTCTGTCCCGCGGAATGATGATGCGTCCCGTCACGATTTTCAGCTTCGGGAAGTTCTGCTCCCGCACCAGCTCGTAGGCACTGGCACGGGAAATGCCGAGCAGGTCTGCCACATCCATCACGGTCAGGTACATCGGCAGTTCCTCCCGCGTTTTGTAAATTGAGTGCTTCATTTTACGCACCTCCTTTCCTTTTTTCGTATTTTTCAAGCGCGGCTTTGAAGTTCATCCGCGCTGACGCCTCCCGTATCTGTTTCTCAAAATATGCCTGCTCCACCGGTGCAAGCGGGCAGAGCGTATAGAGCAGGCTTCCGTTGTGCGTGCGCCCGTCCCGTGTTTTCACGGTCGTGCGCTCGGTGGTAATCATCCCCTTGCGTACAAGCCCCTCCACGTGCTTTGCCACCGTGTTGTTGCTCATGTTCACCGCCTCGCCGATGGTGGCGTAGCTCGGATGGCACTGAAAGGTCTTTCTGTCCTCGCAGTACATTAGATAGGTGTACACGAGAATTTCACCCGCGGTCAGCCCCAGGCGAAAGATGCTTTTCGGCATCGGAAAATATTCGCCGGGGATGTCGCGGGCGTTGTGACTGTAAAATGTTCCGTGATGTTTGCTCAATCATTGATTCCTCCTTTTCAGTAAAGTTCTTTGAAGTCTTGAAACTTTCTTTCAAGAAAGTTTCAAGTGGGGTTCGTGGCAAGCCCCGAAAAAAATAAGAGTGCCGATTGCTCGACACTCTTGTGTACTGTTTTGTTATTGGATCAGCAGATGCGCATGCAGGAAACCGTAAATCCATTCCGTGCGGTAGCCTTCGGGAACGGTTTCGGGTTCTACCCGTATCAGGTCGTAAGGAATGAAGGCCTCAACCGTTTTGAGCTTTGACAGGAGCCTGCGACTGTCCTCGTATAGCAGGCTTGCGAAAAGCAGATGCCGCGCCGACTTGATATCGTATTTCGATTTGTCGGGATGGTCGATCTCGTCAATAAGCATGCAGAGAATATGATCGTTTGCAACATTCCGCGAGACCGTTTTGAGGCAGGCTTGGTAGACCTCGTTTGCCTCCTCGCAGAGAATCATCTTCTCGTCATCCGAGGCATTTTTCATAGCCGTCTGCATCGCCGTAATCTTTGTGTGCGCGTCCTTGACCGCTTTTATGATATTTTGCTTTTTGTGCGTATCGTTCTGACCTGCGTCCGTGGGATCAAGCTCAAACAGCTCGGACACGGGAAGTGTCCTTGTGTAGGCTGCTCTGCCGGCAAAGGTATCCGCCGCATCGTGAACGAAAGCCATAGGTGCTTCAAGGTGAGCATTGTTCTCGCCTGCATCGGGGCTTTCATCGCCCACGATATATTTGTAGAAGGCGGGCAGATTGCCGCCGTGATTTTTCTTGTAATCCTTGCGGTAATGGCGCAGGCGGGAGAGCACCTTGCCCAAATCGACGGAGTACAAGCGCTTTGCCTTGTCGATCTCCATTCCCGACAGCACCGCGAGAATGCAGATGTCGTTATAAATATCCATCGGATGATGCTCGCCCTGCTTCTCGCTAAAGAGCCCGTCCCACAGCAGGCAGTTGAGAAACTGCGAGAGATTGACGATCTCCCCGATTTTATTTTTCGCGATGACCTGATCGAGCGCCGCAAGGCTTTTCGGTGTGTTCTCATAGTCGGTCTTGCCGACAGGCTCTGCTTTGCAGACGGGAACTTTTAGGATATCGTAGCAACCGGTCACGCCTGCGATGATCAACTCGTCATCCGTGACGAGCATGGAGTCGGAGTCGTAATCGCATCCGTTAAGCCTTTGCTGAATATTGCTTTCAATCGCATTCACACAAATAATATTGGGAGTGAGATTAAAGTAGCGCAGAAGGTCATAGCAATGCGCGTTCTGCGCGAGGTAGAGGTTGCCCATGGTGATGTGAGGACTGCGGGCGCAGAGCACCATCTCACCGTGAGCAAAACCCGTGGTACAGACCTGCCCGTCATCCAATGAGAAGGAAAAGGTCGGCTCGTAGCTCTCATCGGTGAGCGCCCAGAGAAATTCGTAGGCGTTACCGAACAGCACCTGATAGTTGCCGCTGATCGCGATCCGTCCTTTTCTCAGCCGTTCCTTAAAATACCTGACGGTGTCGCTGCGGAAGGATTTGTAAAACTCGGTCTGCTCAAACAGCGGCGTGCGACAGCTCATATCGAGGACGGTATCACGGCGGTATTTGGCAAGGTCGGGGACTTCATTTTCCGCAATGGTGGCGCGGTCTGTGGTCATATTGATCTGATAGCGCAGAAAGGGAGAACGGTTCAGCATATCCTGCAGATACTCAAAGGAAGGCTCAAGAAGCTTGCCGACGCCCTCACGGGTGAGCCCGATGGTATTGAGAAGCTGATAGTTGGTGTACGCCATCATACCGTCCATCAGCGGGGCATCGTGGTCAACCTTGACAACACCGAAGACAGAGTTGTTATTGCCTTCGTAGAGCGTGTCGAGAAAGCGCTTGCACTTCTGCTCGAAGGGCATATCTTTTGGCATGAATTTGAAGTACTTCACACTGCTCTCGGTGATAACCAGCTTGATGTCCTTGATATCGCGCGCCGTGGTATAGCCTGCAAGCCGGCTTACCTGCGTGATATCGTTATCAAAGAACCAATCCTGCAGGTTGGTGTTGAATGCGCAGGTCTTGAAGAAACGATTGCGCAGAAGCATCATGCCGTGCATGCCGTATCCGTTCGCGTTGAATATCTCGGCATCCAGCAGAGCCTCGCCGTCCCAGATGACGTTTTCGATCTCGGTTTCTTCTTCCTCTGCCCGAAGGTCGTGCGCATCGGTTTCCTTAACGCATATCACATTTTCGGTAAAGCGGCTGACTCTGTCGCGAATGATGAGGATGGATTTCTTGGGAAGCCTGATCGTGCTCTCGATGCTGCTGAGCGTGAGAGCGATATACGCCTGCCAGGAAGCCTGGTCGGAGGCGGTGTCGGCAGAAAGATCGCAGGAACTCCATGCTATCATGTCCGCATACAGCGGTTCTGCAATAAAGAGGCAACGACCGTCGCGGCTTGCACCAGCGCTTCGCTTGTAGCGGACATAGTGGATGCCGTCAATATCGAAGCCGTGGGTGTAAAGATGCTCACGGATCTCCCGGCAACTGATATCCGTGGGAATGGGCTTGTCACTTCGCTTATACGAGCGCGTATCGGCATCATATTTGAAATACTTGCCGAGGATTCCTTCCGCAATCGGTTTCTCCACGGGTGCATATCCGCTGTTCTCCCGGAAGGATACGTCTAAGGCGATCAGCGTCGGCTTGCCGCCTACAGTGCCGATACAGACGTGATCCCGCATATCCGCATCGGTAACGCTGTGACCGTTCAGAACGTAGCGGTTGCCGTATGACTCGTACAGCTTGATCGCGCGGTTGAAGGAAAGGCACACAACGGCGCGGCAGAATCGCTTCTTGCCGTCGAGATAAGGATAAGCAAGCTCGCTTTTGTGCCGATCGTACACCTCTGCGAGCTTCAAGGTGTCAAGGCTCTCATCGAGAACGCCTCTGAACGCCTCGGGATCGGGCTTGCCGTCTTTGGTGGCGGTAAATCCGTCATTTTTGAACACCACGCTGCCTTCGAGAGACATAATACGCATGCTTTCATATTTTTTCGTCGCCATTGTAACACCTCCTTCTGTTCTGATGTTTTGACTTTACCATGTTTTGCGACTTAATCGAGATACTCTTGCGGATTGAATTTCGGACAAGGGGGACATTGACTATCAAGGCCTCAGAATGAGGCCTTGCTTTGAAAACAGCGTCTGCACCGGGCTTTACGCCTTCATTCTGAGGGCATAAATGCCGAAATCAAGGCGACAAAAAGTCTCTTTGACGAAAGAGCCGATTTTTCGCTCAGATTGTATCTCTACCATTTATCCGAAATCACGGGGTTGCACGAAACGATACAAAAGGCGCTGTTTTCAGGGCTTTTCCGGCTTTTTCAAAAGCTTTTCTCGGAATGTCGAAAAAGAAAACTGTAAATTTGAGCATCGAAAATGCAGTTTTGTGTTTGACCTTTGCTTTTCGCGAACAAATCCGCGTCCATGGCTAACGCCTTTTCTTTGACTACAGCGATGCGCTTTTTGAGGGGCTACGAAAGCAAAATTGGGGAACATTATTGACACTGTCGCAAAAAAATATTCCCCAATTAGTGTTCTGTTATTGTTCGCTTTCCGATTGAAAGGTTCTGTAACATTGATTTTTAAGGAAATCCTTTATTGCCCCGACATCGATATCCTCATAGTATCTTACCAACAGCTGCTTGAATTCGGTGACGATATTTTCGGGAACTACCATAAGTCCTGCGCCGTGGGCAATGAGATAGTGATTGGCAAATATGATTGCCGTTCTCTTGTTGCCGTCGTTAAAAATCTGTGTTTTCATGACATAAAGGGCAAGCTCGATGGCAATATCAACGTAAGAGGCATCGGCTGCAACAATCTTTTCGATTTGGTCCTTGACCTCATATTCCACGGGCAGAGGAGGGATGTAACTCGATCCACCGATTTTTACAGGTACACCTCTGATTCTGCCGCCTTCGTAATAAAAGCCCTCGTTCACAAGTCGTGCTATATATTGGCACACGTAATAGCTTGTAGGTGACTGAATGACATCTTTATCAAGCACGAATTCCCATGCGTGCTTTAAATTTAATATTTTCTGAACGTCCTCAGCACTTACATTATTGACCTTGCCGTTTTCAATAATCAGTTCGGTATCCGGGAATGTGGTTGACACACCTTCAAGCACAGCTTGGTCGTAAATAATAGATTTCATATTTGCTCGAACGAAATCCATATTCAAAATCACATCAGGCGCAAGTTCCTCATGGCTATATCCAAGTGCTGCAAGCTCCTTCTCTATGGCTCTGATTTGCTTTTTCAGTTCTCGTGCTTCTTTTACTCCGCGGAGTAGCGTTTGATGCAGTTCTTCGGAATAAAGACCAACATAGGTGGATTGGACCTTGCCTGCTTCGCGTTTGCGTATATAAAGGTATTTCTTGCCCGAATTTTCTTTGATATCAATGGAACCTTCGTAAGGTATCAAATTGAGTCTTGCCTGATATTCGGCTTTTGTTCGTAATAGATTTTGTATCATTTCAAAGGTGTTTTGCATAACAGCCTCCTCTTGGGGAACATTTATAATTATATTATATCATATTGTTCCCCAAATTGCAAGTGATGATTCAAAATAATCTTATTTTATCGCCGAGCATTTTCTTGACCTAGTGCGACGCGCTTTGGTGGATTAATTATTTTCGTCAGAACCTTTGCACATAGAAAAGGTGACCGTATCTCCGAGTTCTTTCTCTGCAATACAGTCACCGTTTTTCTTCATCTTTTCTGTCGCAATCAAAGTCTGACGGACAATTTCAAGCTTGCGGAATGTATGCGGCGCTGCGATGAATTCCTTTTGCCGTGCAAACACCTGCTTGACCACCTCACCCATAATGCCGTATTTGTCTCCGTAGAACAATTCTTCAATCGTATATTTTGCCATGTGTGTTACCTCCTTGGCTTTTGGTAACATACAATATACTGCAGAATGGGGCGAAAGTTCAGAGAATACGGATTTGTTATCAAAGAAGTTACATAGCTCAGGCGATTACTTGCTTTTGATATTTATTGATTTTGCATAGCTCCACACGTAATCGACAAACGCATCCCAGTTTAAGCATAATTGGTCGTACACGTCGATCTTATCCGAATGTAATAAATTCACGAAAGAGCGTTTGCTTGGTGGATCGGCATTAAGACGTTGCAAGTAGCACTCGGAAATAATGCGTTGCAGTTCTTTGCGATCAATACGCGGCTGACTGCCGGTTATGATACATTCCCATTCGGTTTTTGACCAGTAGTAGTATTGAACCTCGCGTCGAAGGCGCTCAGCAAAATCTGCTTTGGAGATATCTAACTTAAGTAATTTTCTGACATTGCAGTAAAACGAGTTGTGGTCGAAAATGTTGAATATTCTGAACTCCCCCGTTGAGCAACTATATTTGTATGCGTTCCAGACAAGTTTTGGTGCCATTCTCATTTCCGGTTCTCCCCACATGTAACCTGCGAAACGATCCCAGTTTGCGCAAAGCTGATCGTACACATCAATTTTGCGCCATTTTTCAACGTTTACGTCAATGTGTTCGGGAAGTGCTTGCTCACGGGAGTGGTTAAAGTGATATTCGGATATGAGACGGCTGATTTCTACGGCATCGATATACGGAGGCCAAGTAGTGATAAAAATCTCTCCTTCATCATTTGCACGGAAAAAGCAGCGAATCTGTTGATCAAGTTCATTCAAAAAGCGCTCTTTTGTATATTGCTTTCTGAAGATGTCTTCCATTGATAAGCAGAACCCCGGATGCTCAAAAATGTTGTACGGTCTGAATTTGCCTGTTTGGGTATTTCTTTGTATTACATTCCATTTCATTATGAGTGCTCCTTTGCTTGGTGACTAACAAGATACCACAGAAAAGATCGTAAGTCCAGCGTTTTTTATGTTAACTATCGAATAACTTTTCAGGCTGATAGGATAAGGTATAATATTTTTCGCAAATTAAAAAAAGATCGGGCAAAAGTATAGAC